>Ga0316204_10009081_pt1 | contig 13464 bp, 10 predicted proteins | sample 6monrhotite_MG_2_FD_205661 | JGI IMG/M metagenome (GOLD analysis project Ga0316204, IMG submission 205661) | Microbial mat bacterial communities from mineral coupon in-situ incubated in ocean water Damariscotta River, Maine, United States -... | ecosystem: Environmental > Aquatic > Marine >... | reverse complement strand
TATCAATTCATTGGTTCCAGTCTGGAGGATTATTCCACATTCTCATTGTAACTATAAATAGCTTAATGAAGAATGAATAAGTCATCAAATATCGATATTACTGACTGATAAAGCATTTGTCTCAATGAATTCTCTTCGAGGTTCAACATGATCACCCATCAATGTTGTAAAGATTTCATCTGCAGCCACGGCATCTTCAATTCGAACCTGCAATAAGCGTCTGACATTTGCATCAAGAGTGGTTTCCCACAATTGTTCGGGATTCATTTCACCTAATCCTTTGTAGCGTTGAATGTGTTGTCCGCGTTTTGATTCCTTGAATAACCAGGCGTGAGCCTGTTCAAAAGTATCCACCTGAACCCTTTTTTCTCCTCGTTCAATCATGGCCTCTCCAGCAGTGAGCAGGCCGTCTAATTGCTCAGAAAAATTCATCATGTTTTTATATTCACCTGAATGGAAGAATTCAAATGGCACGATATATTCATGCATGACTCCATGGCGTATTTCATTGACATGGACTTCAAAATCTTTATCTTCTTTGGATACTAATTTAATCTCAAAATCTAATGAAAAATTATCTTCTGTATTCATTATCTTATTAATGTCTGCTATCCAGTCAGACAAAACCGATTGATTCTCCAAATCCTGTTCAGAAAGTCTTCGTACTTCCATTAAGGTAGTAAGGAATTTTTCATTATATCGGCTAGATAAACGTTCCTTAATACCTTTAACGGCAAGATGATTTTTACTTAATTCTTCTAAAGCTGTACCTTTAATTGCTGGCACGCCTTCAGCCGGATAAAGAGATGCTTTTTCCAATGCTAACTGTAATAAATAGTCATTGAGTTCCGCATCATCTTTTACATAATTTTCCTGCTTGCCTTTTTTAATTTTATATAAAGGCGGCTGGGCAATATAAATATAGCCTTTTTCAACCAGTTCGGGCATTTGTCGGTAAAAGAACGTCAATAGAAGCGTTCGAATATGAGAACCATCAACATCCGCATCGGTCATGATAATAATGCGATGATAGCGTAATTTTTCAATATTAAACTCGTCTTTGCCAATCCCTGTGCCCATGGCAGTGATTAGAGTACCTACTTCAGCAGACGATAACATCTTATCAAATCGTGCTTTCTCAACATTCAATATCTTACCTTTCAATGGCAAGATAGCCTGAGTTTTTCGGTCACGTCCCTGCTTGGCCGAACCACCAGCAGAGTCCCCTTCCACCAGAAACAATTCAGATTTAGCGGGATCCTTTTCCTGGCAATCAGCCAGTTTTCCGGGTAAACCAGCGATATCCAACGCCCCTTTACGACGCGTCATTTCCCTGGCTTTTCTTGCCGCATCTCTGGCCCTTGCGGCTTCTATAATCTTGGAGGCAATGGCTTTTGAATCACTGGGATTCTCTGCAAGAAATTCCTGTAGTTTTTCTGACATCACTGATTCCACTACACTTTTCACTTCAGATGAAACCAGTTTATCTTTTGTTTGAGATGAAAATTTTGGATCCGGAACTTTCACCGATAATACCGCGGTTAACCCTTCTCTGGAATCATCTCCGCTAGTGGATACTTTTGCTTTTTTAGCTATTCCACTTTGGTCAATATATTGATTTAAGGTTCGGGTTAATGCCGAACGAAACCCAGCCAGGTGAGTACCACCATCGCGTTGGGGAATATTATTGGTATAACAGAAAATATTTTCCTGATAAGTATCATTCCATTGCAGCGCAACCTCTACCGTAACCTCATCTTTTTCACTTGAAAAATAGACGATATTATTATGCAAAGTTGTTTTGTTTTTATTCAAATGTTCAACAAAGGCTTTAATACCGCCTACATATTCATACTTATCGGATTTATCGGCTTCACGTTCATCGCGTAAATTAATACAGACACCTGAATTCAGAAAAGATAATTCTCTTAATCGTTTTGCTAAAATATCGTAATGGTATTCAACATCAGTAAAAATTTCATCGCTCGGTAAGAAATAAATTTCAGTACCGGTTTTATCGGTATCACCAATGGCTTTTAAATCACTGACGGGTTCACCCATTTGATAGTGTTGTTGATGAGTTTTTCCCTCACGATGAATAGTAAGAATTAATTTTTTTGACAGGGCGTTCACCACGGAAACACCCACGCCATGAAGTCCACCTGATACTTTATAGGAATTAGCATCAAATTTTCCACCGGCATGGAGGACAGTCAAAATAACTTCTGCAGCAGAGCGACCCTCTTCTTCATGTTGATCGACCGGAATTCCTCGCCCATCATCCCGAACAGTCACACCACCATCTGCATGAATAATCACATCAATTGCTTTACAGTGACCCGCCAATGCTTCATCAATTGAATTATCTACAACTTCAAATACCATATGATGCAAACCAGTGCCATCATCTGTGTCACCAATATACATACCCGGTCTTTTTCTGACCGCATCCAGACCTTTTAAGACTTTAATATTCGAAGAATCGTAGGTGCTATTCTCTTCGCTCATATAATTTTGAACTCCATTTAGGATTATTTTGTACAGCTTTTTAACAAATGAAAGGGTAGTGGACTACTTGAATAATTTTTATCTTTCTTATTATACTCGATTTCAGGCCATTCCCTAAGTGTCTTTTGTCACTATTTTATAAACAACTTAATCACAGCTTATCCACAGGTTTCTATGTTTCACGTGGAACATAGAGTTTTAATTGAGCTGATAAGAAAAGCTATCCATGTTCCACGTGAAACATCTTACATTTATCATTAGCAATGAAAGAGAATTTTTGTGGATTAGTGGTGGTCACCATTATTTGAGAGTGAAAAGAATCAAGAATATCAAATAATATAGCTAGATTTCGATCATCAAGTTCACTATCAATATCATCTAATAAGAGAATATTATGATGGCTATTTTTCTCAAAGTTAATCAAATAATAAAATTGGGATAGAATTAGACATATGACAACAATTTTTTTTTGGCCTCGAGAAAGGACATCCTTGGCAGGGTTATTATTGAAATTAATTTTTAACTCACCTCGATGGGTTCCATATCGAGTTGTACCAGCAGCTAAATCTTCATTAATTTTTAATTGGAGATAATCTGAGAAAGATAATTCTTTTGACCAGCCTTGATAATAGCTAAGCGAAATTGTACAAGCTAGGTCAGGAGAAAATTGTTCCAGAAACTGAAAGAAATATGGCTTAATATTATTAATTTGCTTGTTACGAAAAAGATTTAATTTACCATTTAATAAAATTAATTGAGGTGACCAACAAAGCAGGTTATCGATAATATCCTTGGGTATATTACTATAGTGATGATATTGACCACAGAGTTTTTTCAAAATTATATTTCGGTGATTCAGAATTTTTTTATACGCACGCCAGGTTGATAGAAATTCAGGTTCCACGTGGAACACACCCCAATCAATAAATTTTCTACGGATTGCAGGGCCTGAGTCCAATAATGAAAAACTCTCAGGAGTAATTAGTCCAAGTACAACCAGAGAGGTTATAGTTGAAAGAGAATTTATCTTTTTTGAATTCAAATGTAATACAGGCTGTGATAAATCTCTAGAACGGGAGATACCCAGATTAAAGTGATTTAAATCGGGTTCATTACTATTATCAGAGAACCTGGAAAAAACAGTACAGCTATTGGAGTCATGATTGATAAAACTTTTATATTTAGAACTTCGGAAAGTTCTGGAACGCAGAAGAAGAAAAATAGACTCCAATACAGTTGTTTTACCAACACCATTAGAGCCATAGATAATATTAAAAAAAGGGTGAGGTGAGAGAGAATATTCCTTTAAATTACGGGCATTATGGATTTGTAAAAGTTCCAAACTCATAAAAAATTACAAGCGCATTGGCATAACAACATATTTAATATTTTCATTACCTAAACCACAAATTAGACAACTACTATTGGCGTCAGTCAGACTAAGAGTAACTTGATCATCCTTTATTGCATTTAAAGCATCAACCAGATAACCAACATTAAAACCTATAGTGAAATCATCACCGGTATATTCAATCTGAAGGTTTTCTTCCGCTTCTTCCTGTTCTGGATTATGAACCACAGCAATTAATGTATTCTGCGTAAACTCTAAACGGGCGGCTTTATATTTCTCTGACGATAACACGGCAATACGGGCCAGCGACTGTTTAAGTAGTTGTCTATCAGCAATAATATTCTTGGTACAAAGTTCTTCAGGTGGGATAACACGTTGATAATCCGGAAAGCGACCATCAATCAGTTTAGTGGTAAAATCCAGTCCATCAAAAGCAATACTTAAATGACTGGGTGAAATAGCCACTTTCAACAAAGATTCAGAATCAGACAGTAAACGGTTCAGCTCAGTTATGGCCTTACGAGGAACAATCAGCTGTTGCGTGGTATCTTTAGGAATATTAATTAAATTGGTTAGATTATCCATGCCACAATAAGCCAGTCGATGGCCATCAGTAGCCACGGTTCTGAGTTCATTATTATAGATTTCAAAAAGCAAACCATTGAGATAATAACGAACATCCTGATTAGCCATAGAAAATTGCGTTGAATCAATCAGCGTTTTTAAATCACGCTGAGTGATAGAAAACTCAGAAGAAGATGAAATAGAATCCAGATTGGGGAAATTTTCTGCGGCTAGAGTCACTAAGATAAAACGGCTTTTTTTCGCTTTAAGGATTAATTTATTTTCCTTTAACTCAAAATTCAGTTCTATACCTGGATCAAGATTTTTGCAAATATCAAATAATTTTTTCGCCGGTACAGTAAAATCAATGGCAAGGGACTGATCCTCAATAGCGAGTGAAGTGGTAATTTCAACCTCCAGATCGGTCCCGGTAATCGCTAGCTTACCTTCACTAATACTGACAAGGATGTTTGATAAAATAGGCAATGTCTGACGTTTTTCAACAACTCCAATGACTGATTGCAGAGGTGGTAAGATATCGTCAATACCAATTGAAAATTTCATTCTCTATATCCATTTTTTGTTTTTTTTCTATAGTATAAATTTTAATTACTTATAGCGCTAAAAGCGAGAAGTAATTATTTATCGAAACAAATACTTACTACGAAGTCAGCTGCCTGTGTAAGTTAGTATAATCTTCTTCTACCATAAGTTCTTCACTTCTTAACTCATCAATTTTACGACAAGCATAAAGAACAGTAGTATGATCCCGTCCTCCAAAAGCATCTCCAATTTCAGGAAGACTATGACTGGTTAAATTTTTTGCCAGTGCCATGGCAATTTGTCTGGGCCTGGCGACTGAACGAGTTCTGCGTTTAGAATGTAAGTCAGCGACTCGAATCTTGAAATACTCGGCAACAATCTTTTGGATATTTTCAATGGAGACCTGTTTATCCTGCAGAGTAATCAGATCATGTAAAGCAAGTTTGGCAAATTCAACTGAAATTTTTTGTCCCTGAAATCTGGCTGTGGCAATCACACGTCTTAGGGCTCCCTCCAGTTCACGGATATTGGAACGAATTCTTTGCGCAATAAAAAAAGCAACATCCTGTGGAAGGTCAATATTTGCCTGCGCAGCTTTGGAAATTAAAATTGCAACACGGGTTTCCGTATCAGGGAGATCGATGGCCACGGTCAGGCCCCAACCAAAACGCGATTTCAGGCGATCTTCAAGACCTGAAACCTCCTTAGGAAAAGTATCACAAGTCATGATAAGTTGTTTTTGTCCTTCTAATAAAGCATTAAAAGTATGGAAAAATTCTTCCTGGGTACGTTCTTTACCCGCAAAAAACTGGATATCATCAATTAACAAAACATCAACTGAACGATAGAAATTCTTAAATTGGTCAATAGTTTTATTTTGTAAAGCAGTAATCATTTCCTGGACAAAGCGTTCTGAATGCAAGTAGATAACACTTGAATCAGGATTATCAGACATAATGATATTACCCAATGCATGGATCAGATGGGTTTTTCCTAATCCAACCCCGCCATATATCAGAAACGGATTATAATTATTATTGCTGCCACCTTCATTAATAGTTTCCACAATTTGTAATGCCGCAGCTCGGGCCAACATATTACATTTACCTTCAACAAAGGTGTCAAAGGTCATTTCACGATTCAGGGCGGATTGATATTTTTTAAATCGATTTTCTTTTTTTGTTGAAGCCTGACTGATGTCAGTGACCTTTTTAGCAACAGAGGTGAAAGTATTAGTATTTTTTTCTGAAACAGTCGACTCAGTGGTGGCTACAGGTCCTTTATTCTGTAATGAGTCTCTGGTTTTATTTGCAGTTGCTTTTCTAATGGAGCCTACCTGGAGTTCAACCGAAATCAGGTTATCCGATAAACGACTGATGATTTGCTTAATATTGGATAAAAAGCGTTTTTTAACAAAATCGATGACAAACTTATTCGGAGCAAATAAAACCAGGTTGGTTTCAGTCACCAGTTTAGCCTGCAATGGTAACACCCAGATTTTATATTCCTGAGGCGGGATTTCCTTTTCAAGTGTTAGCAGACATTTGTCCCAAATATCAAATTTCATAAAATAACCAGTTTATAAGAATAATTAAAAAAACGTTTTATTTTTAACAGTTTCAGAGCAAAAAAAAGCTCTAAAATACACAAAAAACAATAAAAATACCTGTGGATAAGTCTGTTAGTAAGTTATCAGGAACATGGATATAAAATGTTGATAAGAACCCACATTGTATACCATTAATAAAAGATTAACAATTTATCCACAACGAGATCACAGATAGTGAAGAGAGTTCAAAATAGGCTAACCATTTGATAATAAAAATTTTAATTGACTTATTAACAGAAAAAGGCCTGCCTAATAATAAAAACAAGTAAATATATATAATTTATATTATTAAAACTTTGCATCGGAAAGGCTGCTGGAAAAGAGCAGCCAGGAAACAGTGGTTAAAATTTGGATAAGGTTTTAACAAATCACACTTAATGAAAAAAGATATCAAGCTAAAATAATTTAAATATGTATTGACATTTCGAGCCTTTTTAGGAGACTTAATTTTCTATTTAGAGGAAATTTATTTGAGTATGTATCGCCACTGTGGAATAAAAATATTTCCAGTGAATAAGTAGGCATTTAATGATTGACTAACAGATGGATAAAACTGTATAATTGCCGGCTCACAAAAAGAGCCTTTAATCAATTTAAGAAAATTGACAAAAATCTTTGATTGAATATATTTTTAAGAGTTTCACTCGGGTAAATAAGCTATGAAAAGAACATTCCAACCAAGTAACCTGAAACGTAAGCGTACTCATGGTTTTCGTGCACGTATGGCCACCAAAGCTGGCAGAAATGTATTAAATGCGCGTCGTGCAAAAGGTCGTCATAAGCTGGCTGTATAATTTGACTGCTTGTGTAATCGGTGTTTCCAGTATTAATTATTGACCGGGATACCGATCAAACCGCTAGCTGATTTTCAGAACAGGCATTCTAAGCTGAAAAGTTAATCTTTTTAAATGCTGTTTATTAAATTCAAAGATTAACGGCTTTTCTTACGTTTTTACAGGAATTCCTGATCAGAGAATGTCCAAAGAAAAAAATTTCAGTCGTAAGCTAAGACTTCTCCTACCTTCAGATTACAAATTCGTTTTTAACCAGCCAACGCGCTCATCTGACAAACTGTTGACGGTCCTGGCGAAAAGAAATTCTGCGCAAAACCTTCCACGTCTGGGGCTGGCTGTTGCAAAGAAGTCCGTTAAAACAGCCGTTCACCGAAACCGGATCAAACGTCTGGCCAGGGAGTTTTTCCGTTTAAATCAAAACAAAATTGCCTGTGCAGATTATGTTGTTCTGGTTCGCCCAGGTATCGATAAAAAAGAAAATCTTGAGATCACCCAGTCATTATCCAAGCAATTTAATTACTTGCGGAAAAAATTGTCTGAAAAGAATAAATAAGCCAGTTTTTTAAAAATAAATAAAGCAGATCTGCAAGCCTTATTAATTCTAATCTGTTAAAATCGGTTTTTTTAAAATGGTATCTGAAATGAATGTAGTACAAAAAATTACCTTATTCATTTTAAAAGGGTATCAATACCTTATCAGTCCATTGCTTGGAAATAATTGTCGCTATTTACCTAGCTGTTCCTGTTATACCCATACAGCCATAGAACGGTATGGGGTATTGAAAGGCAGTTGGATGGGGTTAAAACGAATTTTAAGATGTCATCCTTTTCATCCTGGTGGTCTGGATCCAGTGCCGGAAAAAGAACAGCCAGAGAAAAAAGGATAAATTAGCTAATCACTTAGATAAAGTCATAATATGGATACACAACGTTTAATTTTATTTGCTGCTTTTATGTTAGTTTCAATGTCTTTATGGCAATCCTGGCAGTTACAGGTCAATCCACCTCTTGAAACAAGGGGTGTTTCTGAAACTATTCCCGCTATGGAAGGTAAACCAGCAGCACCGGGCGCGGCCGATTTACCCTCGGTACCAAAGACTGCAGCAACCAGCACGTCAAGCTCAGTGGGTGTCCCTGCCATTGCTGAAAAAGTTAAAAGTGGCCAACGTGTTCATGTCAAAACCGATATCTTTGATATTGAAATTGATACCGTCGGTGGTGATATACGCCGCGTGGCATTATTGGATTATCCGGTGGATGTAAATGATGATCCCAGTCCGGTTGTCCTGATGGATGATAAGTCCGGTCTGTTTTTCATCAGTCAGACGGGACTGTTGTCTGCCAATAAAGACAGCCTTTACGCGCCGGATCACAAAGTCACCTACAGTTCAGAACAATTTAGCTATGAACTGGGTGATCAATCTGAGTTAAAAATTCCTCTGACATGGACATCAGAAGACGGCAAATTTACTCTGGTTAAAACCTATACGTTTCGTCCGGGACAATATGCCATTTCGGTGGATCATCAAGTGATTAATAATTCCGACGTTGCCTGGCAGGGACATCTTTATCGCCAGTTACAAAGAACCAATCTGGAACAGGAATCAATGTTTATTCACACCTATACGGGTGCCATGATTTCTAAAGATGGTGATGGTTTTGAAAAGATCGATTTTCCAGAAATGCTGGAAAGTGATTTTAGCCGCAGTAATACCGGAGGCTGGATATCCATGATTCAGCATTATTTTCTGGGTGCCTGGTTACCACCGGAAAATAGTGTGGAAAATTACTACACCCGTGTCACCGAAAAAAACAGTGTCGATCCGCACTATATTGTCGGAACCATTACATCTTCTAACATCGTAGAACCTCAAACCACCAAGACATTTACTGATACGTTGTTTATTGGGCCGAAACTGCAATCCCAGGTAAATACCCTGGCGCCAGGTCTGGATAATACTGTGGATTATGGTTTTTTATCAGTGATTGCTCATCCAATTTACTGGCTTTTGGATAAAATCCAAAGTGTGGTCAATAACTGGGGTTGGTCCATTATTTTCCTGACCATTATTATCAAAGCCATTTTTTATAAATTATCAGAAGCGTCTTATAAATCAATGGCCCACATGCGTAAGGTTGCGCCTAGATTAAAATCTATACAGGAACAGCATAAAGATAATCCGACCGAAAAAAATAAGGCCATGATGGAGTTGTACAAGAAGGAAAAAATCAATCCTCTTGGTGGTTGTTTACCGATTCTGGTACAAATTCCGGTGTTCATTGCTCTGTATTGGGTATTACTGGAAAGTGTCGAAATGCGTCAGGCTGATTTTATGCTCTGGTTAAATAATCTGTCTGCTCCGGATCCCTATTTTGTCTTGCCTTTGATCATGGGTGTTTCCATGTTTGTGCAGCAAAAATTGAATCCAGCCCCGATGGATCCGGTTCAGGCCAAGGTCATGATGATGTTACCGATTATCTTTACGGTCTTTTTTGCCTTCTTCCCATCGGGATTGGTACTATACTGGGTAGTGAATAATCTGTTATCCATTGCTCAGCAATGGTATATCACTAAAAAAATTGAGAATGCCTGATTCTTCAAATAATACTACCATTGCAGCATTAGCTACTGCCCCCGGTCGCGGGGGTGTTGGCATTATCCGTCTCTCTGGCCCGGAATCACTGGGCATAGCCAAAAAAATCATTCACCAGACCCCCAAACCCCGTTACGCACATTATCTGCCTTTCTTTGCTGAACAGAATAGCGGCGGTGATGTGATTCTGGATTCCGGTATCGTGTTGTATTTTCCCGGGCCGAATTCGTTTACCGGTGAAGACGTAGTGGAGCTGCAGGGCCATGGTGGTCCGGTAGTGATGGACATGTTATTGCAGCGAGTTTTTGCTCTGGGTGCTGAACCGGCTAAACCGGGTGAATTCAGTGAACGAGCTTTTTTGAACGATAAACTGGATCTGGCGCAGGCTGAAGCGATTGCCGATTTGATTGATGCCAGTAGTGAACAGGCAGCCCGTTCAGCATTGCGGTCTTTACAGGGTGAGTTTTCTACCATGATCCACGAACAGGTTGAAGCACTGATTCACCTGCGAATTTATGTTGAAGCCGCGATTGATTTTCCTGAAGAAGAAATTGATTTTCTTTCTGATGGTAAAGTAGAAGGTGATACCCAAACCATTCTGGCTGATTTACAGAAAATTTTGCTGCAGGCGCAACAGGGTTGTTTATTGCGTGAAGGTATGACAGTTGCCATAGCCGGACAACCCAATGCCGGAAAATCCAGTCTGCTCAATGCCCTGTCAGGAAAAGAATCGGCCATAGTCACCGATATCGCCGGAACTACTCGTGATGTTTTGAAAGAAGAAATTAATATTGATGGCATGCCCCTGCATATTATTGATACCGCCGGTTTACGCGATAGTGATTGTCAAGTGGAACAAATAGGTATTCAGCGAGCCTGGGATGTGATTGAAAATGCCGATCAAATTCTCATGGTGATGGATGAAAATAAAAGCACTGAGCAACAAAGCATCGATATCAACCAACAATTAATGAAGCAGTTTCCCCAAAGCATCGATATTACCCTGATCCATAATAAAATTGACCAGACCGCTAAAGAACCCGCAATTATAAAATCTGAACACAGTACCGAAATTTTCCTGTCGGCCAAACAAAATCGTGGCATTGATTTACTCAAAGAACACCTGAAACAATGTATGGGCTACCAAAGTGCCGGTGAAGGTACTTTTATGGCCCGACGCCGACATCTGGAAGCCATACAAAAAGCCATTCAGTCGGTAGAAAATGGTTTATTACAATTACAACAATTTGCTGCGGGTGAACTTCTGGCAGAAGAGCTGCGCCTGGCGCAAAATTATCTTTCCGAAATTACCGGTGAATTCACCTCCGATGATCTGCTTGGCCGTATCTTCACCAGTTTTTGTATCGGCAAATAAAACTTGTATAAATTCCATTAAAATCTATAGTAACAGTCATAATGAAAATTTTAAGACTGTTGTGCTTTTCTTTTATTTGCCTGGTTTTATTCAGCTCAACTGGCGTTGCTCAGACCTTAAACCTCAATGATGAACAACTTTCCTGGCTGGCTAAACACCCTGAAATCCGTATTGCCTTTGATAATGATTTTCCGCCCTTTGAATGGCAGGATGAAAACGGCAAGTTTCATGGCATATCAATAGATTATATTCAGTTGCTGGAAAAAAAACTGAATATTAGATTCACCCGGGTTGAAGTCAAAAACTGGTCAGAAGTATTACAGCAGTTTAAAGGCGGAAAAATTGATATCTTACCCGCGATTGCTAAAAATGAGCAGCGCCAGGAATACATGCTTTTTACCCAGCCCCATATCAGTACCCCGGGGGTAATCATCTCAGCTAAACACTACAATAGTGTGCAGGAACTGACCGGCAAAAAAGTCGGCGTGGTGCTTGATTATTACTGGGACGATTTAATCAGCCAGTATGATGACAAAATAGAAATTGTCCGGGTTGATAGTACCCGATTTGGCGTTGAACTCACTGCTATGGGTGCCATTGATGCCATGGTGACCGATCTGGCTTCAATCAGTTATATCCTGAAACAAGACAGTATCAGTAATCTTCAGGTTGTGCCGGTGCCATTGAAACAAAAGCAAAAGATTGAACTGGCTATTGGCATACGCAAGGATTGGCCGCAGTTTCAGGAAATCTTACAGAAAACCATGGCTAGCATCAATCAGCAGGAAAAAGATCATATTTATAATAAATGGATAAAATTAGAAAAAACCGCTTTTTGGCAGTCCAGTAATTTTTGGTATAGTGTCTTTTTAATCAGCTTATTAATAACCGGCCTGTTTATCGCGGTGTTATTATGGAACCGCTCGTTAAAACTGCAGGTTGCACGGCATGCTGAACAATTGCAAAAAGCCCAGGCACAGTTAATTCACGCAGAAAAAATGGAATCCATCGGTCGCTTGTCTGCAGGTGTGGCTCATGAAGTAAAAAATCCCTTAGCCATTTTACAAATGAGTATTGATTACCTCAAAGGTGAGGATAACGATGACACCATAAACAGTATTCTAGACGATATGGATGATGCAGTACTCAGAGCCGATACGGTGATTAAAGGTTTACTGGATTTCTCCCGGGAAAAAGAATTACAGGTGATTAAAGGGAATATCAACGAGGTCATCAAAAATTCTTTACGACTGATAGAACATGAATTAAAACAGCGCAATATTAAAGTCATAAGCACACTGGCTGATAACTTGCCCGAACTTGGCATGGATAAAAATCGTTTGCAGCAGGTATTTATCAATCTGTTTATGAATGCCGCTCAGGCGATTGGCCATGATAAAAAATCCACTAAAATGAACAATGAAATCAGCGTGACTTCCAGTGTGTCAGAAATCACCGATCCCTGGCTGATAGAACACAGTGACGGTAGATTTACCATGAGTCAGAAGGTCATAGTCATCAGAATCCTGGACAGTGGCTGTGGTCTTGACAAGAACGATGAAAAAAATGTTTTTGAACCTTTTTTTACCACCAAGCCCGTGGGTGAGGGAACGGGTCTGGGTTTATCGGTATCAAAAACCATAATTGGCCTCCATAATGGTATGATTGCGATGAGAAACCGGACTGATAATGTCAAGGGTGCTGAGATCACGATATTATTCACCATAACAGGAGATAGGGATGACTAAAAAAATACTGGTTGTTGATGATGAAGCGGTGTTGACCAAAATGGTTAAATTGAATCTGGAACGAACCGGCCACTATGAAGTCAGGACTGAAAACGAAGGCAGTAAAGCGCTGCAGGCAGCGCGTGAATTTAAGCCGGATTTAATTTTTATGGATGTGATGATGCCGGATATGGCCGGCGATGAAGTCATAGCCGAAATTCGTGAGGACGCCAATCTAGCAGCCATTCCCTATGTATTTATGACCGCCATTGTGACCAAAGCGGAAACCGAAGATCTTGGCAATAATATCGGCGGTAATGAATTTCTGGCGAAACCGGTGAAAACCGAGGAATTAATTGCCACCATAGAAAGAATTCTTGACTAGAAGTTGCCAGCAAA
>Ga0316204_10009080_pt1 | contig 13464 bp, 10 predicted proteins | sample 6monrhotite_MG_2_FD_205661 | JGI IMG/M metagenome (GOLD analysis project Ga0316204, IMG submission 205661) | Microbial mat bacterial communities from mineral coupon in-situ incubated in ocean water Damariscotta River, Maine, United States -... | ecosystem: Environmental > Aquatic > Marine >... | reverse complement strand
AGCCAATTGGCCCCCCACCCGGAGGCAAGGCCGGCATTCACGAGCGCCAGGCAAACCGCCCCGGCGGACAGAACCTGTTCCACTTCCGGTACTTTTTCCGACGCCACAGGTGCCGCGATCACGGCGACCACCAGATGCGCATCGGCAAAGCTACGGCGCGATTTCTCAATTTTCTCAGGCTCCATTTCGGCCTCCGCCCCACGCGTGGCGGTCAGATCGGCCAGCCGCAAGCAAGCGGCACGCTCCAGCACAATGAACCGCCAGGGTTCCAGCTTGCCATGATCCGGGCTGCGTGCTGCTGCCTGCAAAAGCATTTCGACCGTGGCCCTGTCGGGGACCGGCAATCCTAACGTTTTTGCCGGACGGGATCGACGGCTTAAAAGAAACGCAACCACATCGTGACGTGGCTTCAAGGCTGCAATCTCGGTCATGTCATGCTTTCGGTCAGGTTTCATGCCCTCATGTTGGCGGCGACACCGCGCAGTTCAACCCTTCAGTCCGCCTGACGGGCATTCCGGGGGGCTTTTGCCCCCGTCCGCCAAAGGCGGCCTCCCCCAGAGTATTTTCACAAAGAAGAAACGGATTTTAGACAAAACTTCTTCATCTTGGCGGAAATACCTCGGGGAGCGCGAGGGGCTGGCCCCTCGCATGGATCGGATTGCGAAGCAATTCGACCCAACCTCAAGGGCAAAGCTACGACGCCTTTTTCTTGCGCGCCGGTTTCTTCTTGCCGCCCTTGGCCGCGCGTTCGGCAATCAGCTGCATGGCCATGTCCATGGTGACATCGGCAGGCTCCGTGTCCTTGGGGATCGTCGCGTTGATCTTGTCCCATTTCACGTAAGCCCCGTAGCGGCCTTCCATCACATTGACCGGCCCGCCGCTTTCGGGGTGCTCACCAAGCTCCTTGAGTGGTGCCACCGCGGATCTGCCACCACGTTTGGCGGATTTTTCGGCGATCAGTTCCACCGCACGGTTCATTCCGATGGTAAAAACCTCGTCGACCTCCGGCAGATTGGCGTAGATCCGGCCATGTTTCACGAATGGCCCATAGCGCCCGATGCCGGCCTCGACCGGTTCGCCATCTTCGGGATGTGCCCCGATCTGGCGCGGCAGTGACAGCAGCGTCAGCGCCTTTTCCAGGTCCATCGCCTCCGCGCTCCAGCCCTTGGGCAGCGACGCGCGCGGGGGCTTCTTGTTATCTTCTGTGGCATCACCACGCTGCACATAGGGCCCGAACCGGCCCGAGCGCAGCGTGATGACATCCTCACCATCCTCGCCCAGAACCTTGTCGCCGGCCTGGGTTTCATTTGCACCGCCGATGGGTCGCGTATAGCGGCATTCGGGGTAATTGCCGCAACCGACGAATCCGCCGGTTTTCGAGGTTTTCAGATGCAGCTTGCCGGTGCCGCAAAGCGGGCAGATGCGCGGATCGGACCCATCTTCGCGCGGCGGGTAGAGTTGCGGGGCGAGCGCCGCATCAAGCTTATCCAGCACTTCCGTGATCCGCAGCTCGGATGTTTCCGAAATCGCGACGGAAAAATCGCGCCAGAACTGGGCCAGGACCTCTTTGTAGTCGCGCTGCCCGGCGGAAACGTCGTCAAGTTCTTCCTCCAGATCGGCGGTGAATTCATAGCCGACATATTTGCGGAAGAAATTCAGCAGAAAGATCGTGACGATGCGGCCCTTATCCTCAGGGATCAGCCGGTTCTTGTCCTTGGTCACATATTCGCGGTCCTGGATCGTGGTCACGATCGAGGCGTAGGTGGAGGGGCGCCCGATGCCCAGTTCCTCCATCTTCTTGACCAATGTGGCCTCTGTATAACGCGGTGGCGGTTGCGTGTGATGCTGCTGGCCCAGAACCGCCCCGTTATCGGACAGAACCGCGCCGCCATTGGCGCGCATCGGTGCCGGGGTAGCCTCGATCACCTCGCCACCATCCTTTGCCGCCTTGGCAAACTCCGCCTCCATCGCGGCGGCCACCGGCGTCACGGTCTCGCCTTGCATGATCTGCGGCAGGCGGCGGTCGTCCTCCTTGCCCGCATCATCGTCGCGGCCTTCCTCATAGACCGCCATGAACCCGTCAAACAGCACCACCTGGCCGGTGGCGCGCAGCACGACCTGATCGTCGGCGCTGGCGATATCGACGGTGGTCCGTTCCATCCGGGCGGCAGCCATCTGGCTGGCGATGGTGCGTTTCCAGATCAGCTCATAGAGCTTGCGCTGATCGGGTTCCGAGACCTTGAGGCTGGCCGGATCCTTGGCCATATCCGTGGGCCGGATACATTCATGCGCTTCCTGCGCATTCTTGGCCTTGTTCTTGTAAACACGCGGGGCATCGGGCCGGTATTCTGGCCCGTAGCGGTCGGCGATCACATCGCGCGCGGCGGTAATGGCCTCGGGGGCCATGTCGATACCGTCGGTCCGCATATAGGTAATGTGCCCGGCTTCATAGAGCCGCTGCGCCGTTGACATCGTCTGACGCGCGCCGAAACCGAACTTGCGGCTGGCCTCCTGTTGCAGGGTCGAGGTCATGAAGGGCGCGGAGGGGTTGCGGCTGGCGGGTTTGGCCTCCACCGAGTGCACGCTCAACGCGCGGCTGCTGACGGCGTGCACCGCGAGGCCTGCCGCAGCTTCGGTCGCCAGATCGTAGCGGTCCAGCTTCTTGCCACCCAGATTTGTCAGCCGCGCCTCGAAATTTTGCCCGCGCGGCGTTTCCAGAACCGCGCGCACCGACCAGTATTCGCGCGGGTTGAAGGCCTCGATCTCCATCTCGCGCTCGACGATCAGGCGCAGGCAGACCGATTGCACCCGGCCCGCCGATTTCGCGCCCGGCAGCTTGCGCCACAGAACGGGGCTGAGGTTGAAGCCGACCAGATAATCCAGCGCGCGGCGGGCCAGATAGGCCTCGACCAATGGCGCATCGACCTGGCGCGGGTTCTTCATCGCCTCGGTGACGGCGGATTTGGTGATGGCATTGAACACGACGCGGCTGACGGGCGTGTCCTTCTTGATCGCTTTGCGTTTGCGCAGCGCTTCCTCAAGGTGCCAGCTGATCGCCTCACCCTCGCGGTCGGGGTCGGTTGCGAGGATCAGGTTATTGTCATCCTTGAGCGCGTCGGCGATGGCCTTCACATGTTTGCGACTGTCGGTTCCCACCTCCCACAGCATCTCGAATCCGTTCTCGGTATCGACCGATCCGTCCTTGGGCGGCAAATCGCGGACATGGCCGTATGAGGCCAGCACGGTAAAGTCCGGTCCAAGATATTTGTTTATTGTCTTGGCTTTAGCAGGTGATTCGACGACGACAACGGGCATTCGGGCACTTTCAAAATTCAGCCTTCTGGTGGCGGGCGAACATGTGGTGCGCATATATGGCTTGTCAATGCGTCATCGGAAACGGGCAGGGGGCAGGCGGGAAACCTGCCCAAAAATCCACCCGATTGGCGTCTGGACCCAGGTTGGGCAGGTGTCGACGTGGCGAGGAGGTCGGGGCCGAGGGGCCGCCTTGCCTCACACACCGCAGCGCGCGGGCGGATATCAGGGGGTGCCAAATCTACCGCGACACCCTGCGGGTTGGGCTTGGGCCATCTCCCATCGAGATCAACCCGCCAGGCTGGCGCGTGATCTGGCCTTCAAGCTCCAGCGTCGTCAGCATTGGCGCGGCCTCACCGTTTGAGACGCCCAGGTCGCGCAGAAGTTGATCCTCGGCCACCGGCGCGGGCCCAAGCTGTGCCAGGATCCGGGAATGCAGCGCGGCGCGGTCGCGCCAGGGGGTTTCGGGTTGCGGCGGTGGCAGGGCGGGAGCCTCCAGCGAAAGTTCAGGTTGGCGCTGGGGCAATGCCGGGCCAAGCGCCTCGATCACATCGTCGGCACACCGAACCAGCGTGGCCCCGTCGCGCAGCAACAGGTTGCAGCCCGAGGCCCGGGTATCCATCGGATGGCCCGGCACCGCCAGCACCTCGCGGCCCTGATCCAGCGCGTTGCGGGCGGTGATCAGGCTGCCGGAACGCGCTGCCGCCTCGACCACCACAACGGCGCGGGCCAGGCCCGAGACGATGCGGTTGCGGCGCGGGAAATGGCGCGCTTGCGGTTCCAGTCCAAAGGGCTGTTCCGACAGCCGCAGCCCATGTTTGGCCATGTCATGCGCCAGATCGGTGTTTTCAGCCGGGTACATGATGTCGAGCCCCCCCGCCTGCACCCCGATCGTGCCGCCCTCCATCGCGAATTTATGCGCCAGCGCGTCGATGCCGCGCGCCAGTCCCGACACGATGACGAACCCGGCCTTTGACAGATCGGTGGCCAGCCGCGTCGCCATGCGTGCGCCAAGCGACGACGCATTGCGCGTGCCGACCATGGCAATGACGGGCCGCGCCATGAGGCCGGTATCGCCCAGGGACCACAGCACCGGCGGCGCGTCAGGCAGATCCAACAGCGCGGCGGGATAGGCCGAATCGCCCATGCTCAACATCCGCGCGCCGCAGCGTTTGGCGGCCCTCATCTCGGCCAGCGCCACGCCTTCGGGGCAGGCGGTGTAGCCCGCCACCCCGGCCGCGCGGGCGACATCGGGCAGGGCCGACAAAGCGGCATCGGCATCCCCATGTTCGGCCATCAGGCGGCGATAGGTGGCAGGTCCGACCCGGCGTGACCGGATCAGCCTGAGCCGCGCCAGCCGTTCGGCGCTGTCATCCGCCGGTTGCGCGACATAAGAGGCCGCCGCCTCATAAAACCCCTGGTCGATCTCATCATACATGCGAGCGACGCTATCGGGTAACTGGTTAACAGCTTGTTTACAGGCCGGTGTAATCCTGCCGTCACCCGATATCGCGACATTGGGCCACCATCCGGCTCACGCCGCCGAGCCCCCCACCGTCAGCCCACCAATCAGCAATGTCGGCTGGCCGACGCCCACCGGAACCCACTGACCGGCCTTGCCACATGTCCCCATGCCGGGGTCCAGCGCCATGTCATTGCCGATGGCGCGGATCTGTTTCAGCGCAGTCGCGCCGTCGCCAATCAGCGTGGCCCCCTTGACCGGCGCGCCGATCTTGCCGTTTTCGACGCGGTAGGCCTCGGTGCAGCTGAACACGAACTTGCCATTGGTGATATCAACCTGCCCACCGCCGAACCCCACCGCATAGATGCCATCCTTGAGGCTGGCGACAATATCACCGGGGTCGGTATCGCCGCCCAACATATAGGTGTTGGTCATGCGCGGCATCGGGGCGTGGGCGTGGCTTTCGCGGCGGCCATTTCCGGTGGGCGCAACCCCCATCAGACGGGCGTTCTGCCGGTCCTGCATGAAGCCCACCAGAACGCCATCCTCGATCAGCGTGGTTTTCGATGTCGGCGTGCCCTCATCATCGACGCTCAGCGATCCGCGCCGGTCGGGGATGGTGCCGTCATCCAGCACGGTGACGCCTCTGGACGCCACCTGTTGGCCCATCAGCCCGGCAAAGGCGCTGCTTTTCTTGCGGTTGAAATCGCCTTCCAATCCGTGGCCCACCGCCTCGTGCAGCAAGATGCCCGGCCAGCCCGGGCCAAGCGCCACATCCATGACGCCCGCGGGGGCCGCGACCGCGCCCAGATTGACCACGGCGATGCGCAGCGCCTCTTGCGCCAGGGCGTGCCAGTTTTCCATCTCCAGCCAGCCGCCCAGACCGACGCGGCCGCCGCCGCCCGCCGAACCGGATTCGCGGCGGCCGTTTTCCTCGACAATGACCGAGACATTGGCCCGCACCATGGGCCGCGCATCGCGCACATGTACCCCGTCGGGGCGCAGGATCTCGACCTCCTGATGCGACGCGGCCAGGCTGGCGGAGACCTGCACCACGCGACGGTCCATGACGCGGGCAAAGGCGTCGATCTCACGCAGCACATCCAGCTTTGCGGCAAAGCCCGCATCGGCCATCGGGTCGGCATCGGTATAGAGCCTGTGATTCGTCGCCGCCGGCCCCGCCGCCCAGACGCCGCCGCCATCGGTCACCGCCAGACGCGCGGTTTCAGCGGCCCGTTTCAACGCCGCCTCGGAAATTTCGGTGGCATGGGCATAGCCCGCGACCTCTCCGCGCACGGCGCGCAGGCCAAACCCTTCGGAAGCGTCATAGCTGGCGGTTTTCACCCGGCCATCGTCAAACAGCAGCATTTCGCCGCGTTTGCGCTCCAGAAACAGCTCGCCATCATCGGCACCATCGGTGGCGGCGCGCAGTATGCCAAGCGCGGCGTCGGGGTCCAACTGGGTCTGGAAAGGGCGGAAAGCAGAGGATTGGGGCATCGAGACGGGCCTTTTTGGGGGGCTCAAATGATCCAGATCAAAAAATCCGGGGGTGAGACATTTTTTACCACTGTCTTGTCATAGACCCCTCTATATGGTTCATCACGACAGACACGCAACGGGGGCCGGTTGTGCCGAAAGGGCGTTCCCGCCAAGGACAGGACGAAAACGAATGCATCTTTTGACCAAAGTGAACGGCCTTGTGGCCAGTATGACCGCCACATTCGCAGGCGGCGCAGCTTTTGCGCAGTCCTTGCCCGAGGTTTTGCCGATTATCGGTGCCCCGGAACCCGGTGGCGTCTCGCTGCAGCCGGCGGCGACCGGCTTGGCCGAACAGGTCGTGTTTCTGGACAATTTCCTGCTGTGGATCATCGGCTTCATCTCGCTTTTCGTGCTGGGGCTGCTGGTATGGGTCATTCTGCGCCACAATGCGCGCGCCAATCCGACGCCCGCCAAGTTCAGCCACCACACACCGATCGAGATTACCTGGACGCTGGTGCCGCTGGCCATTCTGGTTTTCATCGGAGCCTTCAGCCTGCCGGTTCTGTTCAACCAGCAGGAGATCCCGGAGGCCGACGTGGTGATCAAGGCGACGGGCAACCAGTGGAACTGGAGCTATGAATACCCCGGCGAGGACATCGAATTTAGCAGTTTCATGCTGCAGCGCGACGAGCTTGAGGAATATGGCTACAGCCAGGACGAATACCTGCTGGCCACCGATACCGCCGTGGTGGTGCCCACAGGGCAGAATATCGTGGTGCAGGTCACTGCGTCGGATGTCATTCACGCCTGGGCCATTCCGGCATTCGGCGTCAAGCAGGATGGCGTTCCCGGTCGTCTGGCGGAGCTGTGGTTCAATGTGACCCCCGGCATGGAAGGTATCTATTTCGGCCAATGCTCCGAGCTTTGCGGGCTGAATCACGCGTTCATGCCGATCACGGTCATGGCGGTGACGCCGGATGAATATGAGGCATGGCTGGCCTCGGGCGGCACCGATTTCGCGTCGCTGATGGATGGCTCGATCAACCGGGTTGAACTGGCCGCCGTCGAATAGACCGACCCTTTGCCGCAGCCGGACCCGTTTTCGGCTGCGGCGCGCAATTCCCCCAGCTGGATTTCCCGTAGATGAGCGATTTCGCCGCAAATACCCAAACCCAGGAGGCGCAGTTCGGCGACTATGTCGCGCTGCTGAAACCCCGGGTCATGTCACTGGTGGTGTTCACGGCGCTGGTGGGGCTTTTGGTGGCCCCGGTCGGCGTGCCGCCGGTGGTGGGGATCGCCGCGATCCTGTTCATCGCCCTTGGTGGCGGCGCGTCTGGTGCGCTGAACATGTGGTATGACGCCGATATTGACCGGGTGATGAAGCGCACGCAGGGCCGGCCCATTCCGGCGGGAAAAGTGACCCCGGGCGAAGCGTTGAGCCTTGGGCTCTGGCTTTCGGGGTTTTCGGTCGTGATGCTGGGGCTGGCCGCCAATTTGTTTGCGGCCGCGTTCCTGGCCTTCACCATCTTTTTCTACGTCGTTATCTACACGATGTGGCTGAAACGCTGGACGCCGCAGAACATCGTTATCGGCGGTGCCGCGGGGGCGTTTCCGCCGATGATCGGGTGGGCCGTAGCAACCGGCGGCGTATCCATCGAATCGATCCTGATGTTTGGCCTGATCTTTGTCTGGACGCCGCCGCATTTCTGGGCTTTGGCTCTGTTCATGAACTCGGATTACGACAAGGCTGCCGTGCCGATGCTGACGGTTACGCATGGCCGCCCCCATACCCGCCGGATGATCCTGGTCTATACTCTGGCGCTTGTTCCGCTGGCCTTGGGCCTGGGTCTGACCTCAATTGGCGGGCCGGTTTACCTGGCGGTATCTGCGGTCCTGAACCTGGCCTTCCTGCGCGGCGCGTGGACGATATGGAAGCGTGATGAAGACGCCGCCGCCGCCGATCACTACGCAGTCGAGAAAAAGGTCTTTCGCCTCTCGCTGCTCTATCTCTTTTTGCATTTTGGCGCGCTTTTGGCCGAGGCTGGCCTGCGGCAGCTGAATATGGGAGGCTGGTAACATGCCCATTACCGAAACACATGAGATCCATCACCGCCGCCTCGGCCGCAATCTGGGCGTCGCCCTGTGCCTAGCGGGATTTGTCGGGCTGAGCTTTTTCCTGACCATCTCGAAGCTCAGAAACGGCGGCACCATCGAAGGCTTTGATTATGTGCCGCAACCCGAGTTCACGGTTGGAGAGGGCAGCGAATGACCACGACCGCCCCAAGCCACGCAAGGATTGTGTGGCCCCTTTTGGGCGTTGTGACCTTCATGGGGGCTTTGGCGTTTGCCTCGGTGCCGCTTTATAATCTGTTTTGCCGTATCACAGGCTTTGGCGGCACCACAAATGTGGCTGACGCAGGCAGCGACGTGATTCTGGATCAGACCATTTTGATCCGGTTCGATGCCTCATTGGCCAGCGATATGGAATGGGAGTTTGAGGCCCCCGACGAGCCGATGGAGATCCGCATCGGCGAGACCGGGATGGCCTTTTACACCGCGACTAATCCCACCGACCGGACCATTGCAGGCACCGCGAGCTATAATGTGACGCCCTATTTGGCCGGGCCCTATTTTTCCAAGATCGCCTGTTTCTGTTTCACCGAACAAATCCTTGAACCCGGCGAATCCGTCGAGATGCCGGTTACCTTCTTTGTCGACCCCGCGATCGTGGAGGACGCGCAGGCCGGCCTGATCCCCGCCATCACCTTGTCCTATACGTTTTACGAAATGGACCTGCCAGAAGATGAATTCGCCGCGCTTGACGCTGCCCCTGATTGACCACCAAAGGACCGCAAAAAATGGCCCATGCAAAAAACCATGATTATCACATCCTGCCGCCCTCGGTGTTCCCGTTCTACGGGGCCATCTCGGCCTTTTTGATGCTGTTCGGGGCGGTTGCCTGGATCAGCGGCGGCTTTACGACATTCTTTGGCGCGCTCGATTTGCCGGGCGGGCCCTGGCTGTTCCTGATCGGCTTTGTCGGCGTCCTTTATGTGATGTTCGGCTGGTGGAAGGATGTGGTTGCCGAGGGCAATAGCGGTGTCGATCACACGCCGGTGGTGCGTATCGGTCTGCGGTATGGGTTCATCCTTTTTATCCTGTCCGAAATCATGTTTTTCGTGGCCTGGTTCTGGGCCTTCTTCAAGCAAGCGCTTTATTCGATGGATACCTTCCCGGGCAGCGAATATGTGCCACCCGAAATCTATGCCGTGAACGCCTTTGAACTGCCGCTGATCAACACGTTGGTGCTGCTGTTGTCAGGCTGCGCGGTGACCTGGGCGCATCATGCGCTGGTGCATGAAAACAACCGCCGCGATCTGATCGCCGGGCTGAGCATCGGCATCGTGCTGGGCGTTCTGTTCACCGGGTTGCAGGCCTATGAATACTGGGAATTGCTGACCTATGAAGGCTGGTCCTTCGGGGGCGACATCTTCTTTGGTGCCTTCTTCATGGCGACCGGGTTTCACGGGGCGCATGTGATCATCGGCACGATTTTCCTGTCCGTTTGCCTGTTCCGTGCCACGCGTGGCGATTTCACCCCCGAACAGCATGCCGGCTTCGAGGCGGCAGCCTGGTATTGGCACTTTGTCGATGTCGTCTGGCTGTTCCTGTTCTTCGCGGTTTATATCTGGGGGCAATAGCGCCTGAAAAGTTTGGTCCGGCCCCGGATGATGGGGTCGGATTGAGTATTTGGACAAAGAAGAAACCAATGGGTGCGTTCCGTCCGCCGTTTCATGTGTCGCCCCGTGACGGGGCGGGGCGCGCACGTTAACCTTAGTTTCAGGTGAAGGGCGGTCGCGCCCTTTGCCGGTTTTCGGGGCCGGGTTGGCCGATCCGCGCAGCACCATGGTTTCATTCGATGCGGGCGTCGCGCCGGGCTTGCCCTTTTTCTGCCAGGGATATGAGATGTTAAGACGGATAATCGCGCCGGTTTTATTCGGGCTTTTGGGTACGGGTATTCTGCTGTCGCTTGGGGTTTGGCAGGTGCAGCGCATGGCCTGGAAGGCAAACGCGATTGCCGCGATCGACGCGCGTATTCTGGACGATCCTGTGGCCCTGCCCGACATGCCGAGCGAGGCGCGCGATCAGTATCTGCCGGTGGTCATATCGGGCCAGGTTTTGCCGGGTGAGATCGTGATCCTGGCCTCGCTCAGGCAGGCGGGGCCGGTCTATCGCATCATCCGGGTCTTTGAGACGGAAGCCGGGCGGCGGGTCATGGTCGATCTGGGATTCGTTCACCCCAACGCGTTGGACCGCGACCGACCGGGGGCGGCGGTGCAGATCACCGGCAATCTGCACTGGCCCGATGAAATCGACGGTTTTACCCCGGCACCCGATCTTGATGCCGGGCTTTGGTTTGGCCGCGACATCGCGGCGATGGCCGCGACCCTGGACACCGAGCCGGTGCTGGTCGTGGCGCGCGAGGTCCCCGAGGTCTTGCCCTGGGTCACGGTCTTTCCGGTCGACAGCGCGAATATTCCGAACGACCATCTGGGCTATGCCGTGACGTGGTTTTTGCTGGCGATTGCATGGTTGGGGATGACAGGGTTTCTTTTGTTGCGTATCAGCAAGCGACCGACCTGAAGGCACATCCGCAATGCGCTATATCTCGACAAGGGGGCGCGCCCCCGATCTCAGTTTTGAAGAGGCCATGCTGACCGGGCTGGCACCCGATGGCGGGCTTTACGTGCCGGCAGAGATCCCGGTGATGTCGACGGGTGATATCGCGGCGCTGGCGGGGCTCAGCTATGAGGAGGCCGCGTTCCGCATCATGCGGCCCTTTATCGGCGATGCCTTCACCGATGCCGAATTTGGCGACATCATCGCGCGCGCCTATGCCGGGTTCGGCCATGCCGCCCGCGCGCCATTGGTGCAACTGGCCCCAAATCATTTCCTGCTGGAGCTGTTCCACGGGCCGACGCTGGCCTTCAAGGATTTCGCGATGCAGCTGATCGGGCAGCTGTTTCAGGCTTCGCTGTCGCGGTCCGGCAATCGGGTGACGATCGTGGGGGCCACCAGCGGCGATACCGGATCGGCGGCGATGGAGGCGTTTCGGGGCTCGGATGCGGTCGATGTGTTCGTGATGTATCCGCATGGCCGCGTCTCGGACGTGCAGCGGCGTCAGATGACAACGGTGGCCGAGGCCAATACCCGTGCGCTGGCGCTGACCGGCGATTTCGACGATTGTCAGGCGCGGCTGAAGGATATGTTCAACGATCATGCCTTTCGCGACGAGGTGCGGCTGGCGGGGGTGAACTCGATCAACTGGGCGCGGGTATTGGCGCAGGTTGTGTATTACTTCACCGCCGCCGTTTCGCTTGGTGCGCCGCACCGGCCCGTCAGCTTCACCGTACCCACCGGCAATTTCGGCGACATTTTCGCGGGCTATATCGCGCGCCGGATGGGGCTGCCGATCGAGCGGCTGGTGATTGCTACCAACCAAAATGACATTCTGCACCGGGCGCTGTCGGGCGGGGCCTATGAGACACAGGGCGTCACGCCCTCGATCAGCCCGTCGATGGATATCCAGGTCTCCTCGAATTTCGAGCGGGTGCTGTTCGATGTCTATGATCGCGACGGCGGCGCGGTGGCGCAACTGATGGATGAGTTGAAGACCAATGGCGGGTTCCGGATCAGCCAGGGTGCGCTGGAACGATTGCGCGGGCTTTTTGCCTCGAGCCGCGCATCCGAGGCTGAGACATTGGCCATGATCGCGCGCGCCAAGGCCGAGATGGGTGAGCTGTTGTGCCCGCATTCCGCCGTGGGCGTGCATGTTGCGCAATCCCATCTTGGGCCCACGCCGATGATCACGCTGGCCACCGCGCATCCGGCGAAATTTCCCGATGCGGTGGAAAAGGCCAGCGGCATCCGCCCGGACCTGCCGCCGCGCATGGCCGATCTCTTTGACCGGCCCGAACGGGTCACACGGGTCGAAAACGACCTTGCTGCCCTGCAAACCCTTATCCGAAAGGACCGCACCGTTTGAGCGTCCAGATCCACACCCTGAAAAACGGTTTACGCGTCGTCACCGAACATATGCCCGGCCTGCAATCGGCGGCCCTTGGCATCTGGGTCAATGCCGGTGGCCGCCACGAGCGGCTGGAGCAAAACGGCATCGCGCATTTTCTGGAGCATATGGCCTTCAAGGGCACGACCCGGCGCAGCGCCTTGCAGATCGCCGAAGAGATCGAGGATGTCGGCGGCTATATCAACGCCTATACATCCCGCGAGGTCACCGCCTACTACGCGCGGGTCTTGAAGGATGACGTGCCGCTGGCGCTGGATCTGATTTCCGACATTCTGCTCAACCCGCTGTTTGACGCGCGCGAGATCGAGGTTGAACGTGGCGTGATCCTGCAGGAGATCGGGCAATCGCTGGATACGCCCGATGACATCATCTTCGACTGGTTGCAGGAGGTCGCCTACCCCGATCAGCCGATTGGCCGGACCATCCTTGGCCCCGCCGAACGGGTGCGCGCCTTTGACCGCGCCAATCTGGAAGGTTTTGTGGCGCAGCATTACGGCCCCGGTCAGATGATCCTGTCGGCCGCCGGTGCGGTCGATCACGATACGGTCGTGCGGCTGGCCGAGGCGGCCTTTGGCCATCTGCCCGCGAGCCCCGTCAGCAGCGTCGAGCCCGGCCTTTTCCGGGGCGGCGAACGGCGCGAGGTCAAGGCGCTGGAACAGGCGCATTTCACACTGGCGCTGGAGGCACCCGGCTATCGCTCGGATGATATCTATACCGCGCAGATCTATGCCACGGCGCTTGGCGGCGGCATGTCCTCGCGGCTGTTTCAGGAAGTCCGCGAAAAGCGCGGGCTGTGCTACACGATCTATTCCCAGGTCGGCAGCTATTCCGACACCGGCATGATGACGATCTATGCCGGAACCGGGGCCGAGGATCTGGCCGGTCTGTCCGATATCACCATCGAAGAGGTCCGGCGCAGTGTCGACGGCATGTCCGAGGCCGAGATCGACCGCGCCCGGGCGCAGATGAAGGCGGGCATGCTGATGGGGCTGGAAAGCCCCTCGGCGCGCGCCGAACGGCTGGCCCGGCTGGTCGCGATCTGGAACCGGGTTCCGGCGCTGGAGGAAACCATCGCCCGCATCGATGCGGTCGACCGGGGCGCGGTGCGCGACCATGCCCAGGC
>Ga0316204_10009079_pt1 | contig 13465 bp, 13 predicted proteins | sample 6monrhotite_MG_2_FD_205661 | JGI IMG/M metagenome (GOLD analysis project Ga0316204, IMG submission 205661) | Microbial mat bacterial communities from mineral coupon in-situ incubated in ocean water Damariscotta River, Maine, United States -... | ecosystem: Environmental > Aquatic > Marine >... | reverse complement strand
AGGCCTTCGGCCATATCCAGCGCCAGAACGCGCTCAAGCGCGCCGATGGCCCCGGTGGCCGGTAACAAAAGGCGTTGGCCGCGATCCAGCACAACGTCCCAGCGCCGCTCGCCAACCCGCAAAAGGCCGCGCATCCGGGGTTGCAGCGGGCCCGCCGCTGCCCAGAGCTGCCGCGCTTCGGCAATGGCGTCGGGCGCGCCGGTTCCGGCGATCAGCGGAAGATCGGCACGCGCCGCCCGGTTGCCCAGACGCGCGACCCGGAAGCCGCCCGCGTCGATCAGATCGAGGCCGCTGCCGTTGCGCCAGATCATCGCGGGCATCCGCTCTTCGATGACCACCTCCAGCACACCGCCCGAGCGCACCTGCAACGAGGCGCGGTTCACCGCGTCCAGCGCCTCGGCGGTTTCGCGCAGCGCCGCGAGGTCCAGATTGAACGAGGAAATCGGGAACCGGACGTCCAGCAATTGCTCGACCCCCTGCGCCACCTCGGGCGAACGCGATTGCACGCTGATCGAGCGGACCTGAAACGCGGGCCGGTTCTCGATGGCCGTGCGCACCGAGACGACCGCCGCGACCAGCGACTCGCGCCGCCCCTCATTAGCCAGCCAACCGCCGACAAAGGCAGCGATCAGCAATATCGGCAGACCGACCCGCACGAAATGGCGCACCGCCGGTGTCAGCCACATACGGTTGAGGCGATACATCGCGCGGCTGGGCGAGGGATCGGCGCGCTGCAGGGGTTCATCGGGGATCGCCGTCATTGACGCCCAATCCTGCCGGAAACCAAGCGCCCCGGTCGAAGACTGCTCGAAGTGCGCCACGGTCTGCGCGACGCCCTGCGTGCGCTGTGGCGTTGCGGTGCGCCGATCCGGGTGCTGTGGGGCCGCACCAGACGCATAGGGGCCGGAACCCGAGGCCCTGGACGACGGAGTGTAGACCGCCGAGGGGACCGCACCCAGATCGTCAAATCGCGGATCATCAAAGTGCGGGTCGCCCTCATCCTCGGGTGCTGCATCATCCAGCAAAGGCCAGCTTGGCAACGGATCGCATTGCCAGCGCGCCGCCAAGGGCACGGTCGCGGGCGCACAATCCACCGGCGTTACTTGCGGCGGCGCAACCTCTTGGGGATCTGGCCAATCCCAACGCCCCGGCGCGGTGCCGCGCGACCCTGCACGGGTCAACGGCGGCTGCGCGGGGCCTAAGCGATCGCGGGTCAGCGTTGACATGAGGCGTCCTCCACCAGCCAGCGGCACAATTGCGCGAAGTTCAGACCACAATGCTCGGCCTGCTCGGGGCTCAGCGAGGTGGGCGTCATGCCGGGCTGTGTGTTGGTCTCCAGCAACACCAACCCTTCCAGCCCGCGCGCCTCATCCCAGCGAAAATCGGTGCGGCTCAGGCCCCGGCAGCCCAGCACCCGGTGAGCGCGCAGCGCATACTCCATGCAGGCGTCGAAAATCTCGGCGGGCAGATCGGCGGGCATCACATGGCTGGATCCCCCCGGCAGATATTTGGCGTCGTAATCATACCAGCCCTCGGTGACGATATCGGTCACCGTCAACGCCCGGTCGCCCAGAACGCTGGTCGTCAACTCGCGCCCCGGTGCGAATTTCTCGACCATCACCACATCGGGCATCGCGGCGTCCAGTTGCGGCGGGCCGTTGTTGTCGGCCCCGACGATCCACACCCCGACCGAAGAGCCCTCGTTGAACGGTTTGACCACATAGGGCGGTGCCATCACATGCCGCGCGCGCACGTCATTCTTGGCGGCCAGCAGGCTTTCGACAACCGGCAGACCGGCGGCGCGGTAAATGTCCTTGGTGCGCTGCTTGTCCATCGCCAGCGCCGAGGACAGCACGCCCGAATGGGTATAGGGGATGCCCAGCCATTCCAGCAGGCCCTGCACGCAGCCGTCTTCGCCCAGCGGACCGTGCAACGCGTTGAACGCGACATCGGGACGCAGGTCGGCCAGACGCTGCGCAAGATCGCGCCGGGCGTCGACCTCGACAACCTGATATCCGGCCTCCCGCAGCGCGGCGGCGCATTCGCGCCCGCTGGACAAGGACACCTCGCGCTCAGCCGAGATGCCGCCCATTAAAACCGCCACTGTGGAGGCTGCCCTGCTCGACAAACCCACCAACACTGCCTCTTTCAGGGCTTTTCGCCCCAATTATTCGTGAACGGCCGGTCTGCTTGCTGATTTTATGCCCGGCCGTGCAGGTCTTTTGCCTGCTCACTCTGCGTCGGGGCTGGTTCGCCCACGCGCATGATCTCCCATTCTAGCGAAATCCCGCTGTTTTGGAATACTTTATTTCGCACTTGCTCGCCCAGCCCTTCCAGATCGGCTGCCGTGGCACCGCCAGTGTTGACCAGAAAATTCGGATGCATGGGCGACATTTGCGCACCACCAAGGGTTGCGCCGCGCATCCCGGCGGCGTCGATCACCGCCCAGGCCTTGAGGTCATGCGTGTCATCCGCCCGCCCGGTCGAGGAATAACCCGCCGGATTGCGAAACGTCGAACCGGCGGTGCGATCCTTGGTCGGCTGCGTGGCGTCGCGCTTGGCCAGTTGGGCCGCCATCCGGGCCGCCAGATCCGCCGGATCGGCGCGCGGCGCGCGGAACTGCGCGGATGTGATCACAGCGCCCTCGGGCACCTCGGACCGGCGATACCGCAGGCTCAGCGCCGCCGCTTCGACGCAGCGGACCGTGCCATCGCGCAACACCATGCGCACGCTTTGCAGACAATCGGCGACATAATGGCCGTAACATCCGGCATTCATCCGCACCGCACCACCGATCGAGCCGGGGATGGTGCGCAGGAACGTCAGGTCCAGCCCCGCCTCGGCGGCTTTGCGCGCCACATGCGCATCCAGCGCCGCGCTGCCCGCGATGACCGTGTCACCAGCGATCTGAATGGTGTTGAACCCCCGGCCAAGGCGGATCACCACGGCGCGCAAACCGCCGTCGCGCACAATCAGATTTGATCCCACGCCCATCGGAAACACCGGCACCGAGGGGTCCAGCGCGGCCATTAACTGCGCCAGATCGGCCTCATCCGCAGGCACAAACAGCCAGTCGGCAGGCCCACCGACACGCAGCCACGTCAACCCGTCAAGGGGGCGGTTCGCGGTCAGGCTGCCGCGCACGTCCATCGCAGAAATATCGCTCATTCGGGTTCCTAGCGCGCCGGTCGGATGCTGTCTAGGGATCTGAAAGCCGGTCCGCCATTGCCGCCTCGCGCCGCCGTGCGAAACCCGCCAAAAGCCCGCCGCCGCCGCATCCGAGCGCCAAAGGGCCAAGCACCAGAACCGCTGGCAAGACATAGCCCAATCCGTCAAATCCGGTTTGCTGGCGGCCCAGAAACAGCATCAATCCCATGCCCCCAAGCCCGGCCAATGTCAGGATCAGGACCACCTTGCCCGAGGTCACTCTGCCGAGGATATAGCCGATGACCGCACCAACCAACGCAGCCCCCAGAACAACGGCGATCAAGGCCCAAACCATCTTGGTCTCCTTATTGGTTCCGAACCGCGAGTATGCATTGTTTGGGCGGCAAACGGAACTCTAGCGCCAGAACCGCGCCACCACCGCGCCCAGCGCCAGCCCGAGGCTGGTCGGAATGGACCACAGCATGACCATCACCGCCATGCCGGTTCCTTCGGCGCCGTAAAGTATGAATATCACCGGCACCGCGATCGATCCGGCCAGCGCGATCACCACGGCAAAGATCAGCGGTGCCCGCATCGTGCTCCAGCGCCCAAGAATGACGCCGCCGCCGAGCCCGATGATCGCCCAGATCGCGGCGTCCCAAAGTGGCAGTCCGGTCATGCGCTCTCTCCTTGCAATCGTTTCGGCAAAGCCTGCGCCCAAGTGGAAATCGTGCCGGCGCCAAGACAAACCACGATGTCGCCGGGCTGCGCATAGCGGCGCACCAAGGCTTCGAGGTCGGATTCGACGGTCAGGCCCTGCGCATGGGCGTGGCCCTGCGCCTTGATCGCGGCCACCAGAGCCTTGTGGTCGGCCCCGGCAATCGGGTCTTCACCCGCCGCATAGACTTCCGAGATCGCAACAATGTCGGCCCCGTCGAAGCACTTGGCGAAATCGCCAAACAGCGCTTGCAGCCGGGTAAAGCGGTGCGGCTGATGCACCGCGATGACCCTTGCGCCCTGCTCGACGGATTGCCGCGCGGCCTTGATCACCGCCGCGATCTCGACCGGGTGGTGGCCGTAGTCGTCGATGATGGTGACGCCACCCACCTCTCCGACCCGCGTAAAGCGTCGGCCAACGCCCTGAAACCCGGACAGTCCGGCGCGGATCTGATCGTCGCTCATGCCCAGTTCCAAACCCACGGCAACCGCCGCCAAGGCGTTCGATACATTGTGATCGCCGGGCATGGGTAGCTCACAACTTTCAATTATCCGACTATTCGATGCGTGATTCAGCTGAATATCGAAATGTGCCTTGCCCTTTTCGAACGTCAGACCTTTGGCCTGCACATTTGTCCCCTCGGCAAAGCCAAAGCTGACGATGCGCCGGTTTTGCACCCGCGACGCCAGCGCCGCGACCTCGGGGTGATCGGTGCACAAGATCGATACGCCGTAAAACGGTATGCCGTTCGCGAAATCATCGAAGCCTGCGCGCAGCGCGTCGAGACTGCCCCAATGATCCAGATGCTCGGGGTCGATATTGGTCACCACGGCGATTTGCGTCGGCAACAGATTGAACGAGCCGTCGCTCTCATCGGCCTCAACGACCATCCAGTCACCGGAGCCGAGACGCGCGTTCGAGCCGTAGGCATGGATCACCCCGCCGTTGACCACCGTCGGATCGAAGCCGCCGCTGTCCAGCATCGCGGCCATCATCGTGGTGGTCGTCGTCTTGCCATGGGTGCCCGCCACCGACACCGACGGGCGCAGCCGCATAAGCTCGGCCAGCATCTCGGCACGGCGCACGACGGGCACGCCCGCCTCTTGTGCGGCGGCGAGTTCCGGGTTGCTGGCTTTGATCGCAGTCGAGGCCACGACCACCGCCGCCGCGCCCAGATTTTCAGCCGCATGTCCGGTGTGGATCACCGCCCCCAGCGCCGCCAACCGCTCGGTGATGGCGCTGCTTTTGGCGTCCGAGCCCTGCACGCTGAACCCGGTGCGCAGCAGGATTTCGGCGATGCCAGACATGCCAATTCCGCCGATGCCGATGAAATGGATGGGGCCAAGGCCCGGCGGCAACAGGGTGCGCGTCGTCATAAGCGTGCTTTCACGAGGTGGGAGGGCCCGCCAAACGCTCGGCCAGATCGGACAGGCGCATCGCGGCGTCGGGTTTGCCCAGCGCCGTCGCCGCCGCCGCCATCCGGCTTGCCGCATCGGGCGTGGTCAGGACCTTGGTGATATGTTCGGCCAGCGCCTCGGCGGTGAACTGGCTTTCGGGGATCATCACGGCGGCCTGTGCCGCGACCAGACCGCGCGCATTGACGGTCTGCTCGTCGCGCAGCGCACTGGCCAGCGGCACCAGAATCGAGGGCCGCCCGATCACCGTCAGATCCGCCAGCGTCGAGGCTCCGGCGCGGGCGATCACCAGTTGCGCCTCGGAAAACCGGCGCGGAACATCGGCAAAGAACGGCGCGACCTCGGCCGGGATACCAGCGGCGTCGTAGCTGGCCTGCACGCGGTCCAGATCCTCGGGCCGGGCTTGCTGGGCGACGCGCAGATGCTGGCGCACCTCGGGCGGCACCATGGCAATCGCCGCTGGCACGACATCCGACAGGATCCGCGCGCCCTGACTGCCGCCGATGATCACCACGCTCATCGGGTAATCACCGGGCGCAATATAGGGCGCGGCGGCCTTGTCACGCACCGAGGCGCGCACCGGGTTGCCGATGTCATGCCCAAGCAGCCCAGCGGGCAAAACCGTCGGCCAAGTGCCGCAGGCGATGGCGGAAACGCGGCGCGCAAACAACCGGTTCACCCGACCCAGCACGCCGTTTTGCTCGTGAATGAGGCGCGGGATGCGCAGGATCCAGGCCGCACCCAACGCCGGGATCGACGGATACCCGCCGAACCCCGCCACGACGGACGGGCGATCCATGATCATCGAAACCGAAGCCGAAATAATTCCGCTCAGAACCTTGAAGGGCACCGCCAGTTTGGCCAACACACCGCCGCGCGCAAATGTCGCCGAGGCCACGACCCGCCGTTCGACCGCCTCGGGAAACCCATCGGCATAGCGCGCGCCACGCGCATCGGTCGACAGGATGACCCGCCAGCCGCGATGCAGCATATCCTCGGCCAAAGCCTGCGCGGGGAACATATGTCCCCCCGTCCCCCCGGCAGCGATAACCGCCAAAGGGGCCTTCTTTTCCCGGCCTGAAGCCATTACCGCCCCCGCGTCAACAGATGGTCGCTGATTTCACCCTGCGGACGGCTGCGCGTCAAGGCCAGTAACATACCCACCATGATGCCCATCGCCAGCAGCGACGATCCGCCTTGGCTGATAAACGGCAAAGTCATGCCTTTGGCTGGCAAAAGCCGCACCGCAACGCCCATATTGATCATCGCTTGGGCTGAAACCATCGCCGCCAGCCCTGCTCCGGCCAAGCGGATAAAGGTGTCACGTTCGCGTGTCAGCCGCGACATCGCGCGCAGACAGATCGTTGCGTAGATCGCGATGATCAGCGCCACCAGCATGAAACCGTATTCTTCGGCGGCAACGGCAATCACGAAATCGGTGTGCGCATCGGGCAATTGCCATTTCACCTGCCCCTCGCCGACGCCCAAGCCAAACAGGCCGCCCTCCTGAATCGCCGACGTCGCATAGCCAATCTGCGAGCGCGCGTCCACTTCGGCGGCCAGATAGCCGTCGATGCGGCGCGCAAAATGCTCGGATCCATTATAGGCGACGACACCGGCCATAGCCGCGCTGCCCGCCAACCCGAGGATCAGGATCATCGGCGCGCCGGAAATGAAATACATCACCCCCCAGCCGAACAGGATCAGCACCGACTGGCCAAAGTCCGGCTGCAACACCAGCAAGAACACCGTCGACAGAACCAAGATCAGCGACAGCATCTTGCCCGGCGGACCATTCAGATCCTGCCCCGCAGACAACAGCCATGCCGCACAGACCGCCAGACCGGGTTTGACAAATTCCGAGGGTTGCACCGTGGTGAATCCAAGGCTCAACCAGCGCACCGCGCCCTTGCCGAAATCCGTTCCGATGAACGGCAGCAACATCAGCAGTGCAAAGCCCAGCACGAAACCCAGCACACCCCAGCGCCGGATCGTGTCGGGCGATTGCATGGAGACGACGAACATCACCGTCATCGACAGCGCGGCATACACCGCGTGGCGCTGGAAATAGTAGAACGGCGAAACATGGGTCCGCGCGGCCAGCGGCGGCGAGGACGCCAGCGCCAGCAACAACCCGATGCCGACCAGCAATAAAACGCAGGATATCGTCCAGCGGTCGACCGTGCGCCACCAGCGCGACAACACCGGCTCTCCCGCGTGAACGGGTATGGTGCCATGGACCATCTCTGTCATGGTTGGGCTGCTCTCGTTGCCTATGGTTCGCCCGTTTTCCGGGTCTGGGCCGCAGACTAACGCGGATGCGGTGCCAAGGCTAGAGGCTTGCGCCTCAACGCCGCCGCCGCCAGATCAAATCTGCGGAATAAAGCACCAGCGCGGCCCAGATCATCGGAAACGCCACCCGCTTTGCGCCCTCAAAGGGCTCGCCGAAGATGAACACCGCAACCAGCAGAATGAAGGTCGGCGCGATATATTGCATCAGCGCAATCGTTGTCAGCCTGAGGCCTTTCGCGCCATTGGCATAAAGCATCAATGGCACCGCCGTCGCCACGCCGCAGCCAATCAACAGCCCCATGTCGCCGATCCCGGTTGCGCCGAATTGCAGGTCGCCGCGTATCGCCAGCCAGCCCAGATACGCCAAGGCAAACGGGCTGAGCAGGATGACCTCCAATGTGAACCCCTGATTGGGGCCGATCGGCAGCGCCCGTTTGGCCAGCGCATAAAAGCCCCAGCTGATGGTCAACGCCAGCGACAGCACCGGCAGGCGGCCCGCGTCCCAGGTTAGCAATGCCACCGCCGCCCCGGCCAGCGCCACCGCGCTCCACTGCGCCGGGCTGAGGCGCTCATGCAGGAAAACCGCCCCCAGAAAGATCGAGAACAGCGGATTGATATAGTACCCGAGCGCCGCCTCCAACACCCGCCCGGACTGGATCGAATAGAGGTAAACCCCCCAGTTAACCGACACCAGCAATGCCGTGACCCCGGCCATCGCTACCATCCGCGGCTGCACGATCGCGCGGCGCAAATCCGCCGTTCGGCCCAGCACGATCAGCACCAGCAACGCAATCGGCACCGACCAGAACACCCGGTGCGCCAGCACCTCGGGCAGTGCTATGTGATTGACCTGCCTCAGATAAAGCGGCAGCGCACCCCAGAACAGATAGGCCGCAAGCGCCAGCAAGAAGCCCTGCCGCGTATCACCACCCTGCGCCCGAATCGTCGAGGCCTGAATCGTCGGGGCCAGCGTGGTCGGGGCCTGCGTCATCTTTGTGCTTTCAATATCCCGGGGGAGGCGCGCATCGCGCGTCGGGGGCAGCGCCCCCTAATCCGTCCTATCCGCTGGTCAGTTCCTGCACAAGTGCAGCAAAATCCTCGCCACGCTTCTCGAAATCGGGGTATTGATCAAAACTCGCGGCGGCCGGGGCCAGCAACACCACGTCTCCGGGCTCGGCTTCGGCAGCGGCGCGGGCCACGGCGCGAGCCATGGTTTCGCAAATCTCATGCGGCGTATCGCCCAGTTGCAGCGCAAAATCGCGCGCCGAATGGCCGATCATATAGGCTTTGACCACCGATCCCAACTGCCCCGCCAGCGGCTCCAGCCCGCCGTCTTTGCCCAGCCCCCCGGCGATCCAGCGCACTCGGGGAAAGGCCTGTAACGCCTTGGCGGCGCTGTCAACATTGGTCGCCTTGCTGTCATTGACGAAGCGCACGCCGTTGATTTCCGCGATCAGTTGGCTGCGATGCGGCAGGCCCTTGAAACTGCCCAGCCCGACTTCGATCTGGCGCGGCGCAAGCCCCAGCGTGCGCACCGCCGCATAGGCCGCGCAGGCGTTCTGATGGTTGTGCGCACCCGGCAATCCCGGCATCTCGCGCAGGTCAACCGACGCCACTTGCCGCCCGTTGCGCCATTCCGCCAGATGCCCCTTGCGGGCGAAAACCGACCACCCCGGCCCCAGCAGTTTCTGCCCCGAGGACACCCGGATAACCCGAGGATCGGCCGGGCTGCTGCCGGTCTGCATCGCCAGATACCGGCCCTCGGGTTCATCCACGCCGATCACCGCGCGCGCCGGTGCGCCCTCGGCGAACAAGCGCCGCTTGGCGGCGAAATAGCCGCCCGGCCCGCCGTGTCGATCCAGATGATCGGGCGACAGATTGGTGAACACCGCCACATCGGGGGCCATCATCCGCGCAAGATCGGTTTGATAGCTGCTGAGCTCCAGCACCACGACGCCGTCTTCGCCCGGCAGATCAATCGCCAGTACCCCGGTGCCGATATTGCCCGCCATCACCACCGTGCGCCCGGATGCGGCCAGAATATGGGCGATCAGCGCAGTGGTCGTTGATTTGCCGTTTGATCCGGTGACGCAAATGACTTTCGGCGATTCGTCGAATTGTGACAGGGTGCTGAAAAACAACCCGATATCATTGTCGACCGGGACACCGGCGCGCAGCGCAGCGGCAATCACCGGATGTGGCCGCGGATACAGATGCGGAATGCCCGGCGAGGCGATCAGTGCCGCCAGCCCGTCCATGGCACCGTGACGGGTCAGATCGACGCCGGTGAACCCCTCGGCCTCGGCGCTCGCGCGGCCCTCGGGGCTGTCATCCCAGGCGCAGACCTCGGCCCCGCCTGCGGCCAGCGCGGCGCAGGTCGCAAGCCCCGATCGACCAAGCCCGAGCACACCGATGCGTTGGCCCTCAACCCCCTGAACGGCAATCATAAATTCACCCAAATCAAAGCCTTGCGCGGCAGCTTAGCCGAGGCCTGCAGGAAGCGAAAGGAAAACTGGAAAATGGCGCGGTTGACGGGGCTCGAACCCGCGACCCCCGGCGTGACAGGCCGGTACTCTAACCAACTGAGCTACAACCGCGCGATGGCTGTCAGATAGGGGATGGGTTCGGGGTCGTCAAGCCGAAATCACCGCCCTGCAACGCAAGAAACACACCCACCCGGACAGCGGCCGACACGTGACCTGTGTCCCAATTCCCTCGGCTTGCCCCCGACATGCACCTTCACCGTATTGTGAATTGAATGCCGCTTTGTATTTTCTCGATAATCCGGGTCAACGCGGGGGTTAAATGTCGAATTATGTTTAAAAAGTGGTCACGACGAGAGTTCTTAGGCAGCGCCATGGCGGCGTCTGCACTGGTCGGCAGTCGCGCTTCGGCGCATGAGTATGATACAAATCGAGAGCGGTTCAATCCGCAGTTGGTCGACAGCGGGTTGCCCTATCCGGCGGGCGAAATCCATGTGTTTCCCGATGATTTCTACTTGTATCTGATGCAAGAAGACGGCGTGGCGATGCGCTACGGCGTCGGCGTCGGTCGCGATGGCCTCTATCACGATGGCAAATACACCATCGGCGACATGCAGGAATGGCCCAGATGGCGCCCGACGGATGCAATGATTGCCCGCGATCCGGGCAGCTATGCCCGCTATATCGATGGAATTCCGGGAGGTGTGAACAACCCGCTCGGCGCGCGTGCGCTGTATCTGCATGATGAAAACGGCGTTGATACCTATCTGCGCATCCATGGCACCAATGCGCCGTCTACGATCGGAACCGCGGTGTCCAATGGCTGCGCGCGGCTGACCAACGAGTTCATTGTTGATCTCTATGACAGGGTATCGATCGGAACACCGGTAACCCTGCATCCGAAAGCCGGGTCTGCGGGCATTGCCGCCTGGCACAGCTGAGCTTGGAACACTTGAGCATGGAAAAAGGCCCCACGAAGGGGGCCTGAAATCCAATGGCGCGGTTGACGGGGCTCGAACCCGCGACCCCCGGCGTGACAGGCCGGTACTCTAACCAACTGAGCTACAACCGCGCGATGGAGAGGGGATAGCGGCCCGTCGGCGGGGCGTCAAGCCGGAAAAACGGCGAATATCGCGCCCGTGTCGCCGGGCCTCGATAGGTCGTCAGGTCAGGTCTTGGCGCCGCGCCCAGACCCCTTGTATCAACACCGCCAGATAGACCAGACACAGCAGCGCCAATACCGACCATGGCCGCATCGCCAGCGCCCCGACAATCACCGCGACCCCCATCAAAACCCAGATCGCCCGGTTGCGCGGCACCTTCATTGCCTTGGGCGAGGGCGTCGGCACGCGCGAGATCATCAAAAACCCGATCGCACCCAGATACACAGCCACCGGAAGCGGCCAGCGATGCGCCTCGATCCAGCCCGCCAGTGCCAGGAACACCGGAAAAAGCGCCAGCATTGCACCTGCGGGTGCCGGCACGCCAACGAAATGCGCCCGCCCCGGCAGCGGTGGTGCGTGACGGCTGACATTGAAGCGCGCCAATCGCAAACACGCGCTCAAGGCAAAAACCAGCACGAATACCCACCCCAGACCGGGCAGATCGCGCAGGATGAAGTGATAGACGAAAATTCCGGGCGCGACACCGAAACACAGGAAATCCGACAGCGAATCCAATTCGGCCCCGAACTGGCTGGCAGCATTGAGCTTGCGCGCCAAAAGCCCGTCCAACCCATCGATCAGTGCCGCCAAAACCAGCAGAGCGGCGGCAATTTCATAGTTTTCCTGCAACACATAGCGGATCGACGTCAGCCCGGCGCTAAGCCCCAGCAGGGTCACCAGATTGGGCAGCAAACTGAGGATCGGCATGGAAACCCGGTCCGACGCGTCGTCCTCGCCATAGGGCGTGTGATCACAACCGCTCTGCGACTCGTCGTTCATGGCTCAGCGCACCTCTGCGGTGCGGGGCGCTTCTTCGGCGTTCAGATCGGCCAGCACGGTTTCACCGGCCACCATCGATTGCCCCAGCGACACCAGCGGATGCACACCCTCGGGCAGATACACGTCCAGACGCGAGCCAAAGCGGATCATCCCGAACCGCTCGCCGGTTTCCAGAACGTCGCCCGGCTTGACCTCGCAGACGATGCGGCGCGCAACCAGTCCGGCGATCTGCACAACCGCGATCTTGCGCCCATCCGCCATCTCAACGGCGACAGAATTGCGCTCGTTGTCCACGCTCGCCTTGTCCAGCGAAGCGTTCAGGAATTTGCCCGGCCGGTAAGACACCGCGCTGATCGTGCCCGCGATTGGCGTGCGATTCACATGGCAGTTGAACACATTCATGAACACGCTGACCCGCGTCAGTGCGTCCTCGCCCATGCCCAGCTCAGCAGGAGGAACCGCCGGTTCGATCAACGAGATCACCCCGTCGGCGGGGCTGACCAACAGACCCTGACGCTGCGGCGTGAACCGGTCAGGATCCCGAAAGAAATAATAACACCAGATGGTTAGAACGACACCGGCCCACCCCAGCGGCTGCCAGATCAGAAACAAGACCAGCGTGACCGCGGCAAAAACCCCGATAAAGGGATACCCCTCGCGATGAACGGGCTTGATCACGGTTGAAAGCATCGGCGCGGACATCGGCGTTCCTGTCATTAACTGCTGAGCGTGTGCTATATCCCCTTTCCGGCGTTACGCAAAGCGAGTCGTCAGGGCAGTGTGGCAGCGAGGGTTTAACACACGGTGAACGCGCTGGGTCACCCCGGCATCCGCGCGCGAACGATGGCCGCAGCCACGGCCACGGCATCCTCGATGCCGAGCGCCGACGTGTCGATAACAACCGCATCCCCGGCGGGTTTCAACGGCGCCTCCGCGCGGTTCATGTCGCGCGCATCGCGTTCCAAGACCTCGGCCAGAACCGCCGCTTCATCGCCGCCAACTTCCAGCCAGCGACGGTGCGCGCGAACCTCGGCGCTGGCGGTGACGAACAGCTTTACCTCGGCGTCGGGGCTGATCACCGTGCCGATGTCGCGCCCATCCAGCACCGCACCGCCCTCACGGCGGGCGAAATCGCGCTGAAACTGCGTCAGGGCGGCGCGCACTGCGGGGATCGCTGCGACCCGGCTGGCGGCGGCCCCGGCGGCCAGCGACCGCAAATCATCGCGCGCCAGATCCTCGGCACAGAGCGACTGCGCCGCCTCCAGCGGCACGCCGCCCTTGGCACCAACCGCCCGGTACAACAATCCGGTATCCAGATGCGCCAGCCCGAATTGACCGGCCAGCGCCTTGCTGATCGTGCCTTTGCCCGCCGCCGCCGGGCCGTCCACCGCCACTGTAAAGCGCATCATTCCCTCCGCGTTTGCGGGCAGAGCCATAGACCATCGGCGCACGCCTTGAAAGGCCTGC
>Ga0316204_10009078_pt1 | contig 13467 bp, 13 predicted proteins | sample 6monrhotite_MG_2_FD_205661 | JGI IMG/M metagenome (GOLD analysis project Ga0316204, IMG submission 205661) | Microbial mat bacterial communities from mineral coupon in-situ incubated in ocean water Damariscotta River, Maine, United States -... | ecosystem: Environmental > Aquatic > Marine >... | reverse complement strand
CGTGACCGGCGAAAGAACAACATTGAGTTGAAGAAGGGGCCGCCCAATTGAACGACAATGACCGTCAGAACGCTGAGATCGGTAATACCATTAGTGACGAGGATCGAGAGTGGGATTCCCGGGTCCGGGTTCAGTGAATTATGGGCATGCATGAATATCATCAAGATTCGCCACATAAAGCACTAAAGAATTATCGGAGTTCATATGTACGTTCTGCACTGGGAATACATGGCTGGATCAATCGTTGCACAGGCCCTGATGGAAGAGCTGAAAGCGCCCTATCGGCTCAGATATGTCGACATGGCCGCAGACGAGCACAAGTCGCCCTTGTATCTGCACATCAATCCCGCGGGCCGTGTTCCCGCCCTGACACTGCCGGACGGTCAAACCATAGGCGAGACAGCAGCCATCGTTCTTACTTTGACCGAAGCCTTTCCGGCATCCGGGCTGGCGCCAAAGCCGGGGGCGCCAGAGAGAGGCCCGTTTCTGTTCTGGCTGAGCGTCATGGCAACATCGGGATATATGACCGTGGCGCGCAAGGGCCATCCAGAGCGCTATGCGTTCGACGACAGTGCCATCGCGCAAGTCGAGCAGAAGGCGGCCGAGGACCTTTCCGGTTTCTTCGACGTTATGGAAGCCGCGATCGAGGGGGACGGCACATTCCTGTCGTCGGGCTATTCGGCGCTCGATCTTTATCTCGCGATGCTGACCGAATGGTCCGAAGCCAAGGATGCGCTGTTTGGGCAACGTCCCGCCTTGGCCAAACTGGTGCAACGCGTGTCTGAAAAACCCGCCTATCAAACCGCGATGCAAACCCACCGCCTGGCCTAGCCATTCATCAACCGCCTTCCTAGTACGGCCAAGAACAGCAGACGCAGCGCATGGCTGTGAGGGCCGGTGGCAGATTTAAGGTCGTCGTGCAGGCGACACTGTCCGCCTGCGCGAAGGTGAGTGACGAATTCTTGCGCTCGGCAACGATCCTCGGCTGATACCAGAGTGGCATGAGAGAGCGACCCGGACCGCGCCCTCAGTCGTGCCCCAAATAGGCGCGGCGCACGGCAGGTTCCTGTTCCAACTCTGCGCCCGTGCCCTCGGTCGCGACCCGTCCGTTTTCCAGCACATAGGCATAATCCGCAATCCGCAGGGTGCGATGCAGATCCTGTTCAGCGATCACCACGGTGATCCCCATTGCACGCAGTTCCGGCACGACGCGAAAGATCTGCCGTGCGATGGCCGGGGCCAGACCCAGCGTCGGCTCATCCAGCAGCAGAACCGAGGGCTGCGCCATCAGCCCACGCCCCAGCGCCAGCATCTGTTGCTCGCCCCCAGACAGCGTGCCGCCCGCCTGCCCCATCCGTTCGCCCAATCGCGGGAACAACGCGCATACCCGTTCCATCGTCTGGTCCCGATACGGCCGCGCATGCGGCGTCGCCGCGCCCAGGATCAGGTTTTCGCGTACAGACATGTCCGGGAAGATCTTGCGCCCCTCGGGTACCAACACCACTCCTTCGGCGACGCGCCGGTGGGGCGGATGGGTGTGTATGTCGCCGCCCGACAACGTGATGCGGCCTGCGGTGGGCATGATCAGCCCTGCCAGCACTTGCATCAACGTGGTCTTACCTGCCCCATTCGCACCGATCACGGCGGTGATCTTTCCTTCGCCCGCAGTCAGGTCGACGCCTTGCAAGACCTTGATTTCACTATACCCGGCATGAAGCCCATGCACTGCGATGGCGCGGGGCGGCGGCATGGTGTTCATGGCTCATCCCCTTCGTCATCAGCCCCGAAATAGGCCTCGGCCACTTGCGGATGGGCGGCAATGTGATCTGGATCGCCCTGGGCGATGACCTGACCATGATGCAAGACGGTGATCCGGTCCGACATCTGGTTCAGCGCGCTCATGACATGTTCGATGATCAAAATCGTCAGGCCGTGGCTTTCCTTGACCCGGCGCAGGGCCGCGATCATGTCTGCCACCTCGGTTGGGGTCAGGCCGGCCATGACCTCGTCCAGCAACAAGAGCCGTGGCGCGGTGCCCAATGCGCGCGCCACCTCCAGCCGTTTGCGGGCCGAGAGCGTCAGCGACGCGGCAATCTGATCGCCCTGCCCGCCCAGCCCGCACTCGGTCAGGATCGCCTCGATCCGGGCAGAGCGCTCCGCTGCCGTCAACCGTTCGGCGCATCCAAACAGCATCGCCGTTTCAACGTTGTCATGCACCGTCAGCCCGGCAAAAGGCCGCACGATCTGAAAGGTCCGGGCAATTCCCTTGCGGCAGATCTGATCGGGGCGCAGCCGATCGATAGCCGCGCCCGCGAACTGGATGCTGCCCGATGTGGGCCGCTGGTTACCGGCAACGATGCTGAAAAGCGTGGTCTTGCCCGCGCCATTGGCCCCCATCAGCCCGTGGATCTCTCCTTCTTCGACAGAAAGCGACACGGCATCCAGCGCCTTCAGGCCGCCAAACACCTTGGTCAGCGCGTCGATCTTCAACAAGGTCATTTCCGCCTCCCGCTCAGGAGCCCGGTCAAACCGTTGGGCGCGAACAGGACGAAGGCAATCAGGCAGATGCCGAGGAGAACGAGGTAAAGCTGTGGCGAAGCCCCGCGCAATCCCTCTGACAATGACACCAGGAACAATGCCCCCAGCACAGGGCCGCGCGCATCGCCCGATCCGCCGATAATCGCCATCGTGACGATGGTGAACGAGAGTGTTGGCGAGAAGACCTGAAGCACTTCGAAATAGGTCGAGCGCAGCGCCATCACCGCCCCGACCATGCCGGGGATCACCGCCGACAGCGCGAATGCCAGCACCTTGTAGCGCGTTACGGGCACGCCCAGTGTTTCGGCGGCGGTCTCGTCCTCGCGGATCGCAATCAGGCCGCGCCCAAAGCGCGAGATGCCGACGAAATGCCGCAGCAACGTCGCGGCGGCGGCCAGCGCAATCATCCATGTCAGAAGTTCCACGGTGCCCGGCGCGCCAAACAACAGCCGAGACGACGCTCCCAGCGCCGTCTCCAACCTGAGCAGCGCGAATTTCACCAGCTCGGACAGGCCAAAGGTCAGGATTACGAAATAAGGGCCGCGAATACGCAAGACGGGGATCGCCACGATCAGTGCAAAGGCGCCGGCCAAAAGCCCGCCGGCGGGAACCAGAACCCAGACGGGATATTCGCGAAACTGCGTCGCCATCAGATACGCGCCCAGCCCGTAAGCGACCGCGTGGCCCAAGGAGATGTAGCCGGTGAGGCCCGAAAAGACGCTCCAGCTTTGGATCAGCGCGATCCACATGGCAAGCGTCAGCGCGACCACCTGCCAGTAGGGCCCGGTGTTCAAAGCGCCGCCATAGAGCGCCGCCGCGCCCAGCGCTGTCAGCGCCACGGGAACAAGGATCTGTTTGGCTTGCATCTGTGTCATCCGATCACCTCCTCGCCCGGCCCAGCAGGCCCTGTGGACTGATGATCAGGATGGCGACGAAGGCACCATAGATCAGGATCGAACGGGCCTCGGCGGAGAAGATCGTCACGGCATAGATCTCGATGATCGCCAACAAGAAACCGGCGACGATGCCGCCTAGAATATTGCCCAATCCCCCCATGATGATCACCACGAAAGCTGCGATCGTAAAGCGAAAGCCCATAAAGGGCGTGACCTGCTCGGTCATCGACAAAAGCGAGCCGGAAATCGCCACCGTGCCAAACCCAACGGCGATAGAGACCATCTGCACCCGGTTGATGTTGATACCGACTATCCGCGCGGCTTCACGGTGTTGGATCAGGGCTTTGATCTCCATCCCGAAAAGGGTGCGGTTCAAAAAGACCAGCATCGCGCCCAGAATTGTCAGCGCCACAATCAGCGTCGCGATCCGGTTGCCGGTCATTGCGGTTTCACCAAGCTGGTAAACCGTATCCAGATGGCGATAGGCGCGCGGCGTGGCGGTGAACGCCATCGCGGTGAGGTTCTGGATCACCACCGAAATGCCAAAGAACAACAAGAGCGAGCGCGCCTCGATCACCGCCGGATCCAGGCCCTTCGCCAGTTGCTGGCGAAACACCAGCGCATAAAGCGTCAGGCCGATGGCTGCGCCGCCCAGGGCGGTCAGCGGCAGCGCAATCAGCGGTGAAATACCCGTAAGGGTAAACCACCAGAACCCGGAATAGGCCCCCAGCATCAGGAAATCACCGTGCGCGATGTTCAACAGCCGCATAGTGCCGAACACGAGGTTCAGGCCCAGACCGATCAACGCGTATAACGCGCCAAGAACGGCGACCGAGAACAGCAACTGGCCAGAGAGCAGTGTGTCGAGCATCGGGGCGCATTCCTTGTCGCCTTGGTCTTGCCCGCCCCGGTTAAGGCGGGGCGGGCAAGTGGAGGGCTTACTGCGTCACCAGCGACGCGGTCGCGATCTCGGGCGGCCAGACAAGCTGCATCCGGCCTTCCTGACGCTGCACGAAGGCTGTCGGCGTCACGGCGTTCTGCACCCCGTCAAAGCGCACTTCGCCGTTGATCGTGTCAAAGGTACCCCCGGCAATCGCAGCGCGGAGCGCGTCGTGATCCAGCCCGGCCTCAGCCACGGCCTGCTGCAAGATTTCCGCAGACATATAGGCCAGCGCGGAATCCAGATAGTCGGGTTCCTGATCGAAACGCGCGACATAGGCGTCAAAGAAGGGACGCGCACGCGGCCACGCCTCTTGCTCTGGCGACCAATGCGCCAACGTGACGATCCCGTCAGCCACCGGACCAAAGGCATTGGCAAAGGCGTCGATGGTCGGGCCGATCAACAGGAACTGCAACTGCGGATCGATACCCAGTTCGCGCGCCTGACCGGTGTAAAGGAACGCATCCGCCGGGTAGGTCAGCGCCAGCACCGCATCGGGTTCGGCGGCACGCACCTGGGTCAGCAAGGGGGTCATGTCCGTGATGTCTGGCGGATAGTTTTCAGACATCAGGATTTCGATCCCCTGTGCTTCCAGTGCCGGGGTCAGGAATTGCAGGTTCTCCTGGCTGAAGGGCAGCACATTGGCGAGGATCGCAACGCTGCCGATCCCGGCTTCGCTCAGCATCTGGGCCAGCTGCGGGCCGATCTGATCGGGAATGGCCGACGTGGGGAACCAGATATTGCCCGGCTCGACTTCGCGGATCATCACCGAGGCGGCGGTGTTGCCGACCATCGGGAACCCGTAGCGTTCGACGACGCCCGCGACATTGAGGTGATGCGGCGTGCCCCAGGGCGCCATCAACAGGTCAACCTCGTCCGACGTGATCAGCCGCTCATAGAGCTGCGCGGCCTTGGACGGGTCGCTTTCATCATCATAACTGACGAACTCCACGGGCCGCATTTCGCCGCCCACATCAAGCCCGCCGGCAGCGTTCACCTGTTCGGCCCACAGCGTGTAGGCCTGTTCCTGCGAAGGGGCGGCGGCGGCAAAGAGGCCAGTGCGCGCGATGGTGTATCCGATCCGCACCGGGTCGTCGGCGAGGGCCGGGGAAAAGGCACTAATCAGGGCTGTGGCCCCTACAATCGAGCCTATAAGCTGTCTTCTCAGCATGTCTTCAACTCCCATCTTGTTATGGTTTGGCCGTTGTTTTGGCTCAGTTTTTGCGGATGAAATCGTCGGCGGCCTTGATCCACACACCGTCTGTTTCGCCCGAGGCATAGCTGGCGCCGAGATGATCGGCGTTCGGAATTTCAAGTGTCTCGACCTGTGTTCCAGCAGCAATCAGGTCGCTGGAAAACGACTGCGCCTGTGCGCGCAGATGCACGAAGTCGTCTGCGCCCCATGATACCATGAACGGCGGCGCATCCGGTCGGATCCAGCTACGCGGCGAGGCGGGGGTCTCATTCTGCATCTCAGGGGCACCCAGAAAGCGCGGGCGCATCGACAGGCCCGAATCCTCGCCGAACCAAAAGGTGCCGGAAATCGGCAGGGCCCCGCGGATACAATCACTGCCAAGCCCTCTTGGCCCCTGCCAGTCGGTGCGCAGCGCCAGCAAGGACGCCAGATGCCCCCCCGCCGAATGACCGCAGACGAACAGCCGCCCCGGATCACCGCCATGCTCGGCGACACGGGCGGCCACCGCCGCCACGCCGTCCGCGACATCCTCGAAGCAGGCAGGCCAGACATGCGCCGGCGCCAAGCGATAGCCAAGACTGGCGACCGTGATCCCGCGCGCGGTCAGGGCGGGGGCCATGAAGGCCATCCATTCCTTGTAGCCATTGGTCCAGCCGCCACCATGGATCAGCAGGATCACATCGCCGCGCGGCGCGGGCGCAGGGTAAAGCGCGACCGATTGATAGGGATCATCCCCATGTTGCCATTCTAGTGTCGGAACGGCGTCCGCTGCGGCCATGATCCGCGCGTGATAGGCCTCGCCGATCTTGGTGAAGGGATCTTGCGGGGGATATTCCTCAGGACGCATCGCCACCCCCCTGCATCTGGGCCAGAACCCGCTCGGAGGTCATCGGCACCTTGGACGCCGTGCCGCCAATCGCAGCCCTCAACGCATTGGCAATCGAAGCCGGCACCGGGTTCAGCCCGATCTCACCCGCGCCCTTGGCCCCGAACGGACCATCGGGTTCGGGATCTTCGACGATTATCGCATGAACATGGGGCGCGTCGGCACTGGTTGGGATCTTGTAATCCATCAAGGACGGGTTCACGAGCCGCGCGCCGTCCCAGACCATCGCCTCATAAAGCGCAAAGCCCATGCCCTGCACATAGCCGCCCTCGATCTGCACATCGACAAGCCGCGGGTTGATCGCACGGCCCACATCAACTGCGCTCCAGGCTTCGGTCACGCGGGTCTGGCCGGTTACCTCGTCTACTTCGACGTCCGAAATCATCGCCCCAAAGCTGAACACCCCGATTTGCGGGAAGGGCAGGCCCAGCGCGATGGAACGCTTGGGATCATGCGTCGGCTGGTCGTAAACCAGGGTGTGATGGCCGACAATCGGGCCGCCCTTGGCCCAATGCGCACGCCCCGAGATGGCGGCAAAGGGCAGGTCCTCGTTCGATCCCTTGACCGCAATCCGCCCGCCTTCGCGCAGTTCCAGATCTTCAAGCGGCGCGTCCAGCATTTCAGAGGCATGCTCCATCGCCTGGCGCAACACTTCGCGCGCGGCTCCAGCCACGGCGCGCCCGGTGGTATAGGTCACGCGGCTGGCGGTGGTGCCCCAGTTATAGGGCGATCCATCAGTGTCGGGGCTGGCCACGCTGACCATCTCGACCGGCAATTGCAAAGCCTCGGCGCAGATCTGCGCGAGCACGGTGTCAGACCCCTGCCCGATATCGGTGGCCCCGGTATTCAGCGCGATGGTGCCATCCTCAAGCATCCGCACAATCGCCCCGGTTCCAAGCAACCCCGAAATATGCGCCGATACCGCGATGCCCCTGCCCCGCTTGGTGCCTGGCGCGGCGGCGGGGGCGCCGGCCCGCCAGCCCGAAGCGGACTCTACGGCGTCAAGGCAGCCAGCCAAACCGTTAGAGGCGATCTTTGGGCCGACAAACCAGCGATCTCCTTCACGCAACATGTTGCGGCGGCGAATTTCGATTGGATCGAGGCCCAGCTTGGCCGCCACCGCGTCCATCTGTTGCTCGCTGGCAAAGGACACTTGCGGATTGCCAAAGCCCCGAAAGGCCCCGAAGCGCAGCTTGTTGGTATAGACCAGCTTGCCGCGTGCGCGCTGGTTCGGGATGCGGTAAGGCCCGCCCGACATCAGCAGCGCGTAGCCCATCACCCCGGGGCTGTCATCGGCGAAGGCACCGCAATCGACCAGCACTTCGCAGTCGCGGGCAATCAGTCGGCCCTCGGCATCCGCACCGGTTTTCATGCGGATCTTGAACGGATGCCGGGCGCGCACGATCTCAAAATCTTCCTCGCGGGTGAGGATACATTTCACTGGTCGCCCGGTTTTCATAGCCAGCGCGACCGTAATCGGCTGGATATGCGGCTCCATCTTGTTGCCAAAGCCCGCGCCCACGCGCGGCGTCAGACTGCGCAGCTTGGACATCGGGATCTGAAGGCTTTCACAGACATTGGCCTGCACCCGGAACACCGATTGGTTGGCCGACCACAAGGTCACACGTCCTTGCGCATCGACCTCGGCCAGCGCACCGCACGGCTCGATGGATACATGCGCCTGTGGCTCGGTTTCAAACTCGCCCTCGACGATGACCGCACATTGATCCCAGGCGGCGTCCACGTCGCCTTCGCTCAGCTCCGTGCGCGAACACATGTTCCCCTCAGAGCCTGCATCGAAGACCTTGATATACTCTGCCAGCTTTTCATGCAGGATCGGTGCATCGGGGGCGAGGCCCTCTTCGGGGCTGAGAACCGCAGGCAGTTCTTCGTATTCCACCACGATCAGATTGACCGCCGCACGCGCCTGTTCCAACGTCTCGGCGGCCAGAGCCGCGACTGGCTCGCCCTGATACAACACTTTGCCCTTGGCCAAGGCGTGTTCGTCCTTGATGAACGCGCCCATCCGTCCCTCGGGCACGTCATCGCCGGTGATCACCCCGACGACACCGGGCGCGGCGAGCGCCTCGGACACATCATACGAGACAATCCGCGCATGGGCATAGGGCGACCCAAGTATCGCAGCATGCACCATACCCGGTCGATAAAGATCGTCGATATATTCGGCCCGTCCCGTCGCCTTTTCGCGGTTCTCCAGCTTGGGCGTCGATTTGCCCACAGCGGTGCCGGTGGGGATATTTGGATCGGCATTCATGGTGCGTCTCCTTGTGTCGCGGTTGCCCCGGCCTTGAGGGCAGTAACGGCCTCGGTCACGGCCTCGATGATGCGCACATAGCCGGTGCAGCGGCACAGGTTGCCCGACAAGGCCTTGCGGATCGTCTGTTCGTCCGGGTCGGTTTCCTGGGCGATCAGATCGCGGGCCGTCACCAGCATCCCCGAAGTGCAAAAGCCGCATTGCACCGCGCCTGAGACGATCATCGCCTCTTGCAGGGCGCGGGTGATCGGATCCTCCGACAACCCTTCAAGCGTCGTAATCTCGCGGCCCGCGCAGGCACCGGCCAGCGTCAAGCATCCACGAACCGGAACCCCATCGACCAGCACCGTACAAGCGCCGCACACCCCTTGATTGCACCCGCGTTTTGCCGCCCGAAGCGACAGGTCGTCGCGCAGCACCTCCAATAGCGTGGCATCGGAGCGCACGAAAACCTCTTGGTCCCGTCCGTTGATATGCAGGGGAAGAACGTCCTTCTTGGCCATCATTTCTCTCCTGTCACGTCGCGGATCGCGGCGGCGACCATGCGGGGGATCAAGGCAAGGCGATACTCGGCGCTGCCACGCACATCATCCACCGGATCGGCCAATGCGGTGAGGGCCTCGCAAAACGCGGAAATCGCGGCGGGGTCTTCCAGATGCCCGGCCAGTGCGCGTTCGGCTTGTGCATCGCGCAGGGGGGCCGGGCCGCAAGCGCCGACCGCCACGCGCACCCCATCACCCTCACGCGCACACGCCACCGACGCGGTCGCGTAATCGCCCGGTGTACGTGCCAGCTTGCGATAGACCGAGGGGCCTTGACCCGCAGGTGGCAGCACCACGGCACTGACGATCTCACCCGGTTCCAGCGCGGTTTCGTACCAATCGACGATGTAGTCTTGCATCGTCAGGCGGCGCGTGCCCTGTGGGCCGGTGAGTTCGATCTCGGCACCGGCACAGGCCAGAACCGGCAAATAATCGGCCGCCGGATCCGCATTGCCAACCGCACCGCCCATCGTGCCCATGTTGCGCACCACGCGGTTGGCGATCATGCCCGCGGCCTGCGCGATCATTGCGTGATCCCCACCCAGCAAATCGCTTTGCGCCGTCTCACGGTGCAGCGTCATGCCGCCGATCACGACCGTGCCATCGGCCTCGCGCCGGATCCCGCGCAAGGCGTCGATCCGCGCAAGGCTGACGAAATGCGATGCCTCGATCAGCCGCGCGTTTTTCATCGCCACCAACGAAGCCCCGCCCGACATGGGGCGCGCCTCAGGGTTGGCCGCCAAAAACTCCACGGCCTCTTGCAGCGATGACGGAGAGACGACGAAGCTCATGCGGTTTCCCCTTCCGGCGGTGTATCGCCCTCTATTTTGTGAGTGAAATTTCGGACGAACTCAGCACTGAGACTTTGTGCTTTTTTCTTCATCAGCCCCAGCCCGTATTTTCCCAGCCGCCCGCTGATCGAGAAATCGGTGCTCCAATCGACCCGCGTGACCCCCGGTTCCGTTTCACTGAGCGTCAGCATGTTCACCGACGAAACGGTGCTCGCGCGCGTGCCCTCTTCGCCCTTGGTCCGCGACCGGACCGAGACGGGCGCGATCTCCTCCTCGATCTCCATCATCAGGTTGAAGCGCGCGGAAATCGGCCCGAACTTGACGGTGACCTGTGCACGATAGGTGGCATCGTCGACCTGCTCGGCCATGGTGCAACCGGGCACGCACAGCGCCATCAACCCCGGATCGCGGATCGCTTGCCAAACCGTATCGCGGGGGGCGTTCACCTCGAATGAGCCATCAAGTTTCATGGGTCTGCCTCGCCTCTGTCGCGATTCAGCCGCGCTGGACCTCGGGGATAATCATTTTCGGATCGACCAACTGGCCCCGGTCAACCACGACCTTGCCATCCAGCTCGATGGTGCAGTTGCGCATCGGCACGTCGTAATGCCCACGCGTCGTGCGCTTGCCGCCACCCTGACTGTTCGGTCCGGTCGAGAACAGGAAGTTCCCGGGGAAACAGCGCGAAGCCGCGCGGCTGCGTTCCGGCGCATCCCCATAAAGCGCAATCGAATCCCACCGGCATTGCGGGTTCAGCCCCCATCCCAGATGCGATACGGCATAAGGATCGCGGTCGCCCTCGAACTCTTCGCCACGCTTGAGCCATTCGCGCATCAAGGTCGCATCCAGCCCCCCTTCGATCGAGACGACGTGGCCGTCCTCGATTTCCAGATGAATCGGGTCCATGACATAGCGGCAATAGGGCAAGATCACGATGTCACCGGGCGCGATGACCACCTTGCCGCGCGACGATCCTTCGTCGGGGAAGGTATGGATCAGACCGACACCCCAGTGATCGAAACGTCCGGGCTCATCGGCCATGCCGTATTGGATCATCACCGGATACTCACCGCGGGTATAGGTGAAATCGGTGCCGTGGGGCGATGTCACGCGGACCGATTTGGTCTGCTCATACACCTTGCCGGCATGAACCACGGCTTCTTTCAGGCCCGGAGGCGACTGCAGCTGTTCCAGATCGTCTGGCGCATCAATGATCATCTGAACGCGCACGCCTTCCATCTGCACTTCGCGCAGCCATTTGGCGAAAAGTGGCACGTGGAAGATCAAGATCATGTCGCATTTCTTGAGCGCCTCAAGCGTGCCTTTGCACTGGCCGATGGTCGGCACGCCAACCTTTGTCCAGCCGGGGATCATGTTGACGCACATCTCGTAGATGTCCGCGCCAAGTTCATCCGCAGCGGCAAAAGCCGACTGGATATATTCACGGCGCGTCCCCAGATCCGAGACGATGGCGATGGTCTCTCCGGGTTTGATCTTGCATAGTTCGAACTGCTTCTTGAACAGCCCCGTCATTTTGCCCGGGTTAACCTCTTGAGACCGGATTGCCGCTTCCATGATGATGCTCCCTGTCGTGATTTTTTCGCCACGCCTTATTGGCGAATATCGTTCGCTTATCGGGCCGCATGAAATGATTCGTGTCAATAACGTATTATGTTCGCTATAGGTGTCCGGGCGGAAAGGGTGAGGAAATGGCGCGAGTAAAAAGCCCCAAAATGCGTGATTCCATAGTGTTAGCGGCGGATCAGCTTTTTGCTGAGCTCGGGTATGTGGGCACGACTATCTCGCGGATTGCCAAGAATGCCGGCACCGCGACGTCCAATGTCTATGTCTATTTTCCCTCAAAAATGGAAATCGCCTTCGCCGTTTTCGATCCTTGGTTGCGCGAACAGATCAAGGCGCTTGAGGCCCGCGTGGCAGAGCAAGTGACACCAAGACAGCAGCTTGAGGTCCTGGTGCGGGGGCTATTGCAAGGGATCGCCGCAGAGGGAACGGGCCGCACGCTGACCCTTGTTCAGGCCCTCGCCACGGCCAAGGAAACCGACGCCTACAGCTCGGAATTGCTGCGCTGGACCGAAGGGCGCATCCTGGCAATGATCTGCCGCGCCCTGCCCCGTGGCGAACCCGCGACACTGAAATCCCTGGCGCATGTGCTGATGCTCAGCTTTGACGGAATCGCGCTGCGCCAGAACCTGCGGCGTGGCAGCAAGCCCGATGAAGAGGCCGTGCATTCCATCCTGACGCTGCTGTTCGAGGTCCTCGACGCCAGACGCTGATGGCGCGGATGGGCACCGGTGGCCTGGACCCGCGCTCTGGCCGCAAAGTTCAGCACCCCGAAGGCATGGTTCATCCAGGCAAGACAATTGTCGCCGCCATGCCGTCAGGCGAGCAGTGGCAACAAGATATTACGCGCCTTTGCCGCAGCGGTGTCGATCCGGTCTTTGTATTGCTCAGTAAGCAAGGTGATATCATTTTCCTGAACGTGCAGGTTGAACTTGCCGGGAACCCGATCATCGGCTTTCGGGTTTTCTGCTTTGGGCGCCCGAATGCCATCATAAGCGGCCTGAATTTCGTCGCCATGCGCGAAAACATATTCAGCGGCTTCCATTGCTCCGAGGATCAGATTGGCGACGAACTTGGCTTCAGTGTCCGGGGTCAACAACCCCCGCAGGTCTTGCTTTTCAGAGCTGGCGAAAAACGAATCCTTTCCTTTGACCTCAGTGAACGCTTGGACCGTTTGCCCAAATACCGCCTCTGGCCTGCATTCTTGTATCAGGGCGTCGATCAAGGTGTTGGCAGATGCATTTTCGGGCAGATTATCAACCAGTTTGGCAAGCCGGTCCATCGCGGTCACGATGCTGGGAAATGAATGGCCGACGATGGGATTATCATCATTCTGAACCCTGTCTTTGGTGGCGACGGACAAATCGATGAAGGCGGGTTGATCATTTTCAAGCAGGAAAAGATTCGACGGGTTGGCGTTGCCAAGACCTTTCATACCCACGTGATCATCCAGCCCCATGAAGGCCGCTGAAACCGCCATGCGCCCAAGCTCGCGCGGGAAATCATTGCCCTGAATACAGGCCATTTTCTCATAGAAGGTCAGGGAATCCAGGCTGCGGCCCTTTAAAACCTCAAGCTTGCTGATACCGTGACTGGGGCTTGCGACAGAGCCATTCATTTTGTCGACGCGGTCATCATCATCGTCACGGGGCTCGATCGTGTCCAAAAGTTCTTCCAACCCTTCGCGCATCGTATCGTCGATCTTTGAATTCTGGACCTTCGGCGATGTCGTCGGAAAGCTGGCACTTGTCGGCAGGCGCTCTGCCATGGTCGCGGCGAATTCTGCCCTCAGCAAGAACACGTCATGCTCGATCTTGGCGATG
>Ga0316204_10009076_pt1 | contig 13473 bp, 1 predicted proteins | sample 6monrhotite_MG_2_FD_205661 | JGI IMG/M metagenome (GOLD analysis project Ga0316204, IMG submission 205661) | Microbial mat bacterial communities from mineral coupon in-situ incubated in ocean water Damariscotta River, Maine, United States -... | ecosystem: Environmental > Aquatic > Marine >... | reverse complement strand
TGGCTCATCAAATACCGTTACGTTCTGTGTGACTAAATCTGTACAAGTTCCATCCGTTACTGTTAATGTAACTGTATAAGTTCCTGAAGCTCCGTAAACATGAGTTGGGCTTACGCCTGTTCCTGTTCCAGCATCGCCAAAATCCCAACTGTAACCTGTTACGCCTAATGTACTCGCTCCACCACCAAACGTGAAACTGTTACCCGTTAAACACTGGTTACCGATAGGATCGATGACCGCTGTCATTAGAGGACCAGGGTTAATATTTACCACAACATTTTCTGTACAACCCGCTGCATCTGTAGCTATAATATTATAGGCTCCGGGAGCTAATCCATTAGCAGGACTTGTAGAACCCGCACCATTAACGGTAAAAGTAATCGCACCCGTTCCACCTGTTGCCGAAAACGCTATAGATCCATCATCCGCGCCATCACACGATTCATGAGTAGGTGTTGCGGTAATTACGATAGCAGGAGAAACCGTAATGGTAACATTATCAGTTCCCGCACAACCATTCGCATCAGTGGCAACCACCGTATACACTGTTGTTACCGTAGGATTTGCCGTTGGATTGGCATTCGTAGTGCTACTTAATCCAGCAGCAGGAGTCCAAACATACGTGTAAGCTGGGGTCCCACCTGTTGCGGTAGGAGCTCCACCAACACCAACACCAGCACCACCATTACAAATAGTTTGAGGCGCTCCAGCGTCTACGATAATTCCATTAGCAATATTGAAATTTAAGCATGCAGGTGGAGCAACATTCCCACATAAATCTGTAACAGAACCTGAACCGTTAACAAGACACAATTGGTAAGCCCCACTTGTAGTTAAAGCGGGAGAAACTGTTACCGTGAAATCATCTTCTTGATTTCCACCAGCAGCGCAAAAAGTACCTGTTGCACTAGTTAATGTATACGGGCCACCAGGACCAGTTAAAGCGAAATCACCATCATCAATAGTAGAACATAAAATCATTTCAGAAAAATGAAAAGTCAGTTCTGTCGCTCCACAAGCAATAGGCAAATCAACCGACTGAATTACAGGAGGAATATTATCAAAAATATTGGCTGTTGAATTCCCGAAATCAAGCTCGTATCCATTTGTAGAAGTTGAAAATTGCGAGACATTCAAAACGTATGTTTCTCCTGCAACAACAGGTATACAGGGCTCATTCTGAATCCCAGCTGACCCATTGGCTCCAGTAACTCCAGATGTACCAGAGAAATTACAACTCACCTCCATTCCCGGAGTGGAATAAATATCTGAACATGGATTATTGGTAATGTCATAAACAGCCCAATCATAATCATCTGTCAACACGTTTGGCGTAATATCAAAGCACAGATCACCAGAGGTTTGCACCGTAAACACATACCAAACATCATTTTTCTCTCCTGAGCCTAAGCAAGAAGAAGTCGAATTAATTTCATCTGGATAATTCCCAGTTCCAGCATATGCATTTGCTTCCGTATAAACGTTCTGACACACCGCAATTGCACCATCACAATCCTGCACAGTTGGCGGAGGCGGTGGCGGTGGTGTTCCACAAGATATAGTTGCTTCCCAACCTCCAAAAGTTATACTAATATCCGAATCCCAGACAAAGGTCAAACATCCAGTTGTTGAATTAATGGTACCCGGAGAAGTTGCATTATATGTGCCTATTGGGGTTCCTGTGGCAGTTGGCCCATCATAAACAATTAAATCATCGCAACAGCCCTCAACATCCCACATGGTAAATGTGAAAATAATCTCATCACCAGGGGTATCAGAACAAAATGTCATAGTATAAAGATCATTATCTCCATACCCTCCAGCTGCTCCACCTGGATCATAAAAAGTACCTGAACATCCGTTTACCGTACCTCCGTCAGACACATTATAGGCTGCACCTCCACCTCCACCAGGCATTGCAAAAACCGAAGAAGATACTAGAAGAATTAAAATTGCGAGTAAATGTTTTTTCATCTTTATCTTATTCTGATAATTTAACTTCCTTAGGTATTATCGATCCTCCTTGAATTGTAAACACAACATCAAGTTTTAATTCTGCCTTATTCTTTACTTGAAAAGCATGAATCGTTCGATCGTATTTTTCTTTTAACTCATTTCCAGAAATTAAAGTCACTTTTCCAATTCCTACAATCTCAATTTCTCGATCCTCTTCAACTAAACGATACTGAGTCAAACTAAAATTATCCAGAGCATTTTTTACAACAGCTTGTTTAGAAACTTCAACTCCAGAGAGAACATAATGTGTTTTCCCCTGAGCCTGCAAGAAAGATGACTGAAAAAAGAAGATTAAAAAAAGTGCTAACGCAGAAAAATAAGGCCTCATAGACAGGCGATCCGAATGAAAAGTGCTAGGTAATTTCATGAATTCAATAAGTATATACGCTTATGAAACGTGAAAATATAAACAGGTTGCCTTAAGAAGTGTTATATTTTTTACATTTTTGATTCGTCCCAGAAAATCTAACAAAAAAAAACATCCATAAATGCTTGAATTTATAGCATTTACAGAACTTTTAAAACGATTAAAAAAGATCAAAAAAAAGAGCGCAGTTCTCACCGCGCTCCCAAGAAATATTATTAATTCAAGATTACTTTAATAAAGTAACATGACCCTTATATTCTCTATCATTTCCTTCAAGGTCTCTTGTTTTAATTAACCAAACGTAAACGTCAGTTTGAACAACACCTGGTCCACCTTTTCCTGTCCCATCCCATGGTTGATTAATGCTATGAGTTTCAAAGATCAATTCACCCCATCGATTAAAGATAAACATGTCAAAATGTTCATTATCAATTCCTACCCCTTTTGGAATAAAAAAGTCATTCTTCCCGTCTCCGTTTGGAGTGAATGAATTTGGAACAAACAATGTTTGATCAGGATCAATTGTAACCGTATGAGTAACCTGATCTGAACATCCATATTCGTTCGTTACAACTTGAGTAACGTTATAGGTACCAACATTTTCATAAAAATGGTTTGGATCACTTGCTGTTCCAGTAGTATATATTGTTACAATAATATCTGATGCAATACCACTAACACTGTCACCATCACCGAAAGACCAATCATAAATAAGGGCTCCACTTGATTCATCCGTAAACGAAATCAACGGATCAACCTCAGTAGTAACTTCGGGGCTAGCTGAGAATCCGGCTGTTGGAACAGGATACACCTCAATCAATGCTGAATCAACTATACTAGTAACACACCCATCTGCAGACGTAACAGTAACGCACACATCGTAAATTCCTGCATTAGCATATGTAAACGAAGGATTTGTAGAAGTTGAGGTTAAATCAATAACTCCATCACAATCAAAATCATAATCGAATGTGACCCCAATGTCCGTATTCAGAACAAAGTTTGCGGTAAATGCTTCGCAACCACTTGAGTCTACAACATTCATAAATGCAGTTGGTAAATCATTGATTGTAATTTGAACTGAATCAGTTTCAACTAATGAACAACCATCTGAAACTCTAACATAATACCAAGTATCAACTATTGGGTTATCATTTATTGAAGATGGACTTCCCGCTCCCGTTGGAGTGAATGAATTTCCAAATTCATCTGTCCAAGTAAATGTATATGGTCCTGAATTACCCCCTGATGCGCTTGCCACAATTGAAATGGCATCGCCATTACAAATTGCAGCTGTTGGCATCATATCAATATTAATTTGAGGTGTAACCGTAATTGATACACATGCCGAAGGCGAAACGCATCCGTTAGCATCGGTAACTGTGAAACAGTAGTCAGTATTTGACAATGGATTAACCATAATTGGTCCAGTTCCAGCAAATCCTGGTGTAGTCCAGTTAATTACATATCCTGGAGTACCACCTTGGCCACTTGCCCAAATTTGAGTTGAATCACCATAGCAAATAGTTGTCGTTCCGTCTGGAACTGGATTGAGCACAGATGGTTCGGTTACCGTTACACAATTACTAACTACACAACTGTTAATATCTGAAACCGTAACACAGTAAGTTCCTGCACCTAAGCCACTCGCAATTGCTGATGTTTGAGAACCAGCGGCTGCATCCCATAAGTATGTTAAGATACCTGTTCCGCCACTTGCCGTTACATCTGCAGTTCCATTGCTACTTCCATTACATAATGGTTGTGTAAATGACATTGCGTCAATCTGCGGTGCCGGCTCATCAATCACTACTACCGTTATTGAGAAAGTACATCCGTTCGCATCTGTTACAATTACATCATGATTCCCTGGGCAAAGAGATAAGTTCGTTCCAGCATTCGGATTGGAACCTCCATTTAACCATTGGAATGTGAAAGGACCTGTTCCTCCCGTTACAGTTAGTGAAGCACTTCCATTACATTGAGTACAAGTAGAATTTACGGAAGCATAAGTTACATTCAATGCTGGCGGCTCTGTAACGGTTATTACCGTCTGTTCTACACATCCGTGAGCATCGGTTACATCTATATTATATGTCCCGGCAATTAATGAACTTGCCAACGATCCTGAAGAAACTGGAGGTCCCCATAAATAATTATATGCAGGAGTTCCTCCTGTTACAGTAAGGTTTATCATTCCATTACTTCCTCCATTACATGAGACATCTGTTGACACATTTGCGATGGCCAATTGCAATGGTTCCGTAATCACAATTGTTGCCGAAGTTGGACATAAATTATTATCTAGAATGTTAGCAGTCCAAGTCCCGGCACAAAGCGCAGTTGCTAGATTCGTTGATTGTCCATTGGTCCATGAGATCGCATATGGTAAACTTCCTCCCGAAATAGAAACAAGTGCTTGTCCATCGCAAGCGGCAAAGCAGGTAACATCAGTTGACGAAGTAATGGCTGAATTCAGCGCATTTGGCTCGGCTATAAATCCAAGATCTTGACCTATACATCCGGCCGCATCAGTTACTTGCAAGAAATATGTTCCTCCTGCTAGTCCAGTATAAGGGCCAGTTGTTGTAGACACGACATTTCCAACAGCATCGTTAAAACTATAAGTCAACCCACCGGTTACACTTGTTACGGTAAAGTCCATGGTTCCGTCATTAGCTCCAAAACAACTGACATCCGTAACTGCCCCAAGACTAACTACTGGTCCGGTAATATCATTGACGCAAATTGTGCTGTCAACTGAACATCCGTTAGCATCCAATATTGTGACCTGATAACAGTTGGCTGCCACGCCAGTTAAACATGCGGTTGTGGTAGCTAGTGGATCATTCCACGCATAGGTGAATGGCCCAACCCCACCTACAGAGGTAACACATATCTCTCCATTTGCTTGACCACAATTAGCATCTGTTGTTGAAGTAACTACAATTCCTAATACTGACGGTTGAGTTATTATAATTGATTCTGTTATAGAACATCCATTTGCATCTGTTATAGTACAAGTCCATGTTCCAGCACATAAATTAGTAACATTCGCAACTGTTGAGAATGTAGGATCATCCCATTGATAAGAATATGGTCCAGTTCCACCTGATACAGAAACTGATCCAGTTCCGTCACATGATTGGAAACAAGAGTTATTCGTGGAAGTTGAAGTAACTCCAATTGGTGTTGGCTCAGTTATTACAACAGTTGACGAAGACTGACATCCGTTTGCATCAGTTACAGTTACCGTATAAGTTCCTGCGCATAGTGCAGTTGCCACTTGGGTTGTTGCCCCGTTCGTCCATGTTTGAGTAAATGGTCCTGTGCCACCTGCAATTAGCACTTCTGCAAATCCATCACAAACACCGTTACAAGAAACCATCCCAACATTAATGACACTGGTTGTTAGCAATGGTGGCTCCGTAATTGTTGCGTTAACATCGGTAAAACAACCATTAACATCTGTTATAACACAATTGTAGGTGCCTGGGCATAATCCTGTGGCAGTAGCTGTAGTTTGACTGGCCGCTGCCGCATCCCATTGGTACACAAATGCTCCTACACCGACAACGCCAGATGCAGTACCTGTACCATCACATGCTCCATTACAGAACACATCTGTACTTGCTGATGACCCTGTTACTTGTGGCGGATCTGTTAGGGTATAATTTAAGATCTCTGTACATCCATTAGCATCGGTAATTGTTAACGTATAAGCACCCGAACAAACTCCATTTATTGTATCCGCGGTTCCTACAGATGTATTGGTTACATCTAACCACTGGTATGCATAAGGTGTGGTTCCACCAGCAACAACAATACCCATTGATGCGTCACAATAACCGAAACAACTTGGATCAATAAATCCATCGTTAGTGGTAATGATTGCTGGCTCCGTAATTGTTGCGCTTGTTGATGCAGTACATCCTAAATCATCTGTTATTAATACTGTATAAATTCCTGCACCTAAATTAGAGGCTGTTGGAGTTGTTTGCCCCGCTGCGGGTAAATCCCATAGAACTGTAAAAGAAGTTCCTGCACCACCTGTCATATCCACAGTAGCTGATCCATCAGTAAGTCCATTACACGACACCTCCGTTTGAGCCGAAATAGTCGCAACTGGCCCTAATAAGTCCGAAACTTGAACCACAATTTGCGCAGTACAACTGTTAGCATCTGTTACAGTAACTAAATAACTTGCAGCTCCTAAGAAATTATCGCAAGATGTAGTTGCTCCTGAAGGCCAAGAGTAAGAATATCCTCCAACTCCACCTGAAACAAGTACACAAGCTGATCCATCTGGCAATCCACAATTTGCATTTATAACGGTAGAATCTAAAGCCAATGGTGGTGGCTCATTGACTGTTGCCGTATCTAGAGCAGTACACCCGTTTGCATCGGTTACTTCTACTTCATATAAGTTTGGACAAAGACCTCCAGCTAACTGAGAAGTCTGTAGCAGTGGATCATTCCATTGATATGTATAAGCTCCAGTTCCACCTGAAGCAGCTACTGACACCGTTCCGTTACAAGCTGATTCACAGTTTGCATCAACTGGAGTCGTAATTAAAGTGATTGCTGCAGGTTCAGTAATAGTTATGGTATCACTAATAGAAGCACAAGTATTAATATCTGTAGCGATACAGTAGTAATCACCAGCACAAAGTCCGGTAGCAATTTGAGTTGTTTGACCAAGAGATGCACCAGAAGTTGCATCAAACCATGCATAAGTATAAGGAGCTGTTCCTGTTCCACCTAGTGATACTGTTGCCGTTCCATCACAAAGCGCATTACAACTTACATTGGTAAGAACCTGCGCGGTAGCTACACTAGCCGGTATATCTCCTACATTCACGTTAGCTTGTCCAGTACATCCGTTGGCATCAGTAATATCTACAGTGTATGCATTAGGTGTAAGTCCAGTAGCAGGGTTAGTAGTTATTCCAGAAGGAGTCCATAGATAAGACATTACACCAACACCACCCTGAGTGATCGTTGCAGTTGCAGAACCTGAAGCGGTATTACAAAATGCATCTACTGCTGTTGCGCTTGCCAAAATCTGTAATGGCTCATTTATAGTAGCTGGTACAACTAGTACACATCCATTAACATCGGTTACTGTTACTGTAAAGTTCGTTGGACATAATCCAGTTGCTGTTGCAGTAGTCTGATTAGTTGGATCGTTCCACAGGTAAGTATACCCTGAAGTTCCTCCTCCAGCTAACACACTTGCATCTCCATCACAATCTCCAAAACAAGTTACATCTGTAGTTGAACTGATCACCGCTGTTAAAGCTGTTGGTTCAGTTATCGTTACTGGAACAGAAGCAGTACATCCGTTGGCATCGGTCATCTCTCCAACATAGTCTCCGGCACATAATCCTACTGCACTAGCAGTGGTCTGTCCGATAGGAGTCATTGAGCTATCATACCAAGTAAATGATAATGGCGGAACTGAGTTCGTTCCAGGCACCACCTGAATCTGTGCAAATCCATCACAAGTATCTTTACAAGATGCGTTAGTTAAGGTCAATACTTGAACTGAAGGTGCTCCTGCATCGGTTACACAAATCGTTCTAGTCTCTGTACATCCATTAACATCACTCACAATTACATCATAGCATCCTGAGAGAAGTCCGGTTGCTGTTGCTGTGGTTACTCCACCTGCTGCTGCATCCCAACTTTGTGTTAAAGGTCCATCACCTGCTAAAATAAATACAGTAGCTGTTCCATCTGCAGATCCACAGTTAGACTCTGTTGAATCTGAACTCAAGATAATCTGAGACGGTTCTGCGATTACAGATGTTCCATTTACGGTACAACCGTTAGCATCGGTTACTACTACATCATAAGATCCTGCACATAGAAGTGAAATACCTCCTGTTGTTGAAAGAGGTGGGTTGTTCCACTGGTAACCATAAGGTGTTGTTCCACCTGCTGGTGTGCTTAAAGCTGTTCCATCACAGATACCAAAACAAGAAGCATCTGTCTGGGTCTGTACATTAGTCAGTACTGGTGGTTCTGTTACCGTTACACTAAAGGTCTGAACACATCCATTAACATCAGTTACATCTACATCATATGTTCCTGCACACAGTCCAGTAGCAATATCAGTAGTCTGTCCTGCTGGGTCGTTCCATAGATAGGTATAAGGAGCTGTTCCACCTGTTGGTGTTACCTGAGCTTGTCCATCACATAATCCGAAACAGGAAATATCCTGTCCATTAAAGTTACTAATCACAGCTGTTGTTGCTGTTATTAATGTTGGCTCTATAATCGTTACTGTTACACTGGTATGTAAGATCCCATTAACATCTGTTACCTCCACATAGTAATCCCCTGCACAAAGTCCGTTAGCTGTTACACCGATCTGACCGATAGCTGTTGCAGTTGCATCAAACCAGTTATAAGTATATCCTGGAAGACCGCCACTTGCACTTACCGTTGCAGATCCATCACAAGCTGAGAAGCAAGTAACATCTACTGTACTTAACGTACTTGTTATTGCTCCTGGCTCATTGATCGTTACACAAGTTGTATCCATACAACCTTTAGCATCTGTTACAATAACTGAGTAATCTCCTGCTGCTAATCCTGTTGCTGCTGTACCAGTCTGAGAAGTTGTTGCTCCTGGAGGGCATCCATTAAACCACTCGAAAGTATAAGCTGGTGTTCCGCCTGATCCTGCTGCTGTTGCATCTCCATCTGAAAGACCAAATCCTGACACATCAGTACTTGCTGTTATGGTTACATCTACTGGTGTAGGCTCTAAAATATCTACTGTGAAGTTATCTTGACATCCGTTAGCATCCGTTACTGTTACCGTATACTGTCCTGCACATAAATCTGTAATCGTTGGTGTTCCTTGACCTGTTCCTGGTACTGGTGTCCAGCTATAAGTATATGGCGCTGTTCCTCCATTACCTTCTACACTAGCAGATCCATCACAATCTCCAAAACAAGACACTGGCACAATACCTAAAAGGTTAGTTGTTGGTCCTACAAGATCCGTTACGTTAGCGATAGCTGTTCCGATACATCCGTTGTTATCCATTACCGTTGCGGTATATGTTCCTGAAGGAACTGCATTAGGATCAGCTACTGGTGTTGGAGTTGCATCAACCCAAGTTGCTGGATCATAAGTTCCTGAACCGCCTGTTGTGCCCGTTACTGATATCGTTCCATCTGCCTGACCACAGTTAGCATCCACTGCCGCTACTGTTACCACCATTACTGCTGGTTCACCTACAACTACTGATGTATTAGTAACACATCCATTAGCATCGGTTACCTCTACATAATAAGTTCCTGCTACAAGACCTGTAATCGGACTTCCCGTACCAATGTTATTAGTCAAAGCTGCATTATCAAACCAGTTGTAAGTATAAGCTCCGGTTCCGCCTGTTGTTGTTGCAGACACCTGACCATCAGCTGATCCAAAACAAAGGGCATCTACTGAACCAGGAGTCAACACTAATGCTGCTGGCTCTGAAATAATGATACTTGCTGTTGCTACACATCCAACTGCATCCGTTACAGTCACATCATAAGTTCCTGCCACTAGGTTAGATAAATCTTCGGTTACATCTGTAAATCCTCCTGGACCTGTCCATGCATAATTAATAGGCGCTGTTCCTCCGACAACTGTTAAATCGATCAGTCCATCTGCACCTCCATTACAACTAACATTTACAAATGTGTTGGTTAATGTTGCACCTGAAGCATCGGTGATAGTTGCTGTTGTGGTCTCCGTACATCCGTTATCATCTGTTACGGTTACTGTATAAATACCTGCTGGTAGACCTGGCAATGTTGCAGTTACTCCAATCGGGTTAGGAACTGCATCCTCCCATAAATAAGTATAAGCTCCGGCTACTGTTCCTCCGGTCGCTACTACCGTTACTGAACCATCGGCCTGTCCACAGTTACTTGTGGTAGAACTTGGCGTTAATACAATCGCGGCTGGTTCTGTTGGTGTAAATGTCTCTGTTATAAAGCATCCATTATCATCCGTTACTGTTACCGTATAAGCAACTGGATCTAATCCTGTCACTGCATCAGTACCTGCTCCACCACCTACTGCTGGCGTCCATGAATAAACTAAAGTTCCTGTTCCTCCTGCTGCTGTTACAGTAGCTGTACCATTAGCTGCTCCATTACAAGTAACATCGGTTCCTACAATAGAACTAGTAATACCTGCTGGATCTGTTAATGTCACACTCGCTGAAACAGTACATCCATTAGCATCCGTTGCATCTAATGTATAGGTACCAGCTCCTAAAACTCCTGGTAAATCTTCACTCGTTGGACCATGAGCCCATAGGTAAGTATAAGGTGCTGTTCCACCTAAAGTTGTTCCATCAGCTGATCCATCTGTTGCTCCTGCACATAGTGGATCTGTTCCAACAATAGTTAAAGTCATCGGTGCTGGCTCTGTAATAGTAATATTACCTGTAACTAAACATCCATTAGCATCCGTTACATCAACCGTATGTGCTCCTACACAAAGACCTGTTGCACTCTGAGTCGTCTCTCCGTTATCCCATAAATAAGTAAATGGTGCTAGTCCGCCCGTCATCGTTGCAGTTGCTCCTCCATCACAAACTCCACTACAAGAAGCTTGGTTATCTAAAGTCACCGCTACTGTACCTGAAGTCTGGTTGTTAATCGCTACCGTTGTGGTCTCGGTACATCCGTTTGCATCGGTTACAACAACCGTGTAAGTTCCTGCTGCTAATCCTGTTACCGTTGCTGTCGCTCCTACTGGGGCTCCACCTCCATCAGTCCATGCATAAGTTGGTGCTCCTGTTCCGCCTGAGAACACTACTGTTACATCTCCATTTACTTGAGAACAAATCTCATCATTACCACTACCCACTAAACTAATCGCGATAGCTGGTTCAGTTACAATCGCATTAACTACAACTGTACATCCATTAGCATCCGTTACTGTTACATTATAACTTCCTGCACATAAACCGATAGCTGTTGCTGAAGTCTGGTTAGCTGCTGATGCATCCCATAAATAAGTATAAGCTCCTGTTCCTCCACCTGGAGTTACTGTTGCTGTTCCATCACAATCTCCAAAACATAATATATTAACTGTTGTAGTTGTTCCCGTTAAGGCTGGTGGATCTGTTAATGTTACGTTAGCTGTAGCGATACATCCATTAGCATCGGTCACAGTAATCGTATGAGTACCTGCACACATACCTGTCTCGGCAAGTGCCGTTCCACCTGTTGTCCAAGAGTAAGTCGTTGGCAATGTTCCTCCAACTTCTGTTGCCACTGCTGTTCCATCACAAGAAAGTGCACAAAGTGGATCTACGCTACCAGTGATAGCTGTTGTTAATACTGGAGGCTCTGTGATCGTGATCGCTGCTGATGAAGTACATCCATTAAAGTCCGTTACATCTACAGTATAGTTACCTGGACATAATCCAGTTGCCGTAGCATTAGTCTGTCCATCTGACCATAAAAAGGTAAATGGCGCTGTTCCTCCAGCCATAGAAGCTGTTGCTGCTCCATCACAATCTCCAAAACAAGTTACTTGGTTGTCTACCACTGCACTCGCTACTCCACCTGTTGTTGTGTTGATAATCGCTACTGCGGTCTCAACACATCCATTAGCATCAGTTACCGTTACCGTATAAGATCCTGATGATAAACTTCCTACGTTAGCTGTAGTACCTACAACCGTTGGTGTGGCATCACTCCATGAGAATCCATATCCTCCAGCTCCTCCTGTTGCGTTCGAAGAAACATCTCCATCTGAGGCTCCACAAGTAGCATCATTACTTCCTACTGTGATCACAATAGGAGTTGGCTCTGCAATCACTACCGAGTTAGTTGCTGTACATCCATTAAAATCTGTTACGGTTACATTAAATGTGTTAGCACACATACCTGCTAGGTTAGGCGTTGTTGACAACAATGGATCATCCCATGCATAAGTAAAAGGACCCGTTCCGCCTGTTACTGTTGTTGTTGCTGTTCCATCACATACTCCATTACAGTTAGCATCTACTCCTGCTATCGTTACCGCCAACAATACTGGCTCGGTTACCGTATAGCTATCAGTTGCTGTACAACCATTAGCATCCGTTACGGTCAAAGTATAAGTGTTCGCACAAAGTCCAGTTGCTGTTGCTCCTGTTCCTGCTCCATTATCCCATGCGTAAGTGATCACACCGCTTCCACCTGCTACTGTTGAACTTACTGTCCCATCACATACTCCGTTACAACTTGCATTAGTTCCGGTTACCGTTACCGTTAATAGTGGCGGCTCTGTTACAGTAGAGTTAGTTGTTGCAATACAACCATTAGCATCCGTTACCGTTAGCGTATAAGTTCCTGCACATACTGATCCTTGATCTTCTGTTCCTGTTGATGGCCCGCCATCCCATGAGTAACTATAAGCTGTCGTTCCTCCTGCTACTGTCGCATCCAAAGTTCCATCGCATACTCCATTACAACTCATGTTAGTTGATGTAGATGTTGCAGTTAATAATACTGGCTCCGTTACTGTGTAGCTATCACTTGCTGTACATCCATTAGCATCTGTTACTGTTAGCGTATAAGTTCCTGCGCAAACTGACCCCTGATCTTCAGTAGTTGGCGTTGGGCCACCATCCCACAAGTAACTAAATGGACCCGTTCCGCCACCTGTTGTCCCGTTCAAGGTTCCATCACAAACTCCATTACAACTTGCGTTAGTACCCGTTGCTACCATCGTTAATAATGGCGGCTCTGTTACCGTATAACTATCAGTATCCGTACATCCGTTTACATCCGTTACCGTTACCGTATATGTTCCTGCTCCCATTCCAGTCTGTGCTGCTCCTGCTGCTGGGATATCCCATGCATAAGTATAGCCACTCGTTCCTGATCCTACTGCGTTAACAGTACCATCGTTTACTCCAAAACAACTCATGTTAGTACCACTCGCTGTTACAACTGGCTCATCAAATACCGTTACGTTCTGTGTGACTAAATCTGTACAAGTTCCATCCGTTACTGTTAATGTAACTGTATAAGTTCCTGAAGCTCCGTAAACATGAGTTGGGCTTACGCCTGTTCCTGTT
>Ga0316204_10009075_pt1 | contig 13474 bp, 17 predicted proteins | sample 6monrhotite_MG_2_FD_205661 | JGI IMG/M metagenome (GOLD analysis project Ga0316204, IMG submission 205661) | Microbial mat bacterial communities from mineral coupon in-situ incubated in ocean water Damariscotta River, Maine, United States -... | ecosystem: Environmental > Aquatic > Marine >... | reverse complement strand
ATTCCCGGAGCTTGATTTACACAATATTTTCTTTAGCGGAAACTATAAAAAGGAATTTGAACACATTTTTGACCTGAAAACGGTATACGAAGACCCCACCGTTTATATCAATATAACTTCAAAAGACGAAACCGGTGATGCGCCAGATGGATGCGAGAATTGGTTTGTCATGATCAATACCCCGGGGAATTTCGAACAGGACTGGGAATCCATTAAAACCCATGCCCGCAAAAATATTATTGCAAAACTTAATAAAGCACTAGGTACGGATCTGGATGCCTTAATTGAAACGGAGGAAATTCTGGAGCCAAGAACAATTGAATCTAAAACCAGTTCCCATCGGGGTTCGCTCTATGGAGCCTCTTCTAATTCAAAGTTTGCGGCATTTTTACGTCATGCCAATTTCTCCGGCAAGATAAAGAATTTGTATTTCTGTGGAGGATCCGTGCATCCCGGTGGAGGTATTCCCCTTTGCCTATTATCTGCAAAAATAGTAAGTGATCTTATCCCAAAAGTATGAGTAGACCAATAGATTATTTATTCAATTTAAGCAGAGTACAGACTTCAGTATTCCTGATATGGTTATTCCATATTTCTGCAATGATTGGAATATCTCTAGGGTTTGAGCACTGGTTTATTGAGAAAACGCCACTGAATTTAGGTCTGATGTTTATCCTTCTTATCTGGGTTTACCCTCTTCGATCAGCCAAAGCAATTACATTTACGCTTTTCTTATTTATTTCAGGAATGTTTGTGGAATGGCTGGGGGTAAATTACTCCCTGCTCTTTGGAGAATACAGCTACGGAGAAAACCTGGGGATAAAGCTAGGAGGAGTTCCGTTGATGATCGGAATAAACTGGGCAGTCTTAGTATACATTACTGCTGCCATTGCTAAAAAGATCAGTAAATCAACAATCGTGAGGATCCTATTCGGATCCATACTAATGGTAGGGCTGGACTATTTGATGGAATTCACTGCTCCAGTTCTGGATTTTTGGGAATTTACAGGAGGGAATGCCCCATTGAGCAATTATATTGCCTGGTTTGGAATTGCCATCTTCCTTCATTTATGTTTACATTGGATCAGGATTAAAGGAAATTTTATATTTTCAATCCACTTATTTTTAGCACAATCGTTATTCTTCCTTTTTCTCTATGGCAGGAACTTATGATATCGGCATAATTGGTGCCGGAGCCGCCGGGTTACAATTGGCAATGGCAATAGCCAATGATCCCTGGTTCAATGAAAAGACTATACTCATCGTCGATAAGGATAAAAAAGATGTCAACGATAAAACCTGGTGCTATTGGGAAAAGGGAAACGGAAAATGGGATCATCTAATTCATAAAAACTGGTCGGCAGGAAAATTCATTACTCATCAGAAGGATATTCATCTGGAGTTGGGGGCCTATACCTATAAAATGCTGCGATCCATTGATTTTTATGAGTACGCAAGGAAATCATTAGAAAGTAGGAAAAATTTCAACTGGCTGCAGGACGATGTAATAGAAACGATGGACCAGAAACCAGTCGCAATTCGCTTAACGAATAGTACTGTAAATGCACACCATGTATTTGATTCCAGGATTGACCCCAATTACTCTTTGGAGGATAAAAATTACATTCATGTATTGCAACATTTTAAAGGATGGCGTATTCAAACCAACAAAGATAAATTTGATCCATCCTGGTTTACCATGATGGATTATCGTCCACGGTTGAAATCTACGACCTCTTTTATGTATGTCCTTCCCATTAGTCCCAATGAAGCCTTACTCGAATTTACATTTTTTAGTCCAAACCTGGTTCAGGAGGAAGTATATGAAGAAGTTATGAGGGAGTATATTAATTCAGTACTTCAAATAGACAAATATTCTATTTTATCCGAAGAGAAAGGAATTATCCCAATGACCAATTATCCCTTTCATAGTCACAGCAGTAATTCTATTACTAAAATTGGTACTGCAGGTTCATGGGTAAAAGCCTCTTCGGGATACTCATTTCATAATACAGGAGTAAAAATAGATCAATTGATTTCCAACATGAAAAATGGGATTAGGCCTGACGCTGGTCTAATCCAGAAGCGATTCCGAATTTACGATCTTTTGTTTTTGGATATTCTAAATCAACACAATGAAAAAGGAGAACAACTTTTTACAACTATGTTTTCCAAAAATCCTGTTGAAAACATCTTTGAGTTTCTGGATGAGACCTCCTCTTTGCATACAGACTTAAAAATTTTATCCAGCTTTAGACCCTGGCCTTTTATTGCCGCAGGCCTACGACAGATTTTTTAATCCTAACTTTACGTTTCCCCAACTCCCAAGGGTCATGTAGGGCTGAAACCTGGAAAACAATTCCTCCTTATACCAGTTCAGCTCTCGGGTCATTTCTATGGCTTTATGGTGTTCCTTACTTTGATAGGCAAATTTCTGTAAGGAATCCTTGTCTTCCCAAAGGCTAAAGGTGGCCATATTTACAATAGGAACCTCCCCGATGCCTTTGGTATATACTAAACCTGTATTTCCTATCAATGGAATTTGAGAGGTAGGTACATACTTCCAGAATCGGATCAATGATCTTGTCCTAATAGTCGCCCTGGTAATTACGGCAATGTATGGAATATCCTCATCTGTATACCCTTGTAAAAAAGGATTGCCTCCATCCCAGGTACCATGAGCGGAGATATTCCTCATAAAGACCGTCCAGTTTTCCAAGCAATGATTTTTATACTTCCTCATCAATTCAGAGCTATGCATGAACTCCAGAGCATCCTCTTCGCTATTCCAGGTTTGAAGCAAAGCATAGGTTCCCCAGTCGGGAAAAGGATTAAACCCCATTCCCTTCCCACTACCCATTAGCTTATAAAAAGACATTCCACGCACCAATGCAAGATGCTTATGTGCAAACTGCATCATAAAAAAAGCCCATATTTTATTCCTCCTTCTTTTATATCGAAAGAAACTGATTGTGGTTATCTGACTTTTTTGACTCATTAAGGTAGAATTCTGACTCAAATCTAAACCTTAGGCAACTAATAATCGTTATTGTTTAAGGTTTTAATAAAATTATTAAACATTTTTAGTGTATGAAAAATTTCCTTGTAGTTGGAGGTTCATCAGGAATAGGCGCAGAACTTGTAAAGACCCTTGCTGAATCGGGGAATTCAGTCTATGCTACCTATCAGGAAAATAAAAGAGAATCCTCTTCTACTGTACACTTCAATTATTTGAATGTACTTGAAGAAATTGATCTATCCTACCTTCCGGATACCATTGATGGTGTAGCATATTGTCCGGGAAGCATAAACTTAATGCCTTTTGGTCGCATTAAACCCGAAGAGTTTAGTAAAGATTTTGATCTGCAGGTAAGTGGAGCAGTAAAAATATTACAGCAGGTTTTCCCGAAACTGAAAAAGTCTGGAAATGCTTCAGTACTCCTATTTTCTACAGTTGCAGTACAAACCGGGTTTAATTTTCACAGTCAGGTTGCTGCATCCAAAGGAGCAATTGAAGGGTTAACAAGAGCACTTGCAGCAGAATGGTCACCCTCAATCCGTGTGAATGCCATTGCTCCGTCCATTGTAGATACCCCACTGGCTGCAAAATTTTTGAATACAGAAGAAAAAAAGAATGCAAACGCAGTACGACATCCTCTGAAAAAGATTGGGGATGCAAAAGATATTGCCAATACAGCTTCCTTCCTGCTAACAGATCGGTCCTCATGGATAACAGGTCAGATTCTGAAAGTAGATGGTGGTATATCATCCATTAATTTATAAACGACAAAAGCCATGTTTCGATTATTCACAAAAAAATCAAGAGTAGAAGTCCTTCAGGAAAGATATGAAAAGCTAATGAAGGAATATTATAAACTTTCCAGCAGCAGCCGTCTAGAAAGCGATCTGAAGTTTGCAGAAGCGCAGCAAATACTGGATGAAATAGACTCATTATTAGTTAAGTAATGTCATTTTATCAACTGGTAAGGGAGCAAAAAATTAAAGCTTCTGTGGATGAGATCTGGGATTTTATCTCCTCCCCTAAGAATCTTAAGGACATTACCCCTGACTACATGGGGTTTGATATTACCTCGCAAAACTTGCCTGATAAAATGTATGAGGGCATGATCATTAGCTATGAAGTAAGCCCAATGCTGGGTATAAAGACAGACTGGGTAACGGAGATCACTCATGTAAAAGACAGAGAGTTTTTTGTTGATGAGCAACGGGTAGGTCCCTATAGCCTTTGGCATCATCAGCATATTATAAATAAATACAAGCAGGGAGTAATTATGAAGGATATTGTAACCTACAAACCTCCTATGGGGTTTTTAGGCAGCATTGCCAATTCCTTGTTTATCCGTAAACAATTAGATGAAATATTTGATTACCGGACCAAAGCAATAACTGAGATTTACGGGGTTTACGAGTAGACCTCTGTCAAAAGGAGAATGGCAACACTAGTCGATCTACTGAAAATTGAGGGACGTCCCTCAAGTGTTTCGTAGACCATCAAAACCAACAACGACTCTGCGGCTCAATCAGAGCTCCACTCAGCTAATCAATACCGTAGTAATACTTTTCCGAAATTCTTTCGCTCCATATAATGATATTTTTCTGAAGATTCATAAAAGGACTGATTCTAAAATTTTATATTGATCAAATAATTATTGATCAGTAAACATGATTAAGAAAATACTCTGGTTTCTCTTCGGGTTCTTTTGCATTGGTGTTGCCTTTTATGCATTTTCCTATCTCTTCGTAGACCGTTCCGATGGATTGCTAGGTGGCAAGCCTTTGGAGGTACTTGAAAATGCCTTATGGTGGACGGCCTTTTACAGTCATGTGGGATTTGGAGGTTTGGCATTACTCATTGGCTGGGTCCAATTCAGCAAAAAACTAAGAAAACAAAATCTTAACCTGCATCGATGGGTTGGCAAAATCTATGTTATTTCTTGTCTCTTAAGTGGAAGTGCATCAATATATGTAGCCTTTTATGCAACCGGTGGCTTAATTCCAATGTTTGGATTTTTAGGTTTAGGAAGCATCTGGTTATACACCACAATAATGGCCTGGACCTCCATCCAAAAATTTAATTTCATCGAGCATGAACGAATGATGATCTTTAGCTATGCCATGTGTATGGCTGCCGTTACTCTTCGCATCTATCTACCATTGCTGACTATTGCTTTTGGTGACTTCCTTACTGCTTATAAAATTGTGGCCTGGTTATGCTGGGTTCCAAATCTAATGGTTGCCTGGTGGATTGTTAGATATAAAACTTTAAAGCAAACATTGGGAGTGGTCTAAAACAAAAACAACATCACTCTTCTGAACAAAAATAAACATCCTTCGCTAAATCGGGAATAACGTTTGCACATGCGGACATTTATTTTTTATATTGGTACAATGATTCTGTCAACTCTGACAAAAAATATCAAGAATGGAGAAATCAATTAAAAAAGAGTATAGTAATGGAGAGTTGACCATTATTTGGGAACCTGGTAAATGTATTCACAGTGAAGTATGTGTAAAAACACTTCCACAGGTCTATAATCCAAATGAAAAACCATGGATCAAAATGGATCAGGCCTCAACAGAGGAACTCCGGAATCAGGTTTCCAGTTGCCCTACCGGCGCATTGAGTTATTATATGAATCAGGAAGAAAAAATGACTGAAGAAGTAATTTCGGAAACCAAAGTAGTGGTGATGGCCAATGGTCCATTACTGGTAAATGGAGAATTAGAAGTAAAAAATAAAGACGGCTCCACCGAAAAAAAATCTAAAACCACGGCATTTTGCAGATGTGGTGCCTCCGGATCCAAACCTTATTGTGACGGATCTCATAACGGTCTTGATTTTGACCATTAATCCCTGTGTTGTTTCACAACTATTATAATCCTAAACTGAAATAAAAGCCTTAAAGAATGGAAATCACCAAAATTTTTGAAGAAAATGAAAAATGGATTCAGTCAAAGCTAGAACTGGAACCTGAATACTTCACCAACCTGTCAAAGGGCCAATCTCCTGAAGTTTTATATATCGGATGCTCAGACAGTCGTGTAACTGCAGAAGACCTTATGGGAGCAGGCCCTGGAGATATCTTTGTCCATCGCAATATTGCCAATATGGTCACCAATACTGACCTTACCGCCATGTCTGTAATTAACTATGCGGTAGTCCATTTGAAGGTTAAACATGTAGTGGTCTGTGGTCACTACTATTGTGGTGGCGTAAAAGCTGCGATGGAGTCTCAGGATTTAGGATTATTAAATCCCTATTTAAGAAATATACGAGATGTTTATCGCTTGCATAAGACTGAGTTAAACGCAATTACTGACGAAGATGCCAGATATAGAAGACTGGTAGAGTTGAATGTCCAGGAGCAATGTGTTAATGTTTTAAAAACAGCGGAAGTACAGATTGCATATAAAAAATATGGCATTCAGGTTCATGGATGGGTATTTGATATTAACAGTGGTAAACTGATTGACCTGAAACTTGATTTCCCTCAATTAATTAAAAACATCCAGGAGATTTACAGATTAGACTGATTTGAGTCCCCAATCAATATATAAGTAGGGATCAGATAGGACAATCTGATCCTTCTTTATTTCTATACCTTAGTTGATGATTTATGAATAGTATAGTTCAAATCCCTTCACCCAAGTCTGTAGCTTGCAAAGATTTTTACACTAAACTTGGATTTACTTCTTTTACTTCGTTCTCAAAAAATTACGTAACTGATGGAAGTATCCTAATTGAATTAAACCCTGATCCTTATTCCAGGCCTGCGGTTAAATTATATGGAAAAGATTGGAAAGAACCATTGACCTCCAAATTTATCCCCTTTAAGGATGGGCTACTAGGGCAAGATCCTTCCGGAGTCTGGGTAATGCTGCTAAATGGAGATATTAAAATAGAACTTCCACCCTCTGTACCCTCCCTACTTGGAAATTACGCAGGCATCAGCATTGAATGCCTCTCAATTGAACAGTCCTTGAAATTCTGGCATAGTCTTGGATTCAATATACAAAATGGAACTGTGGAACAAGGTTGGATCGGGCTTAATAATTCTGATGGATTTACCCTAAGTCTAATGAAACCCGGAGTATGTCCACACTTGTTCATCAATCCATCGTTGACTTACTTCAATGGAGAAAACAATCCTAAGATAATTGATAAAATCCGGAAATTGGACATTCCCATTCTTGAAGAAATTGATATTTTTAATAAGGAAGGAATCATTGACAACATCACCTTACTTGACCCAGCGGGAATTGGCATATTTGTTTTTAATGACTAATCAATAAACGACATGAAAAACATTTTTGAATCAAAGGATGTAAATTTGATCATTGATCGACTCAATAAAATTTCTACAGAAACCAAACCCTTATGGGGGAAAATGTCGGCTGGACAAATGCTATCTCACTGTAATGTCATCTATGAATTAACCCTCGATAAAAAATATCCTAAACCCGGAGCAATTAAGAAGTTCTTTTTAAAACTAGTGGTCAAGCCAATGGTTGTCGGGCCAAAACCCTATCCAAAAAATTCGCGTACAGCTCCCGAATTTAGAGTATTGGATAGTAAGGAAGTTGAGCCAGAGAAAGAGCGATTAATTGCCTATCTCAAAAAAACACTGAGCCTGGGACCTGAACACTTCAATCAGCTTGAAAATCCTAATTTTGGGAAACTAAGTATTGAAGAATGGAATGTTCTTTACTATAAACATCTTGATCATCATTTAAGCCAGTTTGGCGTTTGACCCTATGAAAAAAATATTGATCCTAGTCATGCTATTTTTTGGATGTTTACCTCTGATCCATGCTCAATCCTGTTCCATCACCTTTACAATTAAAGGGCTTAAAACGAATGAAGGGCAGGTACTCATTTCAATATTCAATACTAAAGAATCCTTTATGAAGGATTTTATTAAAGGAGAGGCGGTTAGTGATCTAAATGGCGGGGAAGTAACCGTGGTATTTAATGATCTTGCTCCGGGCAATTATGCTGCTAGTGTTTTCCATGATGTAAATAAAAATGGAGAATTGGATACCAACTGGATTGGAATCCCAAAAGAAGCCTATGGGTTTTCCAATAATGCACGAGGCACTATGGGGCCTCCAGACTATGAAGATTGTGTATTTCAGGTCAATTCGAAAAGTGTGATTCATGAAATCGCCTTAAAATAGAATCTAGGACTTGTTTTCCCTTGAAGTAAAAGCAAAATCCATTATATTAATAGGTTTTTAATCGCTTATCATTATGGAGAGACTCATTAGTAATACAGACCTTACGGTAATTGCAGTCTATTTTTTAATTGTCTTTATTATTGGTTTTTGGGTTGCTTCCAAAACTAAATCCGGAGACGACCTTTTTCTCGGGGGTAGAACCCTTACCTGGGGGGTGATCGGGCTTTCCCTCTTTGCCTCAAATATTTCAAGTGCAACAATTATCGGACTTACCGGAGCTGCATATTCCCAAGGAATTGTTCAGTCGGTCTATGAATGGATCTCAGGATTACCCTTAATTATTGCCGCTTTTATTTTCATACCTCTTTACCTGAATTCCAAAATCACGACCATACCAGAGTTCCTGAATTATAGATATGATCGAAGATCACAGGTTTTCTTTTCAGCGGTGACCCTATTCACATCGATTATGGTTGAAACTGCAGGTGGGCTATATGCCGGGGCCATTGTACTTAAATCGTTTTTTCCGGATCTAATTATTTGGCAAACCACTTTTGTACTTGCGTTCATCGCAGGATTATATACTGCATTTGGTGGACTTAAGGCAGTGGTTTACACCGATACCCTACAAGCCATTGTACTAATTATTGGATCTGTTGTCCTTACTTATATACTTTTCGAAAAGATTGATTTTTCATTCGAAAGGATGATATCTTCTGCACCTGATGGACATTTTTCCATCATCAAACCCTTAAATGATTCAACGCTTCCCTGGCCAGGCTTATTTTTGGGAGTTCCTATTCTAGGGTTTTGGTATTGGGCTACAAATCAATATATCGTACAACGTATATTGGGGGCAAAAAATGTAAAGCATGCCCGTTGGGGTGTCATCTTTGGAGGCTTTCTAAAGTTGATCCCTCTATTTATTATGGTAATCCCCGGGGCAATGGCCATTAGTATTTATACGGGTATCGAAAACCCAGACCTGGTGTATCCCACCATTGTATTAAATGCTCTACCCGTAGGTCTTATTGGACTTGTACTGGCAGGGTTGATCTCAGCCATTATGTCTAGTGTGGATTCCACGTTAAATTCTGCTTCCACATTGGTCGTTATTGATTTTATTAAACCAAATAAACCGGATATTACCCCAAAACAAGTAGCTAACTATGGCCGAATTGCCACCTTGGTACTTATGATTGTGGCTGCTTCCTGGGCACCCATGATTGCTAATTTTGGGGGCTTATGGGTATACCTTCAGCAGATGTATACTATTTTCGTTCCGCCTATTGTAGTCTTATTCCTGGTGGGAGTATTTTACAAAAAAGGGAATGCTCATGGGGCATTCATGACGTTATTATTAGGAACTATCTTAGGCTTGATGCTATTTTTATTGGCACAAAACGGATTCTGGCCGGTACATTTTACCATCAATGCGGGCATTGTATTATTGATCTCTGTATTTCTATTTGTTTTTTTTTCAGGGAAAGCTCCTGCCCCGGATCCAGACGTTATTGAAAACTATACTTTCAACCGTGGTCTGATTATGCAGGACAATGCAGAGATGCCATGGTATAAAGATTATAGATATTTATCGGCTCTATTATTTCTGGCCATTGTGGGAATATTTATTCTACTATTTTAAGAGACTTTTGACGGAAATTTTTAGAGCAGGGATCACGTCCTCCTTAAACCAGGGATTCTTTGCCTGCCATATATTATTTCTTGGGGATGGATGGGGTAATGGAAAAAAATTTGGCAAATATTTCCGAAAATTTTTGACGTTTTCAGTCAAGGTTTCCTTTGATGCTTTAGGTAGATAATAGTCCTGTGCATATTTACCCACCAATAATATCAGTCTATAATCTATCAATGCCTCAAACAGTAGATCATGCCAAAGAGGGGCACATTCTTTTCTGGGTGGCAAATCGCCAGATTTTCCCTTGCCTGGATAACAGAATCCCATTGGAATCAAGGCTACCTGTTGTGGATCATAAAAAACAGACTTATCCATTCCCATCCAGTTTCTCAAGCTGTCTCCACTCTTATCATCCCATGGAATACCACTTAAATGAACCGCTTTCCCTGGCGCCTGACCTATGATCACGAGTTTACTTGTAGTCTGAGCTGAGACGATAGGTCGAGGACCCATTGGGAGGCCCTCACATACGCTGCATCTACTTATACTTTTCAATAACTCATTCATGTTTCTACTATCATTTTCCATGATCGAAAAATTATTGCAAAAATACTACTGACCTGCTGGTAGAAATCAATTGATGTAGTTTTACGGACTTAATGAATATTTGAAGGGTAGAATACATAAATAATAAGACTAATTCTCCTTTTTTTCTCAGACTTCTTTCATCTATTTTTTTTTGGTTCTTTCTCATTTTGAATAAAATACTATCTTTGCGCTCGCGTTAGAGTGTAGACAAGACAGCTAAACCCCCATGAGGAAAATATATTTATTATTTTTGATCCTTACATTTCCTTTAATCACAAAGGCACAGAAGGAAATTCCCGACTTTTCAGATGATGTTCCGGGAAGCCTCAGTTTTGATCTTGGGTTTAACTTTTTTTCAGATGTAGAAGATACGGCCTCGATTAAATGGTTTGGTTCCCGAACCGCACGTATTACTTATCAATATGAACTGACCATCCTGAAATCTGGGTTTACGTTTAACCCTGGAATTGGCTGGTCGGATGAACGCTATTCTTTTGAAGAAGATGTTACCATTGTTGAAGATATTAATTCCAATAGGGTAAGTCTTGTTCCAATTGACACCATTAATGGGCTACCAACAGATGTTCAAAAGTCTATCCTAAGTGCATCATATCTTGATATTCCATTAGAAATAAGATGGCACGCAGATAAAACAGACCTACAAAAAAGCTTTAAAATAGCTGTTGGAATTCGTGGCGGAATATTACTAGGAGGAAAAACAAAAATAAAATACGAAGACCCGCTTAATAATAGAAAACTGCAATCAAAAGAGAACTATAACCTGGCAAGCTTTAGGCTAGGATGGCATGCCCGAATGGGATTTGGAGGTATAACAGTCTACTACTTCCAGAACATTACCGAAGTCTTCGAAAATAATAGAGGACCAATTGAAATGGATAATACTATTCCTTTCCAGATTGGTGTGACTTACGAAATATTCTAGTTTCCCTTAAATTGAGGTTTTCTCTTTTCCAAAAATGCCTGCACACCTTCTTTGTAATCTGAAGACCCTCCAGCAATTTCCTGGCAATAGGCTTCATAATCCAGCATTTCTTCCAACGTCATACCGTAGGACTTATTAAGCATTTTTTTCATGAGTCCAATTGCTTTGGTTGGTGCATTTGAATAATAGTCAGTATATTCCTTAACAGCGGTATCAAGCTCCTCGATTGGAACTACCTTATTGACCAGACCAAGTTGAAGTGCTTCGGTAGCCCCTACCTTACTCCCCATGGTGGCCAGTTCAAAAGCTTTAGAGGATCCCACTAATCGTGGTAAAAAGTAGGAAGAACCGGAATCCAATACCAGCCCTATATTTACAAATACCTCAATTAAACTTGCATTTTCAGAGGCCACAATAAGATCACAGGCCAATGCCAATGAACATCCTGCGCCTGCAGCTACTCCATTCAGTCTACAAATAACAGGCTTTTCCATAGCACGAATGGGTTTAATCATCGGATTATACCGCTTATGAAGAGATTCAGAGAAGGATTTATTTTCCATCTTTGAAGCAGCTTTCAGATCCTGGCCTGAACAAAAAGCTTTCCCTTCCCCGGTAATAACTACCACCCTGACCTCTGCATCTCTGGAAACATTTTTAATAGCATCCTGAAGTTCAAATGTGAGACCATCATTGAAAGCATTATATACTTCCGGGCGATTTAAGGTAATGGTCGCTGTTCCCGTTTGTTTTTCTAGCTTAAGAAATTCGTACATGGCTACTAAGGGTTATTTTAAAGAAACTGTAATACTGTGATCAAACTTACTGAAAAACCGAGCACAATACCAGCAAGTATTTCATTTGGAGTATGAGCATCCAAGGATAGTCTGGAGGCCGATACTGCCCCTGCAATAATTACCAATATGGATACTATATAAACAAAGTCACCCACAATCGTGAACTGTGATTGAGTTCCTAATGCAAAACCAATCACCCCACTAATGGTCGTTGAATGTACACTGATTTTAAAATTGAAAGTAATGATTGTGATCAAAATTGATATAATGGCCATTCCAATCAAAATAGCACTAACCAGAGTATTAAATGACCGATAAAAGGCAAACATATAGGCTATAATGATGTAAACCAGTGTGATTATTATAAATGGGATAATTCTTTCTTCCCGCTTAACCATAAATACACTGGATATAGTATCAGAAGTTTTTAGCATTAAAATTGCCAGACCAGGGAGCAAAAATGTAGTAATGAAAATAACTACTACAAAATAAATCTGTCCACTAAAGGTTAGGTTATAGGCCGCCTGCGGATAAAAGGTGAATAAAAAGCCAAAGAGCAGAGTCGGAATTAAAAGAGGATGAAAAGCTCCTGAAAAAAAATGCGCAAAATTTCTGTTCACTATAGTTCCTTCCTTAATCGTGCTACAGGTATATTCAACTGCTCTCTATATTTAGCCACAGTCCTTCTGGCAATGTTATACCCTTTTGCCTTGAGTAGCTTTTCAATTTTATCATCAGATAATGGCTTGGACTTATCTTCATGATCAACCAGTTCCTTTAGTTCATTCTTTACTTCTCTGCTGCTAACATCTTCACCAGAATCTGTAGATATGCCTTCAGAGAAAAAATATTTCAATGGGAAAAGACCAAATTCTGTTTGAACTGATTTTGAATTAGCCACTCTGGAAACCGTAGAAATATCCATATTTATTTCTGTGGCAATATCCTTCAAAATCATTGGCCTCAGTTTACTTTCATCCCCTTGCAGGAAAAAATCATACTGATACTTTATAATCGCATTCATAGTATTTAACAACGTGTGCTGTCGTTGCTTGATCGCATCAATAAACCATTTAGCAGAATCCAGCTTTTGTTTTACAAAAGTTACCGTTTCTTTCAACTTCTTGTCTTTCTTATCACTCTTTTGATAAGAATCCATCATATCTGCATAGGACCTGCTTATTCGCAGCTCGGGAGCATTTTTTGAATTAAGACTTAATTCAAGCTTTCCATTATTATTATGAAGGATAAAGTCCGGAAGAAGGTATTGAGCCTTGGCTACTCCGGCGGTTGTTCCTCCAGGTTTTG
>Ga0316204_10009074_pt1 | contig 13474 bp, 11 predicted proteins | sample 6monrhotite_MG_2_FD_205661 | JGI IMG/M metagenome (GOLD analysis project Ga0316204, IMG submission 205661) | Microbial mat bacterial communities from mineral coupon in-situ incubated in ocean water Damariscotta River, Maine, United States -... | ecosystem: Environmental > Aquatic > Marine >... | reverse complement strand
GAAAAGTGTTTGATTCACCAACCAGGTGAACGCAAAACTTTTCATTACGCTAATCAAACCAACTGCTCGCCTAAAGCGCCTACTGTTGGTGCACTCTAAACGTGCGGCCAACTGATTATTCTAGGATTAAGAGCAAGGAATCTGCCGACTTTCTGCGATTTGCAATTCGATTAAAAAAACTGTTGGGCACCAAGCGAGATTAAACTTGTGCTATTTCCTGATGTGAGCAAGGCGATATCTAAGCGGCCGTTAAAACGATAGATCTTGGGGGATATAATTCTGAAGCCAATACCTGCACTTAAATAGGTTGATTCGTTGCTATCAAACTCGCTCACTTTGTCAGCGACTTGTGTAGCATCGATAAAAAAGATGTGTTGTAACACTAGCCAGCTACTTTGATAACTGGGGATACGGTATTCACTATTGATTTGCCAATATGCGCGGCTTCTTAGTTGGCCATCAAGATAGCCTCGGATATGTTCAAAACCACCAACATAAAATTGGTGTTGAATCGTTTTGGCATCCGTTTGGGCTAGCGTAAAACGCATGGCGAGGTTTGCATAATGGGGTAATAACCAAAAGGCTTTGTTTTCCCAGCGAAACATGTTTATTGAAGTGTCTGAGTTTGTATGCGAGCCGCCATGTTTTACGATGACGGATGAATGTTTACCTTCAACTAAATAGTTGTGGTGGTTGAGTTTTCCTAATTTCAAGATGAATGAGAGAAAACTATTTTTACTTCGTTCGGTGTTGATTAGTTGTGATTTGTGAGCGTCGTTAAGTGTGGGTTCGTATTCTGAGTGGATGATCTCATCATTCTCAAGTTCCATAGCAGCACCAACTTTCAGCCAAGGTTGAAGCTCTTTTATTAAACTTACGCCAAGCTCATTTCTCGATAGAACATAATTAGCTTCCTTTTCTCCATTCGTGGCATAGAGTGTTCTTGGGCGTAAAGTAGAACCTGTTACTAACTGTAAAGTCATTTTCTGATTGAAGAGTCGTTGATTTATGTACCACGCTAAAACACCGTGTTCGTCGTTCCAATTATTATATTGTGTGCCTAGCTCAATAAATTTTCCGAACACGTTAATATCATAAATACCGGAATAAATATAACGTGTGCCACCACCAAACGAAAAATTTAAATAGGGAATTGTTGTCCACTTCTCGCTAATTTTTATTGTAACTTTTACCCAGTTATTTTCCTGGAGTTCTAATAGGGGTATTACACTAGAAAATATTTCTAGATTTTTTAGATTTTGAATGCTGTTGATCAGCTCTTCAGTGGTTAAAGTATCATTGACCTCGAAAAGTAATTCGCGATGAATAACACTGGGTTGGGTTCGAGTCAGTCCTTTAATTTCAATTTCAGAGACGACTGGTTGCTTTTGTAAAGAATTGTTGATCAGTTCGTTTGCAGACAAAACAAAAGCAGCACAAAAAAGCCACAAGATTAATAGAAGACGAAGCATTAATATGGGTTATTTTTTCATGTCCTGAATTTTGATTTTCCACTCTGCAGGGCCAGAGTTGTGGACAGAGTTACCCGTATGATCCACGGCAACTGTAACCGGCATATCTTCAACATCGAATTCGTGAATCGCTTCCATTCCTAATTCTTCGAATGCAATGATTTTCGATTTTTTAATGGATTTAGAGACTAAGTAAGCGGCTCCTCCAGTTGCAATAAGATAAACTGCATTATGTTTTTTTATAGAGTCAATTGCTTCCGGACCACGTTCAGCTTTGCCTATCATACCTAGTAGCCCAGTTTTTTCTAACAGTGTATCGGTAAATTTATCCATGCGGGTTGATGTGGTAGGTCCTGCCGGGCCAATAACTTCATCTCTTACCGCATCAACAGGGCCAACGTAGTATATGAAGCGATTAGTAAAATCCAATGCTTCTGGTAGTGGCTCGCCGTTATTGATCATATCGATCAGCTTTTTATGAGCTGCATCTCTGCCTGTTAATAGCTTTCCTGATATGAGAACGGTATCTCCCGGTTTTAGTTCTTGCACTTGTTCGGGGGTAATATTATCCAGATTTAATCGTTTTGTGCTGCTATCTGCACTCCAGGTAATTGCCGGCCAATCTTTTAAGCTGGGCGGTGTTAATTCAGCGGGGCCAGTTCCGTCAAGTGTGAAGTGAATGTGTCTTGTGGCGGCACAGTTTGGAATCATCGCTACCGGTTTTGAGGCGGCGTGAGTTGGGTAATCCAAGATTTTTACATCCAATACTGTTGAAATTCCACCAAGCCCTTGTGCACCTATGCCCAGTGCGTTTACGCGATTATAAATTTCTACACGTAATTCTTCGATGGAATTGTTTGGGCCTCGTGCTAACAACTCATGCATATTAATTGGTTGCATGAGCGATTCTTTTGCTAGCAGCATGGCTTTCTCTGATGTGCCACCAATACCAATGCCTAAAATTCCAGGAGGACACCAGCCAGCCCCCATTGTCGGGAGGGTTTTTTCTACCCAATCTGCAATACTGTCTGATGGATTGAGCATAATGAATTTTGATTTGTTTTCGGAGCCGCCGCCTTTTGCTGCAAGCCCTATTGACACAGTATTGCCTGGGACTATTTTTGTGTGAATTACTGCAGGAGTATTATCTTTGGTGTTTACGCGTTTGCCGGCCGGATCAGAAACGATAGAAGCTCGTAAGGGGTTATCAGGGAAATGATAAGCGCGTCGAACTCCTTCATTTACCATATCTTCAAGGCTGATATCGCTCTCCCAGCTGACATTCATCCCTATTTCTAAAAAGACAACGGCGATTCCTGTGTCCTGACAAATGGGTCTTTTACCTTCAGCACACATCTTTGAATTAACTAAAATTTGACCAATTGCATCTTTAGCTGCAACTGAACGCTCGTTTTCGTAAGCGCTGCTGAGTGACTGAATGAAGTCAGTAGGATGATAATACGAGATATATTGAAACCCATCCGCAATACTGGCGATGAAATCTTCCTTTTTTATTAATGACATAATAATCCTTGAGCGCGTTGTAATTACGAGAATTATAGCAAAACAAGTGTAGCGACTCAGCGCATTTGTTTTTTACTTTATAACTGCGTTGTTTTCGAATGGCGACATATTATCTATATGTTCGACAATTGTTTCTACATTGTTCTATCTACAGCCATATATGGCTTAGTCTAGATCTTGATTATTTACTGCAAGTACAAACTTAATGGGAGATATAATTGATTTCGCCGTCGCTTAGCCCAAAGCCCGGCAGCTCCCCATGGCTTTTGTTTCAAGAAATAGTGTCGAGAAAACTCGGTTAAACTGTTACCCTTGCATTACTATCGTTATGCATTAACTGTGCTTGTTTGTCGATCACTAGGTCACTCATGAGTCAGTCAGTTAATCAAGGCCTATCAATAAAGGTGTGTTGTGAAGTTATCCGTTATCGTTTTTTTTCTGTTCGCTATTTTTTCTCTTGCTCTCAATGCTGCGCCTGCAAAATTACAACTGGCTGGCATTGATGGTAAAGAGTATTCCTTGGCAGATTACCGCGGTAATTGGGTGGTTGTTAATTATTGGGCAACTTGGTGTTCTCCTTGTTTAAAAGAGATTCCTGAGTTTAATAAGCTTCATGAAAAAGGCAAGAAGAGTAATGTACGTGTGCTGGGAGTCAATTTTGAAGAAGCTACTGAAAAGCACGTTAAAAGTTTTGTGGAAAAATACAATATTACTTATCCTGTTTTGTTAGAAGAGTTTGATGTGATGAGCCAGCTTGGAATGATTGAGGCAATGCCTAAAACATTCATCATCTCCCCTAAAGGTGAAATTGTATATGAAAAACTAGGAATTGTAAGTTTACAGTTTTTGGAAAATATTCTAACTAAGCTGCAAAAAAATTAGCGCATGGAGGGAATACAACGTCATTTTATTATCAAGGGCAAGGTTCAAGGGTAGAAGCAGTTTTGATTGATGCGTGTAACGATAAACCCCAAAATAATTTTGAAATACGGAGCTAAGTTTAAGTGACAGAGAGCCAGGATAGTAGTGCCAATCGCCCCTATGATAATTTAACACCAGATACGATTCTGGCAGCGCTAGAAAATCTGGGGTTTGAAATTAATGGGCAATTCCTTGCGCTTAATAGCTATGAAAATAGAGTCTATCAACTGGGAATAGAAGATGGCCCACCAGTTGTTGTTAAGTTTTATCGCCCTAATCGCTGGAGTGACGAGGCGATTTTGGAAGAACATGAATTCTGTTATCAATTGGCGGAATACGATATCCCCGTTGCTCTCCCGTTGCAGATTCAACAAAACACACTGCATAAAATTGATGGTTTCCGTATTGCTGTATACGAAAGAAAGTCAGGACATGCGCCAGAAGTTGATCAGTTGGATGAGTTGAAATCGCTTGGTCGTTTGTTGGGGCGAATACATTCTGTCGGGACTACGAAGCAGTTTCAACACAGGCATAAATTTAGTAGCCAACGCTTTGGCCATGAAGCAAGGGCGACAGTGTTGAAGAGTGGCTTTTTGCCTGACTATTTGAAAGAAAGCTATTCATCTGTTACCGAATCGCTATTGGCATTTATTGATGAACGAGTTGATGGGATTATGGCACCGGTCAATCGACGTATTCACGGTGATTTTCACATGGGGAATGTGTTAGCGAATCGTGGCGTGTTTTGGATTGTTGATTTGGATGACTGCTGCTCCGGACCTGCTATTCAAGATATTTGGATGCTACTCTCGGGTGAAAAGCACGAGAAAGAATCACAGCTTGTATCAATAATTTCTGGATATAACGAATTTTTTGAGTTTGATGTTTCTGAACTGAGGCTTGTTGAATCGCTTAGAACCCTACGTTTAATGAATTATTCTGCTTGGTTAGCAAATCGTTGGGATGACCCTGCATTTCCTCAAAGTTTTCCTTGGTTTGATTCTCCTCGCCATTGGGAAGAGCATCTGCAGTCTTTGCAAGAACAATTGTATTTACTTCAGGGGAATGAAGACGTTTTATCGTTGGAGCTTTAGTGGTAGAGCATTTTTACTGGCGTTAACATTGCATTTTTTGATAACTTGAGTTTAGAGGCTAATATTTGCGGTGTGAAATAAATGCTAATTATTCATGATGAAGATGTTCGCGGAAACCGTTCCCACACTATTCGCGTAATAAACGAGAGTAATACGTTGACGGTAAGGGGCATAATCGAACTCCGCATAGAAAACGAGATAAGTCGTTTCAACCTCCAACGTCCTGTCTGCTTTTTTAGTTTTGTGCAACCTAACGATTCTGAAATAACGCCAAGAGGCTATCGTTTGCGTGAGCATCGGAAAATCGATTGGCAAGCCCAATTTCAAGCAGCGGTGGAAGCATTTGAGAAAAAGAGCTTCATTATTAATGCAAACGGTAAAGATGTTGTGTCATTAGATGAAGTTGTCAATATAGACGACAATACAGAAATTGTTATGATCCGTTTTATGGAAATTGTTGCTGGATAGAAACTATAGACTAAACTGTTATTTACTTATGCAGATTATATATTGAGAAAGGAAGGGGAAAATATGCTCACAAGATATGTATTGATTGCGTTATTTGCTTTAGCTTCAGCCAACGTTGTTGCTGTTGATGGTTCTCGACATGGGGGGATGGGTCATGGAGGGCATCATGCGGAGCATAAAAAAGGACATGATGGGAAAGGGCATGGTGGACACCATGGAAAACATAGTAAGAAAAAAGGGGCTGTTCATTTATTTACCGATCATTGGGCAAAAACGCTTACTGATAAGCAGAAACTCGATATCGATGTTATGCATCTCAAAGTTGGCCAATTTGAAGCTGTTCAAAAGGCTAAGAAGAAAATGCTAAAAGCTGAGTTGGGAGTTATTTCTGCGAACACACCGGTTGATAAAAGAGCTATGTACGCAAAAATCGATGAAATCCTGGAAGTCAAAAAGTCAATTATGCGTAATCGTTATGATCACATCGCAGAGATGCGTGAAGTCTTAACAAAAGAGCAACGCTTATCATATGATGCGGGCCTGCTAAAACCTAAAAAGCATAAAAAATAATCAACGGGAAGTGTCAAAAAGATTACACATTAATCTCAGGACTGATTATAATTTGTCTAGAGTGAGTCGCGTTCATTTGACGATAGTGGAGAAATTAGTTGCAAACGGAAATAGCTGACCCGGTAGAAAATAATCTTTCAAATGCGGTTGAGCTAAAAGGCTCGGTATTCACCTTACCAATTTTGCAATTGCGCTCTAGTTCAATTTCACTAATTGATACTGAGCTTGGCGAACGTTTGAACAAAGCGCTCAAATTTTTCGAAAATGCTCCAGTTGTTATTGATCTTGAAAAGATCTCTGATAGCGACGAAACGTTAGATTTTGTTGAGTTGATGAAGCTGCTTAGTCAGCATGTGCTTATCCCCGTCGGTGTTCGTAATGGATCAGCACAACAGAATAGTTTGGCGATAAGTGCTGGGCTTGCCGTGTTAAAAGGCGGTGTTCCACAGGATGCTTTTAAAAAGGAAGCTGCGCCAGAACAAGTAAAGAATAATATTCACATTGAATCAACTGCCGCTGTTAAGCAAGCTAGCAATGGCTCACCAACTAAAATCGTTACATTGCCGGTACGTTCTGGGCAGCAGATATATGCCATGGGGGCGGATCTTATTGTTATGGCTCCAGTTAATCCAGGAGCTGAGATCATTGCCGATGGCAGTATTCATGTTTATGCGCCTATGCGAGGCAGAGCATTAGCAGGTGTTCGCGGCGATACTAACGCCCGCATTTTTTGCCAAAAAATGGAAGCTGAGTTGGTTTCTGTCGCAGGTAATTTTAGGGTATTTGAAGAGACGGTGCCGACTGATATTCGATCAAAACCCGTACAGATTTTTTTGGAGGGAGAGCAGTTAATGATCTCCTCGTTAAATTAAAGATTAACTCACGAACTGTCAAAGTTTGAAGGGTAATAATAAGGAGACAATCTTGGCTAAAGTGATCGTTGTTACCTCGGGTAAAGGCGGTGTTGGCAAAACAACAAGTAGTGCAAGCTTTGCAACCGGCTTGGCAATGCGTGGAAACAAAACCGTAGTGATTGATTTTGATGTTGGTTTGAGAAATCTTGATCTTATTATGGGTTGTGAGCGCAGAGTGGTGTATGACTTTGTCAATGTATTGAACAATGAAGCATCGTTGAAGCAAGCGTTAATCAAAGATAAGCGTTGCGATAATTTATATATTCTTCCTGCATCACAAACACGCGATAAAGAAGCGTTGACTCAAGATGGCGTTGAGAGAATTCTCAACGAATTAAAAGAGGATTTCGACTATATTATTTGTGATTCACCTGCAGGTATTGAAAAAGGCGCATTAATGGCACTCTATTTTGCTGATGAGGCTTTAGTGGTTACTAATCCGGAAGTTTCTTCTGTGCGAGACTCTGACAGAATTTTAGGTATTTTGGCCGCAAAATCGAAACGAGCTATTGAGGGTGTAGAGCCAATAAAAGAGCATTTAATCATCACCCGGTATATGCCAAAGCGTGTTGAAATGGGCGAGATGTTATCTGTAGACGATGTTAGGGAGTTGTTGAGTATTCCTTTGTTGGGCGTTGTTCCTGAGTCAGAATCCGTATTGAGTGCTTCAAATGCTGGTGTTCCTGTGATTCACGATGAGGCAAGTAGGAGTGGCCAAGCTTATAGTGATCTCGTTAGCCGCTTTATGGGTGAAGAGCTACCAATGCGATTTTTGAATGTTGAAAAAACTGGTTTGCTAAAACGAATTTTTGGGACCTAAGATTATGTCATTGCTTGATTATTTAAGACGTAAAAAAAAGCCAACCGCATCAGTTGCAAAAGAGCGACTGCAGATTATTCTCGCGCGCGAGCACGCGGGAAGGCATGAACCCGATTACCTGCCGGCCTTAAAACAGGAGTTGTTAGATGTTGTTAGCAAGTATGTAAAGGTGGATCTGGCTGATGTTAAGGTCAACCTGGATCGTGAAGGTGATTGCGAAATATTGGAGTTAAATATTTCGTTACCCGAAGAAGAGCGAAAGTTAATGGCAAATGCTGATTGATTGATGTAATTAAGATCGTAACTACTCAGCGAATTTTAAAAAAGTACAGTAACTGCTCAGGGTGTTTAGATTTTGTTCCAGAATCGCCGTTAGTTCGCACGGAATGAGGGAGCATATAGATATATGTGACCGATTGAGTACGAAATCACGGCGATTCTGGGGCAAAAGATGAATACGCTGAGTAGTTACTTAAGATCCAGCAAGCCAGTTCGATAAGGATTGGCTTGCTTCATAATTGCGCGGTCTGGCAATTAACCCGCTTGACGTCAATGCGATAGCAAATCTTGCTTTATGAGCCATAGGGATATAGGTAGCATTTCCATAATAACTGTCTAACCATGGCAATAGGCTTTGGTATTCAATTAATAAATTCCAAAGTGATAAGTCGTTGTTTTTCAGCTCGAAAATAGTTCGTTTGTCACTGGTTTCGCGATAGCTGTCGGAATATCTTCCTGATATTCTTTCTAACTTGTAAAGTGGTTGCAACCCCAGTTTTGCTGCCACCCCTTTCCATTTGATAATTCGTGCATCAATTTGCCATTGATCTCCATGAACGGTTGTTTCTATCGAGGGATGATGCGAAGGAGTTAAAAACATACGAAACTCTCGCTGAGCTATCTGCTCAAACTCTACAATGGCGACTGCGTGCTCTCGGGTTAATCGCTGATAAGTGCTCTGCTCGAATATTACGGCGCCGCTCAAAAATAGTATAACAATCAATAGTGTAGCGATGGGCAGTGTTAAATATGCTTTGATGAAATTTTTGCGCAAAAAACAGCGGATGGTATAGTAAACTGTGGAGATAGAGCCGATAATAATCACAGCAACGAATATAGTTTCAATCATCGTTTTTGTTTAATAGTTATGTGATGCATTGCTGGTTTGTTTCCTAATTATGATCTCAATTTTTTGCAGCTTGTCGTCTACACGATGATTTCGACTACTATGAGTTCATAACGTTTGATAAAACTGTTTGAAAGCGTTTACTAATCACCCTTGAAATTTAAAACGGTAACATTAATGGCCTTTTTTCCAAACAAAATATTGAAGTGCCTGCTTTTATCCATTGCACTTGTTTTCAGCCATGCATTATTTGCAGAGGAATTTATTGTTAATTCGTTTGTCGATTCGAAGATCATAACGGTATCGGATGAAACGTGCTTAGCTGATCTGGATGATTTAAACGCCCCAGAGTGCACATTAAGAATGGCTATCGTCAAAGCGAATCAATCACCGGGTGCGGATGTTATCAAATTACCGAAAGGGAATTATAAACTCAATGTTGGTGAGGTAGATGACCTGTTGATAAATGGGGATGACACTAAAGGTGATCTCAATATTAAAAGTGATTTACTCATTGAAGGACTCGTTACTGATAAAAGTGAAGTGACTATCTCTGGTTCAGGAAAATATCGAATTTTCCGTGTTCACGAATATGTTGTTGGCACAAATAACAAGATAGATGTTGAAATAAGGAATGTCACCTTAATAGAAGGCGCGAAAGAGATTGATGGAGATGGTGCCCTTATTCACAACAACGGAAATCTGATTTTATCGAATGTGAAAATAAATAACTGTGGAACAGTTGTAGATGAAGCCACAAATTGCGGAGAGAATAAACGGGCGATTAGTAGTGAAGAAGGGAATTTACAAATCAATAATAGTGAACTCAATAATAATGAAAGTGCAATATTTGGCGATGGCGGAAATATTCGACTAGAAAACGTAATTATTGAAAACAATACTTGGTCGGGCGATTTAGGTGGGGCAGGAATTTTCCTTAATAATGTTAACTCCTTTTTATTGATTGACTCCGTAGTTCAAAATAACACAACAATAGCGGAAGTAAGCTCTGGAGGCGGATTATATGCCAAAGATAGCTATATCGTCATTGATAGCTCAAGCATTGAAAGCAACTCTGCGAGTGAGGGTGGTGGTGGGATTCATGTTGAAGGCAGTTCGGTAAAAATCATCAATAAGTCAATAATTTCTGATAATAATGCAGAGAATAATTCTGGAGGAGGGATAAGCTATAGTTCCCCTGGTACCAATGATTTTTTATATATCGATAATGTAATTTTTTCCGCTAACGAAGCGACAGCGAATGGAGGTGCTTTAGTCATACATAATTTTGATGATGCCGCAGCGAATTTGACGATTAAGAATACTGAGATTAGAGAGAATCGTGCAAATACGGGTGGGGGAATATATGTGACCCAAAGTAATTCTATTATTCAAAATACCTCTGTAATTGGGAATGTGTCATTAGCACGAGCCGGTGGACTTTATTTCGCAGTAGGGGAAGCAAAACTAGAATATGTCTCCGTTGTAGCAAATCACTCTTTATCCAATGAAGAATCTAACTTATTTAATGTATCAATCGATCTAGCGGTGGAAAATTCAATTTTTGCTTATCCGGTGTCTGGTGTCAGCTGTTCGGGAAATATTGATTCGTTAGGTAATAATATTGACACTGAAGCGACTTGTGTATCTGCTACTAGTGTTGATGATTACGCAAATACACTGGTTGACTTGGATGTGTCGAGCGGCTTATTGCTCGCTGATAGTTTTGCTATCGATAAAGCGAGCTGCATCGATAATATTGACGTGGATTTACGTTACCGTTTTCGTGGTGAGATGTGTGATATCGGCGCATACGAATATACTGATGAGGAAATTAACGCAGGAGTAATTTCATTCGTTGCTTCTGGCGTTGAGTTTGATGAGGCGGATGCTGTCGCTCGGCTTGAATTGCAGCGAGCTGGTGGAACGCAGGGGGCCGTATCAGTCGTCATTAGAAATATGGAATATGGTAGTGCTGTCGCTGGTTCTGAAGATGAAGGTGATTACATTGCTTTTAGTGAAAGTATCATCGCTTGGAATGATGGGGATGATGAAAATAAATTTTTTGATATTCAGTTAATTGATGATTTGAATCCTGATGGGCACAAGAGTATTGAGTTGGAAATATTGCAAGCCAGTAATGGTGCGCAGATCGGATCTACGGCTAGATTGACAGTGACGTTAATTGATGAAGAGTATTTCTCAACCTTTCAATTCGATAGATTGACGGAGTTTGTAAACGAGGGAAATGATGGGGGAGTCACCGTTTATTTGAGCCGTATAAATGCGATAGATAAAGAAGCAAGTGTTGATTTGCAGTTGGTGGACGGAACTGCAACGAGCTTCTCAGACTATGATGCATTTGAGGATGGCATGGTTTCTACAGTGATATTCGAACCTTATGTCGCTAGCGCGGCCGTAGAAATATCAATAATAAATGATATTGTATATGAGTTTAACGAAACTTTCGTTGTTTCATTGGCGAACCCTGTGAATGGTGCGATATCAGATTCTAAGTTTGAAGTCGAGGTTGGGATTCGTGATGATGATTTACCGCTGCAAACCGGCGTTTTTTCGTTTACGCCGGGCACCTATGAAGCCAACGAATATGATGGAAGCATAGAGTTAACAATAACACGAGAAGAGGGGAGTACTGGGGTTGTACAGCTATCATTGCTCACAACCAATAGAAGCGGAATTGAGCCGTTGGACTATATAGAAGCTGCACCAATTATTGAGTTTGGCCATAGAGAAGTGGAAAAAACTATCAAGTTAAATATTATTGATAATAAAGTTTTCCAGGATGATTTGTTATTTGATGTTTCTCTTCAGTTAGTTAAGCAAAATACAAAAGCTAGGCTTGGATCGTCGAAGAAAATATTGTTGAAAATAATAGAAAATGAAAATGCCCCTTATTCAGGGTTTGTTACTGAAGACACTCGCTCAGTTGGAGCAGTTCATCCTGTCGTTTTTGCGCTAATAATATTACTCTTTTTTAAGAGGCTTGCTTGCTTGATTTGCTTTTGTCGGAAGCCTAAAAACTACTATTAAAAGATATGTAAACTTGATCTTCCCCCTCCTTAGCAAAGCCATGAGCATAGCCGGCTCGAATTTCTGTTGGTAGAAAATAAAATAACTCAGAGAACGCTCTTAGCTCAGTGCCAATGCTAACTTGATGTTGCTGTGGCCACAGTCCTTCATTCCAGACACTTCCTATTGAACTAAATAAAGTGCCTGTTATTTGATTAACTCCAATGATGGGCATTTTTGACCAAGCTTGGTCAATACGCTTTATAGGGAATCGCCATTCAAGATCATACAACACTATTCTTTTTCCATTATATTGATCGGTATTTGCTTTGTATCCTCGAAATGGGTAATTTCTTTCATTGTACAAAGTAACTTTTCTTGATATATCAGATGCCAGTTTGCTATCTATTAATTCGTTGGAGGTGTAGCCACCTAGTTGAAAGTTTTTGGGGTTATCAATTCCGAAGCCTCCGATCATTCTAAAGCCAATTACGTGTTCAGGTTTTATGGTGATGTACTCCTGCCACTTTCCTATAATAGCTCTTCCATCAAAGTCGCTATTGGCAATATTACTAGTTTCCGTAACGAGTGAAACTAACCTACCATCACTGATGCCGTTTGATCTGATGTATTGCCTCCTTGAGTCGAAAATGATGCCAATGCTTGCGTTTGGGTTGTTACTTGATTGTGTTTGTGCTGAGTTATCTGGATTTTTTTCAGTTATTTCATCTAATGCGTAAGATAGACCAAAATACCATTTTCCTGAGACTGATATTAAAGGTGCTAACATTTCCGCTTGATAGGTTTTATGTTGAAAATCTTTGCGGCTGTTATCTTTAATGTGCAGTTGTATTAATGGAAACCAGCGGTCGAGTTGATAATTAAATTCCCCCGATGTGGTTGATGAGTCAAGATCAAAACTCAGTAGCGCGTCAAAACTGTGGATTTTTAAAGGGTCAGAAGCTGTCGTAAATAGACCGAGCTTTGTGCTGCGGGAGTCGATTTGTAATGTGGGGCTCCACCACTTAGGAAGTAAGTATCTATAGGGGGAGTATTCTTGTGTATCATATCTTATTGCTTGCGCACTAGTACTTTTTTGTTCTTTGACAATATTTCTTGAAATCGTATCAATAGGAAGGTCAATAATTTGCTTGAGATGAAAAACATCGTAGCCGTTATCTGTGTAGCCAATATAATAAAGATCGTTGTTGTTGCCTGGTTCGGGTGAAAATGCGCCGCCTACAACATTGGTAATTGTCGTTATGTTTTTAGATTCTAAATCTAATCTCCGAATATTGAAGACCCCCATATAGTCGGCAGTAAAATAGATGGATTTTCCATCTTTGCTATATTGTGGTTGAGCTTCTATATCACTAGTATGTGTTAGTTTGCGCCACTGTCTCTTATTGATATCGAATTCTTCTATCTGCCACGAAGTATTGTTACGTTTTACTGATGCAGCAATTGACAAACCATCGGGAGACCAGTTAAGCCCACCAATGTATTCACCTGCAACCCCTTCCCATAGAAGGTCT
>Ga0316204_10009073_pt1 | contig 13475 bp, 11 predicted proteins | sample 6monrhotite_MG_2_FD_205661 | JGI IMG/M metagenome (GOLD analysis project Ga0316204, IMG submission 205661) | Microbial mat bacterial communities from mineral coupon in-situ incubated in ocean water Damariscotta River, Maine, United States -... | ecosystem: Environmental > Aquatic > Marine >... | reverse complement strand
TTATTACGGTAAACTATGGTCGGCGAGGTGGTAAGCTTATAGATATGAAAGCCAATGTTGATATAGCGTTGGAAAAACTTCAAGAAAGGCAAATTGGGTTAATAAAAAGTGTGATAGTTTTTCAAGTTGTTACTAATAAAGTGTCAATGAAAGAAGGTCGAGATTTTTGGTATCATGAACAAGCTAGACTTAAAGAGATGAAAAAAGAGTGTAAACCTGAACCGATGGATAGTGAAGATCCATTGTTCATTCTATATACATCGGGATCAACTGGAAAACCAAAAGGAGTCTTACACACAACAGCCGGTTATGGTTTGTATACCGCTATGACACATAAATATATATTCGATTTAAAGGAAGATGATATTTACTGGTGTACTGCCGATGTTGGTTGGGTAACAGGACATAGTTATGTCGTCTATGGGCCATTAATTAATGGTGGAACAAGTGTGATGTTTGAGGGTGTACCGAGTTATCCAAATTATTCACGATTCTGGGAAATTATTGACAAACATAAAATCACAATTTTTTATACTGCCCCTACAGCCATACGTGCTTTGATGAAACATGGTGATGAGCCAGTGAGAAAAACATCACGTAGGACTTTAAGAATTTTGGGAACTGTAGGGGAACCAATTAACCCTGAAGTATGGCTGTGGTATTTTAATATAGTAGGTAATAAAAAATGTCCCATTGTCGATACTTGGTGGCAAACTGAGACAGGAGGTTTTATGCTTACTCCTTTTCCTTATGCGACCCCTCAAAAACCTGGGTCGGCTACCTTGCCTTTTTTTGGTATTCAACCTTGCTTATTAGATGATGATAATAATGAAATTATTGGTGAGGGATCGGGACATTTATGCGTTAAGGCTGCTTGGCCATCCATTATGCGTACTGTTTATGGTGATGCTCAAAGATTTTTTGATACCTATTTCAAGGAACACCAAGGTTATTATTTTTCTGGTGATAATTGTAGACGCGATAAAGATGGTTATTATTGGATTATGGGTCGTGCAGATGATGTTATTAATGTTTCGGGTCATAGACTTGGCACAGCTGAGGTAGAATCTGCTATATTAGAAAACAAATCAGTTGCCGAGGCTGCGGTGGTGGGCTATCCCCATGAAATCAAGGGTCAAGGTATTTATGCTTATATAACGCTAAAAATCAATATTAAAGAAAGTGATGCTCTCAAAGCAGAGATTATAGATACTGTTGCAGGTTTTCTTAGTCCCATAGCAAAGCCTGATATAATACATTGGGCACCAGTATTACCTAAAACTCGAAGTGGCAAGATTATGCGTAGAATTTTAAGAAAGATAGCACAAGGGGAAAAAAAAGATTTTGGAGATATATCGACCCTAGCAGACCCATCGGTAGTAGAGAAAATTTTAAACTCAAAAAGCTAGGTCTTGGTTTCACGAGAGATATTTAATATAATGCCAAACATCATGAGATAAACCACTAATGAACTTCCGCCATAACTTATTAATGGTAAGCTAATTCCTGTAGTAGGAATTAAACCCATGGTAACAGTAAGGTTTATGATTACTTGAATTGATAAAATACTAAGAAAACCACTACCTAATAGTCGACCAAAGTTATTCTCTATGCGGCTCATTATGAAAAATCCATAAACAATTAAGCCAAGAAAAATCAATAAAAAAGTCAAAACTCCCATAAATCCGAGGTCTTCAGCAATGACGGCCATTATGAAATCGGTGTGTCGTGCTTGCAAGTTATGCCTGCGCAACCCCTCACCAAGTCCTTTGCCCCAAAGCCCACCATTTAAAAATGACTTATATGAAGCTACCAGTTGAAAACCACCATCATATCTCAGTTTCCATGGATCTAAGAAAGAAAGAAATCGTTTCAAGCGATAAGGCTCATTTATAATATTATAGTAAACAATTGGTAATGAAGCTATTAATCCAGTGACCATTATAGTTAAAGGAAATTTTGTAAAAAATAAAAATAGACCACAAGCGATGATTAAATGTAGGGCAGTCGAAAAATCGGGTTCTAGGGCAATAAGAATTGCAGGAATAAAGATAATTAATATTGTAATGCCCATTAGTGCAACCGAAACATGAAGTGTCTTTGCATATAGCCTTGCTAGTAATAAAATGACACTAAAGCGAGCTACATCTGATGGTTGCAATGAAAATGGTCCTAGTGTTAACCACCTTCTTGCACCACCAGCTAGTTTTCCAATACCGGGAATAAATACTAAGATTAATAATATAAGTGAAATAATATATAATGGCCAAGCTAACTTTAACCAAAAAGAATAATGCAATTGACTTATTAATAATAAAAGAATAACCCCAATGGCTCCAAAGATAAGCTGTTTTTGGATAAAGTAAAACGTATTTTCAAATTTATTTTGAGCCATGAAAGATGAAGAAGCCAATAAAACATTTAAACCAAGTATAACCAAAAATATTACAAGGATAAAATAAATAAAGTTAATATTATGTGCGTGTTTGGGTTGACTTATCGAAAAAAGGTTAAATTTTGACATGTAGTTTTAGTTTAACAATGACTTTAGTTTATTGCTGCTAATGCAGCTTCAACCTCTGCTTTTTTTAACTCATCTAACAAGAGATCCATTTCACCTTCAATAAATTTATCCAAATTATATCCGGTGTAGTTTATGCGATGATCAGAGATTCTATTTTGAGGAAAATTATATGTGCGAATTCTTTGTGAACGGTCGCCTGAACCTATTTGGGCTTTTTTGACTGCTGCCTCTTTTTCATGTTGTTCAGAAGTTATTTTGTCCATGAGGCGAATCTTTAAGATTTTCATTGCCTTGGCTTTGTTTTTATGCTGGGATTTCTCATCTTGGCATGAAACTACAAGTCCTGTAGGGATATGTGTTATCCGTACTGCACTATCAGTAGTGTTTACTGACTGTCCGCCAGGCCCAGAAGAGCGATATACATCAATTCGTAAATCATTGGCGTTGATTTCTACTTCAGATTCTTCAACCTCAGGAATGACTGCAACGGTACATGCCGATGTATGAATTCTTCCCTGTGATTCGGTTTCGGGTATTCTTTGGACTCTGTGTCCGCCTGCTTCTAAATGCAATAAACCGAATGCCTGTTGCCCTTTTACTAGTATGATTGCTTCTTTCATACCATCTAAACCTGTGTTCGTTGTAGAGACAATTTCAAAAGGAATTGATTTTTTTTCTAAAAAACGGGTGTACATACGAAAAAGATCGCGTACAAAAAGTGCAGCTTCATCACCGCCAGTTCCTGCTCGAATTTCAAGAAAAACATTTCTTCCCGTGTTCGGGTCTCTAGGTAACATTGCTACCTTTAACTTTTCGTTCAGATCAGGTAAGTTTTTCTCTAAAGAGTTTAATTCTTCTGCTAATATTTCCTCTAATTCATCATCACCATTTTCTAATTGTTGTTTTATTTCATCAATTTGGTTGTGGCAAGCTTCTTTATCTTTAATAAGGGCAACAACCGGTTCAAGTTGTGAGCGTTCTAAGGAAAGTTTTCTTAGTAGCTTGGGATCACCTGAAACGTTAGGGTCAGATAATTGCTGGTCAATGTGAACAAAGTTTTGAACTATTTTTTGTAAGTTTTCGTCTAGTTTATAGGGCATAATTATTTTTCAAAATCTTTGTACATTAAAGAAGGCTGTATTCCTCTATTTTTTTGATATTTCCCACTGTTATAGTTTTCATAGTCACCGTCAATAGTATGATAAAAAACTTGGCAAATTTCAACACCAGGGTAAATACGAATGGGTTGTACAGCAAATATTTCTAGCGTCCAGTAACCGCAAAAACCCACATCACCAAAACCTGCAGTGATATGAACAAATAATCCTAGCCGTCCTATGCTAGAACGACCTTCAAGCATTGGTACTAGATCGTGGGTTTCGGTGTATTCTATGGTTCTACCCAAATACAGTTTGTGGGTTTCTAGAACTAAACCTTCTGGTGGAATTAAAACCTTGGAAGTTTTGTTGGGTTTTTTCATATCTAAAACATCTTCATCATAAACCATCAGTTCATTATGCAAGGTCAAATTATATGAATTTGGATTTACATTTTTCTCATCATAAGGGTCTATTATGATGTTGGATCCAATTTGTTTTTTTATTTCTAAACCCGAAAGTATCACTGTTTACTTCTTTAATTTTGCCACTAAAAGATCGGCAATTTTATTATAGGCCGTTGCAGCGGCTAAATAAGAAGTATCTTTTTCATCACTAGGTTCATACAAAGCTGGTTTACCTTTTTCACCAGATTGTAACAGGGCAACTGTAAGAGGAATATTCCCTAAAACCTGGCTCTTATTATTTTTGGCAAGAGAGGCTCCACCACCTTCACCAAAAATTTTGGTGCTAGTTGAGCAATGTGGACAAACAAATTCATGCATATTTTCAATGACACCAAGAATAGGAACTTGCACTTGTTCGAACATAGCAATTGCTCTTTGTGCGTCAATGGCTGAAACACTTTGTGGCGTGGTCACAATAATAGAACCGTTGGTTTTAATCAACTGTGCTAAGGAAAGTTGAATGTCACCAGTACCTGGGGGCATATCAATGATTAAGTAATCCAGTTCACCCCACTCGATATCGAAAAGGAATTGCTCTAAAGCCTTCCCCAACATAGGGCCCCGCCATACAACTGGTTGACCATCTTCAATTAAGAAACCGAAGCTCATGATCTTAAGCCCAAATTTCTCAATAGGAATTATTTTATTATCAACAACTTGCATATCTTGCTTACCGTTTAGGCCTGCCATTTTACCAATTGAGGGACCATAGATATCGGCATCAATAAGACCAACTTTAAATCCTTTTTTTGCTAAAGTAACAGCTAAATTTATTGATACTGTCGATTTGCCAACACCACCTTTACCTGATGCAATTGTAATAATATTTTTTACGCCATCTATGTTGTCTTTTTTATTTGCTGCGGGGTCGGGATTTGCTCCACTAGATGTTGGAGCGGTTGCAGGAGCAGGAGAAGGTTCAGCTCCACCAAAATTAAATTTTACACTTGATGCATCAATATCATTTTTAGCAAAAACTGTTCTTATCTGTGCTTCAATCGCTAGTTGCAACTTTCGATCATTGCCAACGGCAAGCTCAAGGAATATTTTTTCATCTTTTTCAATAATGTCTATAACAGCGCCTTCTGCTACAATGTCTTTATGAGTTTTTGGGTTTGAAACCTTTTTAAGTAATTCACGTATGTCTTTAATCATTTTAATTCCTATGGGTTTTTTACAGAGTTTCACTGTTCATCGTCATCTTCAATTATTTTTGCCTCGGCTGAGATATCTTTTTCTTTTGATACACTTTTGGCTTTCTTTTGTTTGACTTGTGCCCTAACTTCTTTATAGATCTTGAGTAACCTAAAGAATAAGAAGGCTAAAAAAGCAAAAAATATTAGCTTAGGAAAATTCATATCTTTGTCGAAACTACTAACAGAGGTCTATCAAATATCTATTTTTGTTAGACTGGGTAAAAATTGTAAGTCTTGACGCGATGGCAAGGTTTTTTAGAGAGAGAAGATATGATTGTAGAAAGAGAAAAAGCATTATTAGATTCGTTTAAGGAAGAAGAGGTTTCTATAACCGATGGTTTTAATAAAAAGCAATCGTTAGTTTTGAAAATTTCCCTAATTTTTTTAGGATTAACAATTGTTAATTTATTAGTTTTTTGGATAGCAACCGGTTCAAACCAAATTTCTTTAATCATGGATAAAGCTACCCTTAAATCAAAAAATGTTGGCAATAGTTTAGTTGATCAGCTAAAGCCATTAATGAGTAATCCAAAGTGGGCCATCATGATGGATGATGAAAAATCAGTTAAAGATGCACAAAAAATGCTTGTTGATGCGTTAAAAAAATCATTTAAAAAAGATCAAAATAATAATACAGCACTAGAATCTTTTAAGGTTATTAATTCGAAAAATCAAAAAGTTATTTTTTCATATCCTAATAAGCTTGAAAAAGGTAAAGAGATTACAACTCAGGAAGAAAAACAGTCCATATTAAAAGTTTTTCAGTTGAGTAGACTTAAAGGGGTTCGTTACTTACCAAAACCAGAAATTTTTAAGTTAAAAGCATATTTCTTTATCCCCATTACCGACCGTCAAATTCAAGATTATGTCTTAATTGCCGATTCTCCCATGCCATTTATTTGGGAAAACTTAAAGAAGTTATTCGTTATTGCATTAATTATGGTAGGTTTAATGTTGCTGGTACAGGTTTTGATGGGGTTCTTGATCTATAAACTCGTTGTTAAACCGGTAAAAAATCTTGCTGAAGGATCACAAAAAATTGCTGAGGGTAATTTAGATATTCAAGTTAAAGAGGTAAAGTCAACCGACGAAATGGGCATGTTGGTTTACATGTTCAATAAAATGGCTGCTGCCCTTAAAGAGAAAACTGGGAAACTAGAGGGAACATTAGCTGAACTTGATAAGCAATTTCAAATTATGATGAATGAACTTGACATGGCACAAAACATTCAACAAAGTTTAATGCCACAAAAAACGATAACTGATAAGTTAAAAACATCAATCTATTATGCTCCATTAGAGAAAGTTTCAGGTGATTATTATGATATGTTTGAATTTGAAGATGGATCGATTGGTTTATTGATGATGGATGCCTCGGGTCATGGAGTACCTGCTGCTTTGGTAACGATGTTGGCAAAGGTTATTATAGCCAGGCTTGCTCCTGAAAACCAAGTACCGGGACAAATGCTTTCTATTGCAAATACTGATCTTAGTCGTGCGATTGTGACTTCTGATTACCTAACTGCCTTTTATTATATCTTAAGACCTGATATGACTTTAGATTACTGTAATGGTTCACACCAGTTTGGAGTGATATTACGAAAAAATGGAGAGGTAGAAACCCTGGATACCGATGGTTTCTTTGTGGGTGCAATCGAGGAGTCACCATTCGAGTTTGAAACAAAAACAACAAAGGTAGAAGTTGGAGACAGAATCATACATTATACAGATGGCATTGTTGAAGGAACTGACCCTGAGAGGAATGAGTATAGCTATGAGCGCTTTGTAGAATTACTTAAAAAGATAAAAGACCTAGAGTTAGATGAGTTTAACAAAAAGATTATTGAAGATGTGGATGCTTTTGCCCAAGGTGAACCAAGAAAAGATGATTATACTTTGTTTTCGATTGAGGTAATGCCGCAGGCTTTAGAAGCGTCAAAAATTGCACCAAAAAGTAAAGAAGCTTCTTCAGTTCGCAAAGTTACTAATGAATCAAAACCTAGAACAAGCGAAGCCGTAGAAGAAAAAACCGATGTGGTAGCTTCAAGTGCCTTAAAGGATGCAATGAAATTTTATAAGGAACACGACTTTGAAAAAGCTAAAGATTTTTTTGGTAGAGTAATTGCAGATGAACCAACCAATGATAGTGCAAAGTTATATTATGCAAATTCGGTGTTTTATTTAAAAGATTATTGGATGGCCCTTGAATTATTAGAGACTTACATGGAGACCAATACTGAAAATGCCTATGCACATTTAAAACTTGGTGTATGTTATGCAAAAAGTGATCAAGATGATAGAGCCATTGAACAATACAAGAAAGCCATAATGGTAAATTCTAAGTTAGCAGAAGCCTATGGTCAACTAGGTATTTCATTGGCAAATAAAGGTGAGCTTGAAAGTGCCAAAGAAAATATCGAAAAAGCACTTGAGATAAAACCAGGTGATAATAGGCTTAAGAAGTTGCATGACAAATTAATGGCCAAAATAGCCTAACCTGAATATATTGGAGTCAAAGATGTCTAACAAAGAAGAAAGTGAGTCCCAAGAAGAATTGCAAGGTGAGCAAATTCAATCCAAAGCTAGTAGCAAAGAGAAAAAAGTAAAAAAGAAACTTGCTAAAAGCGGTATTGACTTATATAAAATTGTTGGTATTCCTTTGGTTCTATTGATCTTAGTAGGTGGCCTTGCTTTGATGGGTGCAGTGACCGAGCTTCGAATTAAAGAGCTTAAACTGGCTATGCAGGACCTTGATGACAATCAAGGAGCAGGTAGGTCAATTGGTTTAATTGTTCGCTATAACATGATTAAAAACCGTATGCTTAGCAAAGCAGAGATCGCATCAGATTACTTGAATGAAGGTGAAATGATGGCGGTATTATCTGGAGAATTTGATAATAAATCTCTAAGGATAGATTACTTTCGGTTTTTTGAAAAGCCTGCAACTGTGTTTGTTAACGCATTAAGCTTTATTCTAGGGGATAAACCAATTCGAAACTTTAGTGAGGATAAAGGTAACAAGCTTATTGAGGTGGCATACTTCTTCGAGAGGAAGCGAAAATTTAAAAAAGCTAGCAAGGTCTATGAAGCAGCTATTAGGTATTTTGAAGATGACCCTAAAAATCTTGCTTATATTTATTTGCATCGGGGTTTTTGCTTATCGTTAACAGGTGAAAGAATTAAGGCTCTAATCGATTATGATTCGGTGATTAAGCTTGTGCCTAATGGCGAGATGAAAATAACTGCTCAAAAGCTTAAAAATTTTTTAACAGAGGTTCAAACCAAGTTAGCAATAGTAGAGAAATTAGTGACATCGGTAAGTAAGGGTAAGGCATTTTATGATTTGATGGCATATAATAAAGCCATTGAAACTATGAATGAAATGGAACGTAATAACATTAGAACTCAAAAGTTATATTTTTATCGTGGTCGTGCTTATGAAGAAATTGGTAATACGAAAAAAGCTCTAGCCGATTATAGAAAAGTTATCTCAATTTCAAAGTATACCTTACTTGCTACTAATGCCAATCGTAGAATTTTTATGCTGGGATCTTACTATTCTTCAGATGTTTCATTAAAAAAAGAGTCAAAGAAAAATGCTGTTACAATGCATGATGAAACCTTTATTAAAAAATCAGAAGTTGTAGCCAAGGCCGTTGACACGAAAAAAGTTTCTGAAATTAAAAAAGATATATATACTAAAAAAGCTATTGAATTTGTTAATGAGAAAACTGATGCTAAGCTAGAGGTACCTAAAATTGTAGAAGCTGAAGAGACTTTTTCAATGAGTTCAGGTGAGGTTACCACTAAAGACCTAGAAAAAGAAATTATCGAAAAGAATGAAACAAAAAAACCAGATGAATCTATAAAAGAAGATAAAACACCTCAAGCTAAAAAGCTAAAAGATGATGCAGACGGTCTATTGTCAAATAAAGATTATGACGGTGCAATAGCAAAATATACTCAAGGTAAAACCTTGATGAAAAGTTATACTAATTGGGATCAATTAATTGCTAGTGCTCAAAGTGATAAAGTAACCTCACAAAAAAAATCACAACCAAAGTATACAGCTGCCCAACTTAAAGCTTTTAGTGAAAAAAGAAATGGTATCTTGAAACAAAGAGCAGAGGAAGCGGCGAAACTTAAAACCGAGGTCAAAAAGTTAAAGCTAGAAGGTGATTCTCTCTTATCAAGAAAAAAATACGATGCAGCCCTTGCAAAGTATAAAAGTGGACGGTCAAAACTCTATAGTTACACTAATTGGAACATTTTAATCAATAAGACAATTGCAGCAAAAAAAAGTAGTAAAACAAAAACGACTACCACTAGTTCTACAGGAAAAAACCCAAAGCAAGTAATACGTAACCCAAAGGCAAGCAAGCAAGAAAGAAAGGCTGCTCTTAAAAAAATGGGAAAAGTAACCAAAGTATTTACTGAAGATGGCAATGTATTTGTTGGGGCTATTTTATACCAAACAGATTCGCACCTAACTCTAGCAACAGTTTTTGGAAATATAAAAATTCCTAAAGAGAAAATAGCAATGCAATTAAAGGTTGACAGCAAGGTTGCCATTAAGTAGTATACATAATGGCTTCAAGTATAGATTTAAGTACATCAGAAAAAGCTTCATATTCAGTAGTAACTGTAGCAGGCAAAATCGACTCTGATACTTCACCTCAGTTTACCAAAGTTTTATCGGGTTTAGTTGCATCTGGTAAAACAAAAATTGTTATTGATTTAAGTGCAGTTACCTTTATGTCATCGGCAGGAATTGGTGCATCGGTAAAAATTCTTAATGATTGTAGATCAAAAAAAGGTGACTTAAGAATAGCTGGTATTCAAAGTGAAGTGAAAAAAGTATTTGAATTGTTAGGTTTTGCCGCCGCATTTACTTTTTTTGCCAATGTGGCTACCGCTGCAAAATAAATTATAGTATGCTTGACCCAATTATTTCTTTAGGAATGAAAAAATTACCTCAAGAACATGATTTTTCTAACTGGATCAAAAAAATTAATTATTTTTTTACTGAAGAGATTGGTGCGCAAACCTCACAAGTTTCTCAATATCGTGAAACTTTTGCTGGTTTTATTGCAGGCTTTCATCTTAGAAACAGAAATCTTTTGTTAGTGGGAATAGATGAAGTTCTTGCAAATATAACAGAGCATACCTATAAATATGATAAAAAGAAAAAAATTGGTATTTCGGTTTGCGTTGATACAAACCATAAAGTTCTCATTCTAGTGCAAGATAATGGTGTACCCTATAACCCAAAAGAACATAAAGCAAAGTCACCCAAGACACAATTTGCTAAAGGAGCAGATGGTGGTTACGGACTATACCTAATAAAGAGAATTTTTTACAAGATCGATTATTTTTCACAAAAAAAAATTAATACTTTAGTTCTGCTCTTTGATGATAAAAGAGTAAAAAATATTTAATCTTCGGTCTTTTCTTGTGGTTTTGGCTTTGCCTTTTTTTTAGGTCTCGGCTTTCTTTGTGCTTGCTTTTTCTTCCCTACTTTTTTAGTGTTTTGTTTTTGAGTATCTTGCTCTTCGGTTGTTCTAATATCTTGCTTTGGCTTATTATTTTTACGTGGCCTACGCTGTTTAGAAGAATCATTGTTTGAGTTTTTTTTACTTGAAGCTTGGTTGTCATTTTCATTTCTCCTTGGTTTGTTATAGCTTCTATTGTTGTTAGAATAAGACCTACTATCATCAGATTTTTGTATTTCAAGTGGTCTAAACCATATTTTACGTATAGCATCTTTCATCTTGCTTCTTAAGCCAAGTTCCCAATACAATGCACGTTGAATTGCCTCATCGTCTCTTCTAACTCTTGCTTCAAGTTTGTAATATACAAAGGCTTCTAGGAAACAGTCTTTTGCCTTAAATAGCTTTGCTTCTTGCTTGTCCTCTGATTCGTCGAGTAAAAAGCTTTTTTGGTGAAGAAAGATGTTAACTATTCTTTCTTTTTGTTTACGAGATATATCAAATTCTTTTTCAATGGCCATCAAATCTTGTTCAATTTTATGGGCCATTTTTCGTTTACCAATTTTTGCAAAAATATCAGTTTTGATTGCATAATCGGCGAAGAGGGCAAGGTAGGTGGTTGTGTTGATGTCTTCATGTTCTGATATCATTTTGTCTGCTAAAATTAACTTCTTTCCTAATGAGGTTTTAGCAAAATCAACTTCCCAGTAGTCGTCATTTTCAAGTGCCAAGGCAAATAAGTTTGGGAACATAGATTCAAAGAGACCTGTTTCAATAAATTTTTTGATTGTATCAAAAGTTCTTCCAGTTCTAAAAATTTTATTCATCTCTTCATGCAGTCTAGCCTTTGAAGCCTTTTGAATTTGCTTACGATATTTTTTTATACCTTTTAGGAGGTCTGCATGCAGTTCAAAATTAAGAGTTACTGAAAATTTAACAGCCCTTAACATTCTAACAGGATCTTCGGGCAAAGAGATATCTTCTTCACCAATTGTACGAATCATTTTCGCTTGAATATCTTCATAACCGCCGGCATAGTCAATGATCGCTTCATTTCGAGTGTCAAAAAATAATGAATTAATGGTAAAGTCACGCCGAGCTGCATCTTCTCTAAAATCGCCAAAGTCGTTGTCATTTTTAAGATATAATTCTTCTTTATTTTTTGCTTTAAGGCGGTTTTCAGGTAAAGATCTTGCGGTAGAAACTTCTATAAGTCGATTACCACGAAATATCACATGGACTATCTTAAAGCGACGACCAATAATTCGACTATTGGCAAATATTTTACGAATTTCATTGGGGGTTGCATTGGTTACAATATCATAGTCTTTGGGTTGTTTTCCTAGTAGTAGGTCTCTTACCCCTCCACCTACAAGAAAAGCTCGGTAGCCAAACTGGGTTAAACGACCAATTACTTTGAGTGCATTGGGCTCAATAAAATGATTTCGTATATTATGGTAATCTTTATAATATCTTTGACCTTTAGGGTATTTTAGTATATATTCTGCGGAGTGTTTTTTCTTTGAGCGAAAAACATTCGCTAAAAATCTTAGCATAGGTTATTTTACAGCTGTTAGTCATTGTTTCAACTATAATACGTTATATTTGATGGGAAATTCAATAATACTTGATTAAATGCCACTTCAAGTCATATAAATAGTCAAAATTTTTTTTATTCAAAACTTAGGAGTATTACTCGATAATAACTTTAATGAATGCTGAGATACGTAAAATGAAAAACAAATCAACTTTTGCTATAACCGAATTAAGTTTAACTCAATTATCGACCATAATAGATGCTTGTAAGAATCAAGGACTGAAAAAAGATCAAGTAGCAATAAAACTCTATAATTCTCTATCAAAACAAATGGATGAATTAAGTATCTAGTATTTTTGGTGAATTGGTAAGAGCCATAGCTAGGTAAATCACTACCAACTCAGTGTGCACCCTTTTTTCTTTGATTTATTGCAATTTAGCAACCTTTGAATGGCTTCTCTTTTTTGGCGAGAAAGTCTATGGTATTCAATGGCAATTTTATGTTTTGGCCTAATTAAAAGTACATTGCTAAAGATTTGTTCGGCCTGATAATAGCGACGTAAATTATAGTAAACCTTTCCTTTTTTTACCATAACTGGTATAGAGTACAACAATTTTCCTAATAGAGCTTGGTATTGTTTTTGGGCAAGTTTATTCTTTTTATCAAAACGAATCGCACTAAGAAATTTTCGATATGCCATAAATTTTTTATTTTTTTGCAAGTACTTGTTGGCTTCTTCAGTCTCTTTGTGACTTAGAAGTGATCTCAAATTTTGCAAGCGTAGTTTAGCTGTACTACTGTTTTTGAACCTGCGACGAATTTCATTCATCACTATAAATGCTCCTCGAATATTTCCTTTTTTAACATAGCGTTTTGCTTTCTCAAATAAATCTAGAGAAAGTTCCGATACTAAAATATTATCCACTTTAGTTAAATATTGTTTTGCTAGCGGGAAACTTGGGCTAACTTTTTTTAGTTCAACAAAAACCGACTTTGCCGATTTATATTTTTTCTCTTGGAATAATGACACTCCCACTTCAAATAGTTGCTCGGCCCGTTGTCTTGTAAGTAATGATTGTGGGATATTAATATTTGACTTTTTTGCATAGCTTAGGTTAAGTTTAATACGGTCTCTTTTTATAAACTTAATTTTACCGTTAGCAC
>Ga0316204_10009072_pt1 | contig 13476 bp, 19 predicted proteins | sample 6monrhotite_MG_2_FD_205661 | JGI IMG/M metagenome (GOLD analysis project Ga0316204, IMG submission 205661) | Microbial mat bacterial communities from mineral coupon in-situ incubated in ocean water Damariscotta River, Maine, United States -... | ecosystem: Environmental > Aquatic > Marine >... | reverse complement strand
AATGGCCTATACATCATACCAGCAGGACCGGTTTCTGGTTTTAAATCGGTTGCGTGCAGGAGATTCTTTGCGTGCTGGTCAAAAAGTAAAAATCGTTACCTATTAAGAACAAAAAAAGACGGCAGCCGTTAAGCTGCCGTCTCCTTTTTTTGTTTGAACTTCGGGTTCTGGCTTATGCGCCAGTGTTCATGTCACCTTCAACTTTGTTGAATGTGTTACCCAGGGTGTTACCCAGTTGACCCATTGCAACAATAGCTGCAACAGCGATCAGAGCAGCAATCAAACCATATTCAATAGCCGTTGCGCCTTCTTCGTTCTTAAACATTTTACGTACGAGTTTCATGTCTGGTCTCCTATTTGACAAACTTCACTTACCCAGTTGAACCAAAATTATGATCCAACATTCAACGGATTAGAGCGGGAACCTTTATAAATGTTTAAAGTGCGGCGTATTAATCGAATGTAGAACTTTTAATGACTTCACCAGACACAAAATTCCACATGTTACCGGTTGAATTGCCTACACCGCTGATCGCAACAATTATTGCGAGAGCGATTAATGCAACAATCAAACCGTATTCAATTGCCGTCGCACCCTTTTCAGAGAGATATATATTTTTCAAAAATTTGATCATATCTCTCTCAACACGGATAAAGTTCTGCTAAATCGCGAACAACAGTGATTTCCCAGATTTGTGTTAACAAAATCCTTAAATCGGAAAAAAAAATGGAAAAAAATCCGACGCTTTTGTTTGTTGTGGCTGCTGCGCTTATCAATGATAAGGGAGAAGTACTGGTGCAAAAGCGGCCACCAGGGAAGCCTATGGCGGGATTGTGGGAGTTTCCCGGCGGAAAAGTGGAGCCAGATGAAGACCCCGAAAATGCGCTTGTGCGAGAGTTACAGGAAGAACTGTCAATAAGTACCAGTCGCCATGACTTTGAACCTTTGGCCTTCGCTAGCGAACCGCTGAATACAAAACACCTGTTGTTGTTATTATACAGATGCCGAAAATGGTCGGGTCATCTGGAAAGTTTGGAATCAGCGGAATTGCTTTGGATATCATTGGATCAACTAAAAAACCTCAAGATGCCGCCTGCGGATAAACCTCTTGTCGATCGACTGCTAGAACTGGAATAGCTTAAGATCGATCTTTCAGCGCATTGGTCAGCGACATCTGACCGGAGCCTCTGGGCGCAGCTTTCGGTTGGTCGGGGTGTGGTGCCCATCCAGATACATGAATGATCTCAAGAAATTCAGAGACTTTTCCTTGATTATCGGACCGGTCAGCGAACAGGTCGGTTACTGTTCTTGCTAATGATCCGAGTATCGGTCCGCTTGTGTTTTTAAGGATATTGCTCCCGCCAAAGTCTCTAATGTCGGCAAGCAGGCGGCTTAGCGAAGGATATCTCAATGTTAAACTGTCGCCATCAACGACAGGAAGTGCAAAGCCCGTGCGCTGCAGTAAATCGCCCATAGTGCGAATATCGATTTGCGGGTGGATATGGTTTCTTACGCTATCACCTTCAGCCAGCAGCAATGTCGACTTTAATGTGGTCAGGCTTTCCGCTCCCAAAAAGGAGCCAAGAAACAGTCCGTCAGGTTTCAAAACTTTGCGGATTAAAGTCAGGGCGCCTGGCAGGTCATTGACAGTATCCAGCGTACCCATTGAGATAACCAGATCAAAGCTGGCATCGGCGAATGGCAACCTGTCTTCATCACATTGAACTCCTCCAGATTCGGCTGCCAAAAGAAAGGAGGAATCGGCTACGATGGGATTTATTCCGTTGGATTTGAGCTTTTCTGCCAGATATTGAGAACCCAATCCCATCAGAAGGCATTGATGGAATGGGCGGGAAACCATCTGCAACCGTTCATATAACTCGTCGGCAATTGCTTTGTGTATGAAATCTTCGCCTCTCGCCCGTGTGTACGCGCGATCCCGAACGCTGCGTCGCCGATTGCGATCAAATATCTCCGATGGGTTGTCAGTTGCGGTCATCACACTTTGTTCCTTCGAGGGGAAGGAGCAAAAAGTCAAAATGAGTTTTCTATCCTCATTGCTATCTAATCCATTGGATTGGGTACTGCCCAGCCGATGTCCTCTCTGCGGAATCGTTGTAGTAGAGGATCATCAATTTTGCATTTCATGCTGGCAGAAAATGGAATTTATCAGCGAACCCTGGTGTGTATCCTGCGGGGTTCCATTCGCCTTTGAGCATGTTGCCGATGCAGTTTGCGGCAAATGTCTGGAATGTCCTCCCAATCACGATGGCGTGAGAGCGGCAGTTGTTTATGATGACAATAGCGGCCGAATTGCAATGGGATTGAAATATTCCGCCAGACTTGGATTTGCGACACTCATCGCAAAGCATCTTGAGAAATATCTCGATGAATTTGGGGGCAACCCGGTTTTGATACCCGTCCCGCTCCATCGCAAGCGATTATGGGAAAGAGGATTTAATCAGTCGGTGCTGATTGCGAATGCCCTTTCCAAACGATCCGGCATACCCCAAAAGAGCGATATCCTTGTCAGGAAAATCGCAACGCCACCTCTGCGTTCAATGACAGCAAAACAACGTCAAAAGCTGGTCAATCGGGCGATATCATTGCGTGTGGGTATCGAAAACCAGGTTCGGGAACGAACGGTTTTTCTGATTGATGACGTGTATACCACCGGAGCGACAACCAATGCTTGCGCGAAAGTTTTGAAGACTGCCGGGGTCAAAAAGATTGTTGTCTTGTGTTGGGCGCGTGTCGTGTCAGATGCTGAGCGTTCATAGCCTTTGTAAGATTAGGCAATCTGGACGATTGAATGTCTTGTTTATCTTCCACAAAACACCTATTTTTAGGGAGAAATGGGGAAACCAATGCCAAAAATCGAGATTTACACGAAATTTACCTGCGGGTTTTGTTTCCGGGCGAAAGCGCTGTTGAATAATAAGAATGTTAGCTTTGAGGAGTACGATATCTCCATGGGCGGTCCCAAGCGTGAAGAGATGATTCAGCGCGCCAATGGTAGCTCTACCGTCCCGCAAATTTTTATCAATGATCAGCATATTGGTGGCTCAGATGATCTGGCTGACCTGGAGCAGGCCGGCAAACTAGATGCGTTGTTGGCGGTCTAGTTGAAAAAACGCATCGCATTGGCACAAATGTGCAGCGGCATTGATCCTGCCGAAAATGCTGAGGTGTTGCGGGACTGTTTAATCCAGGCAGGCGATAGCGGAGCAGAGATAGTTTTCACTCCTGAGATGACGGGAATGATGGACTTCGATCGAATGCGAGCAAAACAAACCGTTTGCACCGAGCAGAATGATTTTGTTTTGCAGACCGCTATAGAATTGGCCCAGTCTCAAGGCATTTGGATAAACCTTGGCTCATTGGCAATTCTCGACGAGCAAGATGATGACAAACATTGGGTAAATCGTTCTTTTGTAATTGATCCGGCGGGACGGATTACGGCCCGGTATGACAAGATACATTTGTTCGATGTGAAACTGGGTTCGGGAGAGGCGTATCTTGAGTCCAGTGCTTATCGCCCGGGGACAAAGGCCGTTTTAGCACCGATAGGCGATTATAATATTGGCCTTACTATCTGTTATGATGTTCGTTTCGCAAATCTTTATGCCTCTCTCGCAGAAGCCGGTGCAGATATTATCACCGTTCCCGCAGCATTTACCGTTCCCACTGGTCGTGCGCATTGGGAACCTCTTCTACGCGCGCGAGCCATTGAATCTGCGTCATTTGTAGTAGCAGCAACACAATGCGGCCAGCACAAAGATGGCAGAAAAACCCATGGCCACTCGATGGTCATCGATCCCTGGGGAAAGATTTTGCTGGATATGGGTCAGGAATTGGGCATAGCGGTTTGTGAAATCGATCTGGCCAAAATTCGAGAAGTCCGGACAAAAATACCTGTCTTGGACAATCGCCGAATATTCCAGAAACCAGCGGATAAAGATGGTCCACAATCATGATAGTTTTTGATTTGATATGCAAAGAGGCATCGCACCAGTTTGAAGGCTGGTTTAGCTGTTCTGATGACTACGAGAGCCAGAAATCAGAAGGTATGCTTGAATGTCCAATATGCGGTTCGGCTGATGTTGGTAAAGCTCTTATGGCACCCAATGTGGGCACGAAGGGCAATCAGGCCCGTAGCAAAAATTCGGCTGACGCGGACAAAGCCTCACCCGAGGCGACGAGCATGTCCTCCAAAACCATAGAGAGTAATGCTGTGCAGGTTCCCGCGGAATATAAGGAGCTGCTCGGCAATCTTGCAAAAGCGCAATCGAAAATTCTCGAGAAGTCCGAATGGGTGGGAAATGATCTCCCCGAAAAGGCACGCGAAATGCACTATGGTGATAGCGAAGAAAAACCGATCCATGGCATAGCTACGCCAGAGGATGTTGCTGATATGGAAGATGAAGGAATTGAATTGGCAGCGTTGCCTTTTCCAGTCGTTCCGCCGGAAAACCAAAATTGACACTGGTTAGTCCGGTTTGCAGCCGTTAAACAACTTTATCGAAAAGCGCCCGTAGCTCAGTCGGATAGAGCATCAGATTCCTAATCTGGGGGCCACAGGTTCGAATCCTGTCGGGCGCACCATATTGCTTTTGTGAGTGGAAATATCATCTAAGACCTTGAAAGGTATAGAGGTTTTGGGCGTTCGAAAGCCCTCATTGCGGGTATAGGTGAGATTGTCCAAAAAGGTCAGTTTCAGCACTGTTCTCTTCTCGGAAAAAGACCCCTGATCCCATATTTTCTGCGGATTTGAGAGAAATAGCAGCGCCCGTTCGAACATCTCCTCGAAGGTAGCCTTTGGTTGGCCTTGCGCATCACATTTTTCAGACAATTCCAGCTTTTTGCTCTCGAGCTTGCTGAGGCGTTTTTCATAGGCTGTGATGAGATTAGAGCTGTCACCGTTTACAATGCGGTCTACGAGCCTCTCAATCTGCCTATCGACCTTCGTAAGCTCAGCTTTCATTGCTTTGATAAGCTCACCGCCTTGCTTTCGTTGATGCTCCCACAAGTCTTTGAACATTATTGAGGTCACTTTGAACAATTGCTTGGTTGGTTTCAGAGTGGCGAGGATTTCACTGAACTCTTGCTCCATATCATCACGGCGGATTGATTTGCCTCGGCTTTCACAGTGCTTATATTGGCACAGATAATAAGGATGACGGTTGCCAGAACCTCCCTTGGACCAGCAAGCAGTCAGGGGTCTGTCGCAATCACCGCACAGCACAAACCCGCGTAGCGGAAAATCTTCTTTCACATCAGACCGGGTTACTACCATGGCTTTACCGGTCAGGCGTTCCTGTATCTTCAAGAATGCCTCGTAGGAGATCAAACCTTCATGCTTGCCTTTGCGAATATTGATCCCCCAATCTTCATTTTGAACGCACCCAGCGTATAGAGGACGTGTGAGAACGTCATTGACGCGCTGGTTACGAACTTCGCCGTAAATATCTTTCGGATAAATTGGAAAGCCTTCCAGAAACCGCTTTACATCTGCCTGGGTTTGCAGACGGCCTGAAGCATATCCTTCCAGCGCTTCTTGTACGATAGATGCCAGAGGTTCATCGCGAACAAGCAATTTGCCATGCTCCGCCGTTTGTTCATATTTGTAGCCAACAGGCGCATGAAACACCCAATAGCCCTGTTCCAGCCGGGCCTTCATCTTTTGAACAGTTTGGCGACGGTTTTGGAGTCTTTCCAATTGGCCTTGGGCCGCAAACACGGTTTCGACAAACTCGCCTTCCGGTGTGTCTTCAAATCGGAAGTTTAGACATTCTGGCACAGCGTTGTAGAGTGCCAATGTCTGCTTCAGTTTAAAGTGGAATATCGTATCTCTGGCAAAGCGTTTGAGATCATCAAAGATAACAACAATGTTGTCGTGCGTTCCAACGGCTAGAAAATCCAAAAGCTTGACCATGCCAGGGCGGTTCATGAAATCACCACCGCCTGAAACATCATCAGGAAACACATTGAGGATATCATAGCCTTTGGTTTCTGCATATTGGCGGCAGCGGTGCTCTTGAGAGTCAAGGCCGCTTCCTTCACTGGTTTGTTTCTTGGAGGACACCCGGCAGTAGATGACTGCTTGTTTTGGTTTATCCATTGGTATCCTCCTCGCTGCCAGATTTGCCATCATCTTGTGATTCTAACAGATCAATTTCATTTTCATGAGCTTCTTGGAAGGCAGCGACGAGCTTATCCACAGGTTCCATGCCATAACCCATCATGACGAAGCTTTTCATGATATTGAAGAGTGTTTCGAGAAGCTCCAGTCATTGAGCTTCGGTCAGGCTATCATCATCTTCCAGATAGGGGAGATAGTCCGATGGCAAAGGTTCTCCTGAAATATCTAATCCATCTCGGTCCATGACTTTACTCCTGTGCTTTGCTTTCCAGATCGCAAGCGCATGGTCATTGCAGACCAAGCGCATAGCTTTTCATTCTGGTACAAAACACAGCAGGTCATTTTCGAGGAAATGGATATGAAACAGACGGTCAGCGGCATTTACCCCTTCAGAACATGCAGTTCATCAGTGCCAGCTTGGCTGTTTCAAAAATGTATGATGCGGACGACAATGTCTGTCCGCTGCTTCCCCACTACAACTTATTCTTACATAGCTGTGTATTACTTCAGTACATCACTAAAAGGTTAACAGATTCCTAATTTATCGGACTTTCTGATTGAACTGGCTTGAATTGAAGTCCGAAAGTGGGCCGATTGCGGACTGTCGGCTTTGCGGCGGTGGTGATTTGATAGCGGCCTTTCCTTTTCGCGATAAAATAGCGGCTATTTTCTCGCCTTTCGTCACGTTCGCTGGGGCGCAAAGGTTGCCGTCGGGTAATCCTGCCAAGCGCAAAGCTGGATCGCTTGCACTCCGACGATACAATCGCGCTCATCCGGTCAGTGCAACCTTACCCTACGGAGCCTGTATCCCAATCTACGGTCTCCACAAATTTGGCCAGGCGCTGTACGATTTCTGACGTCGCTGATCCGAAGATGGAGGTGAAATAGATCGTGCGGGATAGGTTTGTTCCGGTAATTGGGACAAGCACGATACCGGGCATGACCTTCGATGATTCCGGCAGAGCCGTGATGCCAAAGCCCTGCGAAACCAGTTCCTGTATCCAGTCTTCACGGTCGGAACGCAGGACAGGGTCCAGCATAAGCCCCATCATTTTCAGGCGCTCCGCCATGTCTGCGCGGAATTCGCAGTGCAGTCTGTCCAGATAGGGCTCTTTCACCAGATCATGCGGGGAAACGGAATCATATTCGGCAAATCTGTGCCTTTCAGAACAGGCAAGCAGCAAAGGCTCCTCGAACAGCGCGAAAGACCGGATTTTCGGGTTGGGCCGGTTACTCATTTGGGTGCAAAAGGCGCAGTCGAGGGCACCCGAGAGGATCATTTCCTCGGTGGTCTCGGGGTCGGTCTGGTGCAGCGTTATCTCGACCTTTGTGTTACCGGAGGCAAACTGCATCAGCGGCGCTACTATGCGTTTTCCGCCCAGGGTCGGAGAGATACCGATATTGATCATCGTATAGCCCTGCGCATTATAATCTCGGGCAACCTCCCGCACCCGGTCTTCGCTCTTCGAAATCCGTTCAAACTGAATCTGGACTTTTTTGCCGAGTGGGCTGAGACGTGTGTCCTTACCATCGCGGTAGATCAGGATACCGCCCAGTTCCTCTTCCAGCTTCTGCACCGCCTTGGTCAGCGCCGGCTGCGTTATGTCATGCATCTCAGCCGCACGCGAAAAATTGAGCGTCTCCGAAAGCGTCAGAAAATATCGAATCTGGTTTAGGTCCAAAATGGTGTTCCTGCTGGTTGCCCCGATTGGCGATAGTTCCTTGCCACCGTCTGATCAATCAGGATGTTTCGCACGATTGCCGTGCCGGTTCAGGAGGCCGAAGGCAACTCGGTGATCACAAAATCATTGCCCTGTGTATGGCATGCAGAGCATTCGGGCGCACCATTGCCGGGATTTTCCGGGAATATTTTGGTTGAATCGGTCGTGCTCAGGACTTCATACCACCACCAGCCCTTGCCAAAATCGCTCTTGTCATGGGTTTTGATCGAAACGGACCAGCCATATTTCTCTTCACTGTCCTTCTTATACTGCTCTTTGACCACCATCGAGCCTGCCGGGTGCTCTGTATTTCCGGTTTTCATCGAGTCGGCAAGAGTTTGATTGAAATAGACAATCACGTCATCATGCGGTCCGATCGAAGGATGGCGTTCCGGCTCGGAAACTTGAAATTCCTTGTATTTCTCCGCCGTCAGGAATTCGAAAATCGCATCATTGCTAGCCAGTTTGGCTTCGGGCACATCGGCAGGTTCAGCGGCTTCCTCCACCTTGGCAGCAACGGTCTCTCCACCGTCCTTTGTTGCTGTTTCATCATTGTCGGCCGCATCGGATCCACCGCCACTGCAGGCCGCCAGTGCCAATAGCGTTGCGCATGAGATTGCTTTGGTATGTCCACGCATGGGATTGTCTCCATTCTCGGTATTTCAGTACTGCGAAGCAGGCAGCTGGATACCAACTGCCTGCCTCAGTTCACCCAATCGGGTCGGGGAGCATCAATTCTCTATCGATGACAATTTGCTGGTTCAATCCTCCGCTTCGTCGGGAAGCGGTGTCAAAATCGGTTTGTAGAAATCGACATAGACCATATCGACGGTACCGCCAGGGACACCATCATTGGCAATATGGCAGCCAGCACATTCACCGATAGGCGCTGCCGCGGCCGTTGCTTCATAGGGCGGTGGACGGTGTCCGAAGTTGAAGTATCCCCAGTTGCGGGAATCGGCGAATTTGGTCGAGTCCTTTACGGCGATATCCATGCCATTGACCGCTCCGGGGAAGAAACCGCGTCCGGATGCTTCATTGCGGGAGCCATCAGGATGATCGCCCTCGGGATCATCAACCAGCTGCAGTTCCTTCAGCATCATCGTGCCTTCCGGCCACTCTCCAGTCTTGCGATAGGCGTGAAAGGCGCCGGGCTGGGTATACACATTGTGAAATTCCGGGAATCCTGCCTCGCCATTGTTAAGCGAATTGGGCGTGAACGGAGCGCCAAGATAAACCCAGCTTTCCCGGAAATTTTTTGGACGGATCAATTCACCGGCCTCGTTATATTCGGGCAATATTTTCAACGCGGTCTTGTCGTCTCCCGCGCTGTCATCGCCGCTCGTACCATCGGCTACCTGTGTGCAGGCACTGACCAGAAATATCGTAGCGATGCTGGTTGCCAACAGTTTTTTGGTTGGATTTACGTTCATTTGGTGAATCCCCTCTTTTCTGGTCATGATTTCAGTTTCTCTTTGAATTTCAATTTCATGCCCTACATGAAAACGCTACATTCCGGGGTTATTCTTGCTATTCCTGACAGGAATGACGGTGGGATTTGCATCCGTGCAACCCACCTGTTGAGTGAAGTCAAATCAGAAAGGAGCTGGTCGGAATGGTAGCCTGCAAGAATTTTGCCGCGCGAGTGCGCGCCATCCCGATCGGCTATTCAACCGGACAGTTTCAGGGCCGGACCTATGGCGTTACTCGCGCCGAAAGTCAGCAGGGCAGGGCAATCAACCTTCGGGCAAAAGAGCTGGGCGGGCAGGACTATATCAGCTTCAATCTCTATGAGCTTGAAAATCGGAAACGACTGCTCAAACCCTGCGAAATGCCGGAGCGGAAGGTGATCGATTTCATCATGGGGCTGGAGCCCGTTACGCCGAAATAGGCGTGGCTCCCTGCGCCAGTTTCAATCTGGTCCAAAGATTCATGTTGATCACCACGGCAGCGATCTCCGCCAGTTCCTGTTCCCCGAAAATTTTTGCCGCCGCGTCATGCGCTGCCGCAAATTTTTCCTGGTCAAATATGGTCAGTGCTTCGCAATAGGCGAGCGCGGCACCTTCCTGTTCGGAATAGAGTGTACTTTCCCGCCAGCTTGGCAGATTGGCGATACGCGCCTTGCTGATACCCTGATCTTCTGCGGCCTGACTGTGCAGGATCAGGCAATAGGAGCACGGATTGAGCTGGGCCACCCGCAGTCTTAGCAATTGCGCAAGTTGCTTAACCAGCGACAACGATGCGGTGTAGCCAACCGATTTTGCCATCGCCTTGGCATGGTCATGAAACTCGACCAGATCGGGGCTGAACCGCCGGTCTTCAAATGTGACATCAGACATGTTGTTCCTTTCTCAGATATTAAAATATTCGGCCCATTCAGAATTCGAAGCGGCCACCTTCCTTAGAAATGTGCAAGTTATGCTGGCGGGAATGTCTTTCTCTACAATCTCGGCCAGAACCTCCCGTGCAAGTCTGCCGCCAATGCCCGTACCGCGAAGCTCCGTAGAGACTTCTATATGCGTTAACACCATTTTGTTACCGCGTCTGGCGTAGCTGACAAAGGCATCTACCGGTGCCATATGCCGAATGTAGCGCTGCTGTTTCTCATCATGGACAAATCCTGGATCATAAACGCCTTCACGGGCGAGAAATTTATCCATATGCCGCATGCTGGGATTGCGATAGAGCGTTCCCGCGATCACGATCGCAGGGGCTTTTGCGACCCCCTCATCATAATGGGATCCCAATATTGAGCATGCGTTTTCATCGGAATCGATATCATACAGGACGTGCTTCACGCCCCGCTTTTCCATTTCCTTTTGATACAGTTCGGCGCGGTGGCAATGTCCATTGCCATAGATCGCGACAGGAACAGTTTCTTCAGGGGGCATGATCAGGTTCCACAGAATGTGCGATAAGGCCGCAGCCCAGCCGGAGCGGGCCGAGCAAAATCTTCCCGCCCGACCTGCTCTTCAAACGGTTTGGTCACCACATCCAGCAGGGTATGGAAAGGCTCAAAATTATCGCCCGCCACAGCGGCCTCAATCATTTCTTCCACCTTGTGATTGCGCGGAATGTAGAGGGGATTGGTGGCATTCATTGATGCGATGCGGGTCGTTTTTGAAGCGCTTTCCCTGTCATGCCTAGCTAGCCAGCGCTTGCCCCATTCCTCCATTTCCTCCGCGTTAGAAGCGAATTCGTTTTTACCAGATTCCAACCAACCACTTAGAGAACGGAAGAAATTGGTGAAATCGGGATTGGCCTTGTCGAGTATCCCAAACAGGTCATTGGCAAGATCAAGGTCGGACTCCTCTTCCTGCAACAACCCCAATTTCGTTCGCATTCCTTTGATCCAGAATTGCTGATAACGACCTGGAAAATCCCGGATGATGTCAGCCGCCTCGCTCAACTGTTCCTGCTCGTTCTCACCCAATATCACCAGCAGCGACTCCGCCAGCCGGTGCAAGTTCCATTGTCCGATATTCGGCTGGTTGGCATAGGCGTAGCGACCAAACTCGTCGATTGAGCTGAAGACCGCATCCGATTGATAGCGGTCGACAAAAGCGCATGGGCCATAGTCGATGGTCTCACCAGATATGGTCACATTGTCCGTGTTCATCACGCCGTGCACAAAGCCGACCAGCACCCATTTGGCAATCAGTTCCGCTTGCGCGTCGGCAACCCGGTCAAGCAGGCCAAGATAGGGTTTTTCTGATCCGGCCAGATCAGGAACATGTCGGTCAATTGCATAATCGGCCAACTTCCTGACCAGATCAGCTCGGTCCTGCGATGCAAAAAACTGGAATGTTCCCACCCGGATATGGCTGGAAGCGACACGGGTGAGGACAGCACCAGACAATTTGGCGTCCCTATAGACATCTTCACCCGTCTTGACGGCCGCCAGCGCCCGTGATGTTGGAATGCCGAGTGCATGCATGGCTTCGGATACCAGATATTCGCGCAGCACTGGCCCAAGGGCCGCCTTTCCGTCGGAACCAGGGCGGGAAAATGGCGTCATGCCGACGCCTTTTAACTGGACGTCGAATCGCTGACCGTCAGTGTCCAAAAGCTCACCCAATAGAACAGCTCGACCATCGCCCAATATCGGGGAAAACCCGCCAAATTGGTGCCCTGCATAAAATTGCGAGAGCGGGTTTGCGCCGGGCAGCGCTTTTGCGCTGCTGAACATCTGCGCCAGTTCATCATCGCTGACATCGCCACGTGCGATGCCAAGCCGTTTGCTGAGCGCGTCGTTGAATGCGATCAGAGATGGCTTGGCAAATCCAGGTGTAGGTGCCTCAATATAAAAGCCGTCCATCTCCCGATGAAAGCTGTTGTCAAAATTGATGAACAATCCGTTTCCCCTCAGCATGGGCCAGTCCCTGCGATCATTTTGTTCCTGAAATTCCAGATGCTCACTGTTCTGGAATGCTTCGACAAACCGGTGCGCGTCCAGTCGGAAGGCATTATAGGCCACCTGTCCATCCGGGTCGATCAGGATGAACCACGGCGTGCCCGCCGTTCGGTAGTCCTCCATGACGGTCGGATAGGGGGTACCCGGTGCCGGCACATCATGACCAAAGGGAACAGGCAGGTCATAACGCGCCTGCATCTGCCCGATCATGTCTTCGCTATTCTGCTCGAAGCCCTCGAATACGGTCTGGATAACGGCGATTTCTAGTCTCTTGCCTGCCAGCTCCGCATGAATTTTCTGAAGTGCAGGAAATCCACGACTGTGGCAACCGGGGCACCATGCCTGGAAACAGTAGAGCAACTTATGTTCGTTGCCGAGATCAGACAATTTCAGTGATTTTTCGAGCGTCTTTCCATCTGCACCTATCCACTTTGCAATACGCAGTTCGGGTGCTGTTTGTCCGTTAATTCCCATCGTCATAATTCTTCCTTTCAAACAAAAATGGGACAGGATGTTCTTGTCCTGCCCCGTCCAGGAGGAGGTCGAAATCCGTCCTTAGGCGGTAGCGCGCACCGGAATTTTCCAGTCCCGACGAATGCTGTGGCAAGTATATCCACTCGGATAATGTTCCAGATAATCCTGATGCTCAGGCTCGGCTTCCCAGAATTCACTGGCAGCCGTTACTTCGGTTGCAATTGGTTCAGACCAAATTCCCGAGGCATTGCCGTCGGCAATCACATCTTCTGCCATTTTCCTTTGCTCATCAGAGGTATAAAAAATCGCCGACCGGTAGGAGGTCCCGATGTCGCCACCCTGTCGGTTCACCGTTGTCGGGTCGTGCATTTGGAAAAACAGCAGCAACAGATCCTGGAACGAAGTTACAGTTGGATCAAACTCGATCTCAATGGCCTCAGCATGACCTTCGTGATTGCGATAGGTCGCATTGGCAACCGAGCCGCCAGTATAGCCAACGCGGGAGTTTAGTACGCCGGGATGCTTGCGAATGATATCCTGCATGCCCCAAAAGCAGCCACCAGCAAGGAAGGCGCGTTCGATAGTTTCAGTCATTATGTTGCTCCTTCTTCGACAATGTCGAAAAGTTTGAGATAGTCGCCATAGCCTTCGTCTTCCATTTCATCCCTGGCGACAAAACGCAGCGCGGTGGAGTTGATGCAGTAACGCATTCCGGTCGCTTCCT
>Ga0316204_10009070_pt1 | contig 13480 bp, 11 predicted proteins | sample 6monrhotite_MG_2_FD_205661 | JGI IMG/M metagenome (GOLD analysis project Ga0316204, IMG submission 205661) | Microbial mat bacterial communities from mineral coupon in-situ incubated in ocean water Damariscotta River, Maine, United States -... | ecosystem: Environmental > Aquatic > Marine >... | reverse complement strand
GAAACGGGTTGGGAATTGAAATGGGCAAAGACGCCTCCTGTGATGTTGTGGAAATCCGTAGTGCTTGACGCTGCGGGAAACCGGAATTGATACGGGTTTGATGCGACGCTTCGATTGTCATTGCAAGACTTCACTGTGCCAGGCGTGTGGGAAAGCCGGGAAACCATTTCGACGTGTCAACGACCGGGCAGGAACCTCAGGCGCACTGGACAGAGCCGTGTTTGTCATCGACACTGAATAAAGTGGCGCGGGTTTCAGGGAAGCTGAACATGTCGATCAAGATTGAAATGCTGCGTTGCTTTCGCGCTGTTGTCGATAATGGCCGCTTGTCGGATGCGGCCGAGGCCTTGGGCCGGACGTCCTCTGCAGTGTCAATGATGCTCAAGCAATTCGAGGATCACATCGGGGCGCCCCTGTTCGAGACCACGCGCAAGGCCCGGCTAACCACCTTGGGCGAGCAGATTTATCACGAGGCGCGGCGGGAGTTGGACCATTTCGACCGAACATTGGCGACAATCGAAGGGCTGTCGCGTTCGGAAACCGGTAATGTCCGATTGGCCGTTACACCGTCGATTGCTACGGTAATTTTGCCGCCGATCCTGCAAGGGTTTATCGCCGCCCGACCCAATGTGCGGATCGAAATGCGCGATATGAATGGTGCCGCTGTGCAAACCGAACTGCAACAAGAGCGCGCGGATATCGGCATCGCCAGCATCGCGCCAACCGCGGGTTTAGAACGCCAAAAGCTGTTCACCGATCCGTTCGGCGTTGTCTGCCGCGCTGATAATCGACTTGCGCGCGATTGGACGCGGTTGACCTGGGATGATATCGAAGGCGAGGATTTCATCGCCAATGGTCTGTGCGACCAGATTACGGACCCGCGCTTTCAAAGCGTGCTGGACGGCTCCCGCCTGAATGTGCCGAACACTGCCTCGCTGCTGGCTTTGGTGCGGTCAGGCGTGGGCATCACTTTGCTGCCACGCCTTGCCGTGCCATCGGATTTCGACGATCTGGTGTTCCTGCAGCTCGCGGATGCAAGCCAGCGCCGCGATGTCTGGCTGATCACCCAGTCGCGCAACAGGCTGACGCCCGCCGCATCTGCATTTGTTGACGCTATCTTGGCGGCCGAACTGGCGAATCGGAGCGGGCTCGATTCCTAGTTCAATATTTCTGAATAAAATTCCACAACTTTGCGTTTGATTTAAGTTACAAGCTGCCGCTAACTGTCTGCAAATTCGCACCTGTCTTTAGGAAGCGATCATGAAAGGGCCAACATGAGCAATCTCAACCTGAACTACATCGCCGGAGAATGGGTTTCTGGCGCGTCGGAAATCGCCAACATCAACCCTTCCGATATTTCGGAAACCATTGGCATGTTCGCGCAGGCCAGCGCGGATCAGCTGGATCAGGCGCTTGCTGCCGCCCATGTCGCGCAGGCGGAATGGGCGCGCTATGGCCTGGAGCGCAAGCATAACGTTCTGATGGCGATCGGCACCGAAATGATGGCGCGCGCCGAAGAATTGGGAACATTATTGAGCCGCGAAGAAGGTAAGCCCTTTGCTGAGGGCAAGGGCGAAGTCTATCGCGCCGGACAGTTCTTTACCTATTACGCCGCAGAAGTATTGCGCCAGATCGGTGACAACGCTGATTCGGTTCGCGACAACATCGAAGTAGATATACGCCGCGAACCCGTTGGCGTTGTCGCGGTGATCAGCCCTTGGAACTTCCCGACGGCGACCGCCAGCTGGAAAATCGCGCCTGCGCTGGCTTACGGCAACGCGGTGATCTGGAAGCCTGCGAACCTGACGCCAGCATCGGCTGTTGCCCTGGCCGAGATCATCTCGCGTCAGGACATGCCAAAGGGTCTGTTCAATCTGGTAATGGGCCCAGGCGGGTCGGTTGGACAGCGCTTGGTCGAAAGCCCAGCTGTAAACGCGATTTCCTTCACTGGCTCGGTGCCTGTTGGCCGCGGAATTGCCTCCGCTGCAATCGGCAACTTCACCAAAGTGCAAATGGAAATGGGCTCGAAGAACGCGCTGGCTGTGATGGATGACGCGAACCTTGATCTGGCGGTTTCGCTGGCTCTTGGCGGCGCGTTCGGCGGCACCGGGCAGAAATGCACGGCAAGCTCGCGCCTTGTGGTTCATGCCGGCATCCACGACGCGTTCGTCGAGAAACTGGTGGCAGGCGCGAAGGCGATGAAGGTCGGTCACGCGCTGGCTGAGGGCACGCAAATCGGCCCGGTTGCCAGCGAACAGCAGCTGAACGAAAACCTTGCCTATGTGGATTGGGGTCGCAGCGAAGGCGCAGAACTTGCTTGCGGCGGTGAGCGCGTGAGCCGCGATACCGAGGGCTATTTCATGACCCCCGGTGTTTTGATCAACACCACAAACCAGATGCGCATCAACCGCGAGGAAATGTTCGCGCCGCTGGCGTCAGTGATCAAGGTCGGCAGCTATGACGAGGCGTTGCACGTTGTGAATGACACGAACTTTGGTCTGACCTCGGGTATCGTGACGACCTCACTCGCCCGCGCCAACCACTTCCGCCGCAACGCGCGCACCGGCTGTGTGATGGTGAATCTGCCAACCGCTGGCACAGATTACCACGTGCCATTTGGTGGTCGCGGTGACAGCTCGTACGGATCGCGCGAGCAAGGCACCTACGCCGCCGAATTCTACACCACAGTAAAGACGGCCTATATCTCGTCAGGCAGCCCGGAGTAACGCTCATGTACCGCATCGATAATCTGCAATACGCCAATTGGTCCGAAAAAATCTTTCGCCAGATGCGCGAAGGCGGTGTCGATGCGGTGCACGTGACCATCGCGTATCACGAGAACTTTCGTGAAACCGTGCTGAACTTCGAGCAATGGAACCGCTGGTTCGAGCAGTTCCCTGACCTGATTTTCCACGGCGAATGGGCCAGCGATGTGGCTCGGGCTCGTGAAACCGGTCGCACGGCGATTTTCTTTGGCTTTCAAAACCCCAGCCCGATTGAGGATGACATCGGGCTGGTCGAGGTGCTGCACAAGCTTGGCGCCCGGTTCATGCAACTGAGCTATAACAACCAGTCACTCCTGGCGACCGGATGTTACGAGGCCGAGGACCCCGGCATCACCCGTATGGGCCGTCAGGTCATCAAGGAAATGAACCGCGTCGGGCTGCTTATTGACATGAGCCATTCAGCGGATCGTTCGACCATTGAGGCGGCCGATATTTCAGAGCGCCCGATCACCATCACCCACGCGAACCTCCATAGCTGGCAACCCGCGCTGCGCAATAAGCGCGACGATGTGGTGCGCGCTGTGGTGCAAAATGGCGGGATGATGGGTTTTTCGATCTATCCACATCACCTGAAGGACAAGTCCGACTGCACGCTGGACAGCTTTTGCGGCATGGTCGCCCGCGCCGCCGAGCAATTCGGCGCCCAGCACTTCGGTATCGGCACCGACCTGTGTCAGGATCAACCGGATTCCGTCGTAGAATGGATGCGCGTTGGCCGCTGGTCAAAAGAGATCGACTATGGCGAAGGATCGGCCAGCGCGCCGGGCTTTCCGCCAATGCCAGATTGGTTCCATGACAACCGCGACTTCGGCAATATCGAAGCCGGCTTGCGTCAGATCGGATTCAGCGACGATGAGGTTGCTGGATTGATGGGCGACAACTGGCATCGCTTTTATGCCGAAAACTTCACCCCTGCCTGAGAGGACGCATCATGACGCTCGCCGTAAACCCCAACGCCATCGCCCCGCGTGATCCGCGTGTGGTGATGCGGCTGTCGCGTCTGGGGTCGTTCCATCAATGCCGCTTGTCGTTCATGCGCGTCTTGTTGCGGCGTTTGAAGGCCGAGGCCTGGACCTTCACGCGCCCCGAGTTCGAAATCAACGCGCGTGGCGTTGGTCATGCCGTCTATACGGCGCATGGACCCGACCGCAGCTACTCGCTGGTGGCATTTGCCCATGATTTGCCGCCCGAGCAGCGCTCGGATCGGGTCATTGCGACGGCATGGGACGCGACATTCACGCTGTATGACGGGGTGCCCAGCGCCGAGGATATCGAACGCCTGCGCGGAAATATCCCCAAGCAGGAAGCTGGCCGCGTCACGGCGCGCGAATTGTCGGTTTCGCGGGCAAACCGCTCGGTGCGGCTGTTTGATTACGTGGTCGAAACGCTTGCCGCTGGGCAACAGCCCGACGCCGGGCGGGTGCAAGATGTCGGCTATCTGATGCGGACCACCGCTGTTTACGGGTCCGGCAAGCTGGGCGCCGCTGATCGCGAGGAAACCGCAAACCGCCCCGAGTTTCAGGCCCCGTTTCAGATTGAGATGCTGTCGGTCTATCTGACGCGCGCCTTTGTGCTGGATCTCGTTGAACATATTGCAGCCTTGCGCGCGCCCGATACAGCGGTTCCCATGGCTCCGGCCTTGCGCCGCAAATTCGGGATCGGAAATTCCACCGGTTTGGGCATGGCGCCGTTCTTAATGAACCACCCCATGCTTTTGAACAACTGGATCGCCGCCCGTGAAGAGGCATTGGCGCGTGTCCGCTCGCTCGGTTCGGCAACACCGGCGCAACAAGCTTTGTTTGCCCGGTTTTTGGCGCGCGCTCGGGAAAATGCCGCCAACTGGCGCTCGGAACACCCGGTTCAGCAAGAGGCCGTGGCCAGTTTGCGAGCGGATCTTGCAAAACTGGACACGCATCTGTCGTCGCATCCGCTGACCGGCGACATGCCTTGGAACGCGCTGTGGCTCTGGGCCGAAGGAGCCTTGAGCGAAGAGGGGCAAGAGCAACTTCTGTCCTTGATGCTGGAACCATACGGCGATCTGGTCGATGATCTGGGCCAAAAAACACAAGCTAACGAGGCGCAGTGCTTTGCTATTGACGGCGCGATGACGGTGGCACGCGTCCGCCAGCTGACCGAGGACGTCTTTGGCTGGGTGATGTCTGTGGACTGGACCGCGCCGCCAGCCCAAGCGCGGGTATGGTATGTCTCGGAAGAAAAGCTGGAGCCCCGGCTTGGAGAGCGTGCCGAGGAGCCAATCGAACCCTATGAGCAGCCGCTCTGCCCCGGTCGCGACGCCGCTCGCATGCTGGAGGATTTGCGCGATGCCCCAGATGGTCCAATTGCAGCATTTTTGCTTCGTTACCCGCAGCATCGTCACATCGTGCGCCGTGTTCAGATCGCCGAGCGTTATCCGTATTCAGAAATCCGCGACAACACGATCAGCGCGACGATGATGCCGATTGACCTGCTGCGCGCCAAACTGGCGTTCTTTGGGGCCGTTCATTTTGACCCCCGCTCGGATCGCTGGTTACGGATCAATATGTTCAGGGACGCGCCGTTCCCGCTGGATCTGGCACATGAGGACGCCGACGACTGGACCTATCCTTTGACGGAAGAGGTGCATCAATGAGCTGGTCTATGAACGAAGTCGAAGCACTGGCCAAGAAGGCGGCGCGCGGTGCGGGGATGAGCTGGGGGTTTGCCGAAGAGACCGGCAAAGCGACCCGTTGCCTGCTTGTTCACGGTATCGCGGTTACAGAGCCACTGGCCGAGCTTTTGGCGCTACAGGATGGCATGAGGCATTCCGCGCTGGCTCCGCTTGATATTGCCGAGGTCTGGAGCGCGCCAGGAGGGCGGCTCTGTCCAATCGCTGCCGGCACATGCCTGAGCGATTTCGCCTGGACGCTGGAAGAGCGCGCCATAAGCATGGGCGCGGTGGCCTATCCAGTCTTCTTGATACCGTTCGCGCAGATGGCGGCACGGAGTTTGGGACGCGCGGTTTCTTTGAAATTTGACGGGGTCGAGATCACGGTCTCTGCAACTGAAATCCGGGTGCCGGGTGACGATGGTGCATTGCTGATCACCGGTTGCCAGACCATTCAGGTTTCGCTTGCGCCCCGCCTTTCCGGGCACCCTCTGCCGCAGACCAGCCGGGCAGAGATCGCGCCAGAAACCGCTGCGTGTCTGACGCAGTTTGCCCATCGGACCTATGCACCGGCGACCGAAGAAAGCCGTTTAGCTGGCGCAGGTTCCGGGTTAACAGACAACGACTGATAAAAAACAGGAGGGGTTCATGACGGCACCTGAAACAGAAACCATGACGCTGGCCGAAATCGAAGCGCTGGCCTTTGACGCTTTGATCGCGGCGGGCACCAGTGCCGAAAATGCGCGGCCTCTGGCCATCGCCACGGCCGCAACCGAGGCCGAGGGGATCGCCAGCCACGGGCTTGCCTATATCCCGGTCTATTGCGAGCACGTGAAATGCGGCAAGGTCGATGGGCAGGCTGTGCCAGTTCTGACGCGCCCACGCCCGGGTGTCATTGCCGTTGATGCAGGCACCGGATTTGCCCATTCAGCGCTTGCCATGGGCTTTGCCGAGCTGCTGCCCTTGGCCAAAGAGCAGGGGATTGCCGCGCTGGCCGTGCGTAATTCCTATAATTGCGGGGTCCTGGGTTATCATACCCGGCAACTGGCTCTGGCAGGCTTTATGGGGCTTGGGTTTACGAATGCTCCTGCGTCGATTGCGCCTGTGGGTGGGCGGCGCCCGGTTGTTGGCACCAACCCGTTTTCGGTTGCCGCACCAGATGGCAAAGGGGGTGTCGCCCTTTTGATCGACCAAAGCGCCAGCGTTATCGCCAAGAGCGAGATCATGAAACACGCGCGCGAAGGCATGCCCATTCCTGAAGGTTGGGGTCTTGGACCCGATGGCCAACCCACGACCGACCCGGCAATTGCGCTCAAGGGCTCCATGGCGCCGTCGGGTGGATACAAGGGCGTTGGCGTGGCGCTGCTGGTCGAATTGATGGCGGCGGCCATGACCGGGGCAACGCTGGGCGTCGATGCCAGCCCGTTCTCGGGCACTGTTGGCGGACCGCCGAAGACCGGGCAATTCTTTATCGCGATCAGCCCCGAAGCTACGTCCGGCGGTCTGTTTGCCGACCGCATTCAGGCGCTTGTCGCAGAAATGCACGACCAACCCGGCGTGCGGCTGCCCGGTGATGGCCGAACCGCCGAGCGTAATCGCGCTCAAAAACGCGGCGTGACGGTCAGCGGCGCGACTTTGGCACGAATCCGCGCCTTGCTCTGATCGACGCAGACCTTCTCACGCGCGCAGCCCAATCGGTGCGGCGCGCGTGGCTCCATAGGCGTCAGGTTTTCAAGGATCCTTCAGCGATCCAGCCGTCGAGAATTTCAAGAACCTTGTCCGAGAACTCCTGATCGTTGATGTGGCAATCCACCTCGGCGACGGGAACAGACATAGACTTGCGCACCTCGTCGACCATCGCCGCCAATCCTTCGGGATCATAAGCGACACCGCCTTCGCGGTCCCATTCCTCGACTCCTTGCAACGGCATGACAAAATGGACTGGCCCCTTGGCCAAGGCCAACCGTTCCGCGATGTCGCGGATCAGCGCGCGGCGTTCATCGGGCGCAAGACCGGACGACTTGATCAACCGGTTATGCGCATGAAATGGGCGGTCGGCATAGGCGGCGGGGATATCTTGCCAGCCGGCATAGTCAATCAGATCTGCACAGCCCGGTGCCACAATTTGCGGAATGCCAAGCGCACCGGCGTTGGTCAGACGATCCGGCCCGCCGTTGACCACCGAGCCAACCATCAGATTGCCGAGCTCTGGCAACGCAAGATCCAGTACCGCCGCGAAATAACCCTGCTTTGCCAAAGCCTCGAACGCCATGCCGCCCATGCCTGTTGCATGGAACACGGCAACTTCGAAGCCGCGCGCTTCAAGCGGATCTTTGAGCAGTTTCATATAGCGAAGACAGGACGAGCCAAGGCTCATCATCCCGATCACCGGACGGCTGCGCACCGGCGCCTCGACCGCGCGCGCCGCACCCAGTACCGCCCCTGCCGCCTGCGACAGCGACGATTTACACACCGAGTTCAGGCCATAGAGCCCACCAGCCCAAAGGATCATTTGAATGTCGGGCGACAGCCGGTCAGCCGGGATCAACGGCGAAAACGAGACCGTAGAGACGACAAACTTCGGCACGCCCAGTGGCAAGGCCTGCGCACAATCCAGCACAAGGTCTGTACCCATCGTGCCCCCCAGCCCGACCATGGCGTCAATCTTGCCGTCAGCATGCAACTGCGCCGTCAGCTTGGCGGCACCCGCTGCCATGATCTGCATCGCGCCATTCTCGTCGCCTGCGTCAATTGCATCTTGAATGGTTTTACCAACTGCCGCGGTGACATCATGCTTTGAGATGTCCGTGGGCTGCGACGGATCACCCAGAACGCTGACATCCATCGACAAGACATTTCCGCCCATTGCCCGAATGCGGTCGCACATATAATGCAGCTCTTCGTCTTTGGTGTCATAGGTGCCAATGACCAGAATTGTCTTGTCCATCTCTCTCTCCATCTTTCGGCCATGGCCACAAAGCTATCTGGGCTCTTTTGAGAGGTGCCGACGGCACCATCCACGGCCCTGTCTCGCGCGGGGCAAGCTTTGGTTTTCATCGTCACTGCCGGTTGGCGCTGTGTTATTCGCCACCGTGGGTCAGGTGGATGTCACTGTCCACATTCTGCGGCGGGTTGCGGTATTCGCGGATCAGGGTGCGGATGTGCAGCGCGATCACCAGCAAGATCAGCGCGAATATGATCATCCCGATGGGCCGTTCAATCATGTCCAGCGGCGTCGAGACCCGCGGCATCGCCGAGCGAAGCTTAACTTCCATAATCCCGCCCAGAACCATGCCCAAAATGATCGGCACAATCGGCAGGTTCAGGCGCTTGAGGATCACGCCGAAGACACCGAACCCAGCGGCAATCGCACAGTCAGTGATCGAATTGCGCAGCGAATAAACGCCGACAAACCCCAGCAGCATGATCACGATACCAACCATGCGCGACGGTACCTGAATGATCTTGGTCACCAGATTGGTCGAGACCATCAAGAACACCATCACCAACACATTCAGCACCAAGAGTGCCACATACAGCGCCATGACGAAGTCCATTCCGTCTCGGAACAGTTGCGGACCGGGTATTACGTTATGCACGTAGAACACGCTGAGCATCATCGCTGTCAGCGCCTCACCGGGAATTCCCAGTGCCAGCAACGGGATCATCGCAGCGGCGGGCACCGCGTTATTCGCAGCCTCTGACGCGACCAGCCCTTCAGGTGATCCTTTGCCAAACATCTCCGGCGTTTTCGACGTCTTTTGCGCGTAGGTGTAGCTCATGAATTGCGCGGTGAATTCGCCCACGCCTGGAATCATGCCCATCATCACACCGAAGCCCGAGGCAACAGACGCCACGCGACGATACAACCACAATTCCTTTAGCCCCGAGAAGATCGACCCTTTGACCCGCGCCAGTTCGGGCGCTTCGTCTTTCTCGATCAGCAACAGGAACGCCTGACTGAGCGCGAACAGGCCAAGGACCACCACGATCAGATCGACACCTGACGCCAGCCAGGACTGATCGAATGTGAACCGGCGCGTGTAACGAACAGGCTCAAGGCCCACAGTGTTCAGGAAGATACCGAAGGCCGCCAACATTCCAGCGGCGAATACCTGACCGCGGTGGGCCAGCACCACCAGAATGATCCCCAATAATGCGGCAAGGAAAATTTCGCGCGAGCCGAACATCGGAGCCACTTTGGCAAGTAACGGCGACAGTAAGATAAGGCAAACCAACGAGAACACGCCGCCAAAGAACGACGCCGAATAGGCCAAAGCGATCGCGCGCCGCCCCTCGCCATTCTTGGTCATCGGGTATCCGTCATACGTGGTCAAAGCGTTGACTGCGGTGCCCGGTGTGTTCACCAAGATTGCCGGAATTGCGCCGCCGTACATCGACGATCCATAGATCCCCAGCAACATGGTCAGGCCAACCAGCGGTGGCAGAGCAAAGGTTGCGGGCAACAGGATGGCAATGGCAACTGCCGCACCAACGCCGGGGATCGCGCCAATGATGACGCCGCCAACAGAGCCGATAAGAAGCGCCAGAAGCACCTGATAATCGAACAGCAACTGAATGCCGGAAAGGAGGTCGCTCACGGGGTTAATCCCTTAAAGATAGGTCAGCCAAAACAGACGGATACCTTCGGGCAGGTAGTCGTAGGCAGCGCCGGCCGGAATTCTGACTTGCAGAAACCCGCGGAAAACCACGACAATCACCACGCCCAGAAAAGCAAGCGACAGCAACTGACGCGCGCTGCGATACCCAGCCCTCAGCGCCAGTAGAATTGCGGCCAGAATGGTTGTGGGCAAATACCCCAGCGTCGGAACGATCCAGACATACGCCAGAAACCACCCCGCAAACTCCAGCGCCCGCACCCATTGCCACACTTCATGCCAGCGGCCAGGAAGGCGCGCCGACCAAGCTGATGACAGGAAATGCAGGCCCGCAAAAAGCGTCATGGCGATCAAGGAGGCCGTCGGCCAGAATGCAGGTTGCGAGAATATTTGCCGGGTTCCGTTCCACGGGCTTTGGTTCTCGATCTGTGACAGCAAGAACAGCGCCAACAAAAAGAATACGACAGCAAACACAAGATCGCCTGGGCGGCGATAGCGTTTGAACATCTCCTGCAAAGTTTTCAGGCGTGACATACGAGCACTTTTCCCAGGCAATAAAAAGCGGCCCGCCCCCAAAAGGACGGGCCATTCGTTGGCGATTACTCGACCATTCCTGCGATGACACCAAGGGTCTCGATGTCTTGCTCGATCTGAGCAGCGGCGTCTTCTGCGCTCTGCCAGTAGACCAAAGCGCCGGTTTCAGCGGCCAGTTGCTGTGCCCGCTCGGAAGCCATAGTGCGCTGAGCGACGGCGACGATGCGGTCACGAACGTCTTGAGGCGTATCGCGATGAACAAACAGGCCGTTCCACAGCGAGATCGCCAGTTCAGGGACCAGCTCGCTGACGGTTGGGGCGTCTGGCGTCAGGCTAATGCGCTCGCCGGTGACAGATGCCAGAACCTTAACCTCGTCGAGGCAAGGCAGGATCAGCTGAAGCGTGGTGTTGATCACGTCGACATCACCCGAGGCCAGCGTGTTGCAATCCAGCGCGTCGAAAGCCGCATCCGATGCATAAGAAAAGCCCATCGCCGACGCAGCAGCCAAGGTGACCTGTGTCGGAACCAAAGGCGCGCCAAAGTGCCCAAGGACAACGTCATTGTCCTGCGCGTGGGCTGCCAGTCCGGCCATGTCATCATACGGCGCGTTGGCGCCAGCCGCGATCACGAACGGATAGGTCAGGAAGTTTCCGATTGGCTCAAACGGGTTGGGGTTCAGTTCGGGGATACCGATCTGCGGCCCGACCACTGGCACTGCGATGATAAACGAGCCAATGGTGTACCCATCGGCAGGCGCATTCGCGACCTCGATGGCGCCGGGGAATGGTCCGCCGCCGCCGCCGGGACGGTTAACAACACCCGTTGGAACACCGTATTCTTCTTGGAAATCTTCAGCAATGAAGCGCGTCAGCACATCTTCCAGATCACCCGGAGGCCAAGGTACGACGAACGATACAGGCCGTTCTGGGTATTCAGCCAGCAGCGCAGTTGGCGCGATCAGGCTAGCCAGCACAAGGCTGGAGGTAAGCGCAGTTTTAGCGAGAAGCTTCATTATTTGGTGACTCCCTAGTTGCATTCGGCTATCGGTTCATTATTGTTACCGAAGGTTCAAATATGGTGCGCGATGTAGATCGTTGTGTCAACAACGAAGTGGAAGACCCTGTGCCATGACCAATGATGCGCCACGCCGAGCCACAATGAGCAGCGTAGACAAAGCGCTGAGACTGTTGCAACATTTCTCTGTCAAAACCCCTGAATTCGGGCTTAGCGCGCTGGCGCGAGCCGCTGGATATGACAAGACCACCACACTGCGCTGTCTGACTGCCTTGGAACGCAATGGTATCGTTGAACAACATGCAGAGACCAAAAAGTACCGAATCGGTTTTGCGCCGCTTCATTTGTCGCGCATTCGCGAGGCTTCATTCCCGGTGCATGCTGTCTTGAGCCCGGTCTTGAACCAATTGGCCGCCGAGCTTGGCGAAACCACTCATGCCAGCGTGTTTACTCATAGAGAATTGGTGACCGTTGCCGTTGCGGACCCCAGCAAAGCGACGCGGGTATTTCTTGATCCTTCGGAACCTCTTCCTTTTCACGCCACGGCGTCGGGGCTCGCCTTTCTGGCCTTCATGACCCCCGAGGCGCGCGATGAGCTGCAATTGCCGGATGACCTGCCCGAGTACACGTCCGGCACGCTCAGACGGCGGGACGAACTGGAGGACCAACTCGCTGAGATTCGACTAACGGGTATAGGCCGCGCGCAAGGCACTTTTGAGGATGACGTCGTCGGCACGGCAACCCCATTTTTCAGCTGGGCTGGAAAGGTTATGGGGGCCATCGCAGTGGCTGCCGTCGCCTCGCGATACAATGACGCGTTGGCAGCGCGTATTGACGCAGCACTACGCGACGCAAGCGCCGAAATCACACGCAAGATGGGTGGCTAGCGGCGCCTGCCGTCAAATCTGACGGGTACCGGTCAATGGATCAACACAGAACGGCGGCAGCTCTCCGCCCCGCGCCAAGAACGCCTGCGATGCGTCCAGTGCCTCGCGGATCGTTACATCCATATCCAGGTAGCGATAGGTTCCCAACCGACCAAGGAACGTGACACCCTGACATTCCCGCCCAAGGGCGACGTAATCCGCCAGCATGGCCCGTTCTTCCACCAGACGGATTGGATAGTAGGGCACATCTCCGGGTTCGGCCGCACGCGAGAACTCGCGGTAACACACCGTTCCTTCGTGGCTCTCCCATGGCGAGAAATGCTTGTGTTCGGTGATCCGGGTAAAGGGTACGTCTCGGTCGCCGTAATTCATCACCGCGCAACCCTGATAATCCCCTGCTGCCTCAGAGAACCGCTCAAAGTCCAACGTGCGATAGCCCAAGCGCCCGTGTGAGTATTCGAAATAGCCATCCAATGCGCCGGACCAGAACACGTGAGCCACGCCATCGGCCATGCCAGCTTCGAATGCAGTATCCAGCGCCACATCAATATTTTCGTGGTCCAGAATGCCGGCAATAAGCGGCGTGTAGCCGTCATCGGGCATGCCCTGAAACTTGTGATTGAAGTAGTCGTCTTCATAATTGAACCGCACCGGAAGGCGCTTGAGGATCGAGGCTGGCAGCTCTGTCGGGGAACAGCCCCATTGCTTTTCGGTGTAACCCTTGAAGAACGCCTCATACAAATCACGTCCAACAAACCGCAGCGCCTGTTCCTCAAAGCTTTGCGGATCGGTGATTGAGGTATCGGCCTGAGCGTTCAGGAATTCCGCGGCCTCTGCAGGTCGCATCGTTTTGCCATAGAATTGGTTGATCGTATGCAGATTGATTGGCAGCGAGTAGACGGCACCTTGGCTGGTTGTCTTGACCCGGTTCTTATAGGGCCGAAACCGCGTGAAGCGATTAACATAGCGCCAGACACCCTCGTCATCGGTATGAA
>Ga0316204_10009069_pt1 | contig 13480 bp, 17 predicted proteins | sample 6monrhotite_MG_2_FD_205661 | JGI IMG/M metagenome (GOLD analysis project Ga0316204, IMG submission 205661) | Microbial mat bacterial communities from mineral coupon in-situ incubated in ocean water Damariscotta River, Maine, United States -... | ecosystem: Environmental > Aquatic > Marine >... | reverse complement strand
GTAGCTAAAGCAAAAAATGTAGATCCTGTGTTTCAAGTAGCTAAAGCAAAAAATGTAGATCCTGTGTTTCAGGTAGCTAAAGCAAAAAATGTAGATCCTGTGTTTCAGGTAGCTAAAGCAAAAAATGTAGATCCTATGACTCAAATTGCCAAATTAGACGGTCAAGAACCTATGTTTCAAGTGGCTTAATTCACTAAATAATAAATAAAATGATCATTTTTGCTTTGTAAACATGAACTAACCATTTGATAAACAACAAAACACCCAACTGGCTCAATTCTTGAATGACTAAAACTACACTCACCATTTAAGGATTTTGCATGTCAATAATAATGAACATATTGTGGATCATTCTCGGCGGTTTTTTAGTTTTCCTCGGTTATGTTGTTGCTGGAATTGCGCTTTGCTTAACCATTATCGGTATACCTTGGGGTATCCAGTGTTTCAAAATATCAATTCTCGCTTTATTTCCATTTGGCTCTGATGTAACAACCCGTTTTCCTGAAAGTACCCCTACTAGCGGTATTAACATACTGCTCAACATTATCTGGTTGATCTTCGGAGGAATCTGGATCGTACTAAACCATCTAGTATGGGGAGTATTACTCTGTGTGAGCATTATCGGAATACCATTCGGAATACAGCATTTCAAACTAATGAAGTTAGGATTTACGCCATTTGGGCGGGATATCGTCGATATTTAGTTTTTAATAAGACAAATTGATCTTTCGTCCTTGACTTTTAAGACGATCGGTCATATATTATTTTCATGGGTAGAACAGGACATTGCAGACAACATATTTTAGACTCCGGTATTGGTGTACTTTCTTGTAAAGGGTACAACGGCACCGGGGTTAAAGAGATCGTAGATGCGGCTGGCGTGCCCAAAGGGTCATTTTATAACCATTTTGCCAGCAAAGAAGCCTTTGTTGTGGAGGCGCTTGAAAAATTAGCATCTGAAAACTTAAAGACAATCGAGTCTTATTTTCAAAATGGCGATCCTTCACCTAAAAAACGATTATTCGACTTTTTTGACGCAAAATACGAGTGCCAAAAAGAGCATGATTTCAAAACCGGCTGTTTGTTTGGTAATTTGTGTTTAGAGATGTCTGATGAAAATGAAGCGATCCGCAGCGTGACCAGCAACATGATGTGCCGCGTAGTTAAGCTTATCGCCAAATGTTTGCAAGAAGCTCAAAATACTTCCGAGCTTGCTAAAGAACACGATCCAATAGAACTTGCTGAGTTTATTCATTGTGCATGGGAAGGTACTATGATGCGAATGAAAGGACGGCGGGACAATGGAGCCTACAAGGTTTTTCGTAACCAACTTAGTCGATTTTTCTATTAACTAATTTCTTAGAAAGCCTCGATAAACACAATTTTAATCGGCAGACAAATTTGCTTATAAAAAATAAGATGACCGGTCATATAATTGCAATATTTATATGACTGACCTTACAAACCGGTTTTGATATATTTTAAGGTAACACAATGACAATTACGATAAGAAGTCTGTTAACGGTGACATTTTTTTTCAGTTTAATCAATAAAATTTCGGCTGAAACTGAAACACCCTTACAAAACGTCGCTTATCAGGAGGAAAAAAAGTCGAGCATATCTATGATCGGTCGAATTGATGATGAAAAAAGACCACACAAGAAGTGGGTTTGGGAAACAGAAACAGAGCCATATGATACTGGTTGGGCTCTTTACGTTGATAATGATCTTTTCGCTATGAGAAGTGATGATCAGGATTATACAGGCGGAGCGTCACTAACTTTGTCAGGGGGGCGCGCAAAAGACTATTGGTACTCGTTGAACTCGACCCTAGAGATTACAGACGATTTATCGGGTTTTTCCACTTTTCACTCGGCTAACGATCGCCAACTTCATAGCTTAGAGATCGGATTTACGGTGTTTACTCCCTCTGATATACGAAATATCGAAAATCAACCGAATGACCGACCCTATGCCAGTTTGCTTTATCTTTCAAACACCCATGAATCGATTGATTTGGATGATGACACCGCTCTTGTTTCATCATTCACATTAGGCTTATTAGGATCAAAACTTGTTCAAAACGTTCAGACTCAAATACACAAACTAACAGGCAGTGAAAAACCTGTTGGTTGGCAAAATCAGATCAGTGATGGTGGCGAATTGACGTTCCGTTATAGTCTTGCAAAACAAAGTCTATTCCATTTTAACTATCAAGGAACAAGCAATATAGAAGTCAGTACAACATGGCAAGCCAGCATCGGTTATTTAACCGAGGCTTCATTTGGTATGGCTACCAGGATCGGGGAATTCGATACGCCTTGGTACAGCTTTAGACCTCAGTTTAATGATTATTCTGAAAAATCTTCGAGCTTAGCTGGATTAAGCAACGCGACGGACGAGCTTTATTTTTGGGCAGGATTTAACTTGCATTTGAGAGGCTACAATGCGTTCCTGCAAGGACAATTTAAGCACAGCGATTCAGCATTCGAGTCGAATGATTTGAAACCTTTAGTAGCTGATGCCTGGATAGGCGTGACAAAACAGTTCGAAAACGGTTGGCGATTTAGTTATTTGGTACGCGGACAAACATCAGAAATTAAATCCGGAAAAGCGGATCGAAATGTAGTTTGGGGCGGATTTATATTGAGTAAGGGTTGGTAGTGATTTACTTCAGATAGAGGTTAACCATTACTGCTAGTCAAACAGTTTTTTCTGTTTGCAGTACTCTAAAGCAAAATCGATATAAGTCCTCGATATCGGAGACAGATATTTCCTTGAAGGATAGAGAAGATTTAAGGAAAGTATCGGAAATGACCATGTGGTTAGTATTTGAATTAGCTGACCAGATTGCAAGTGTGGTTCGGCAAGTAGCGGCGGCAACTCTGTAATAATGCTACCTTCAAGTGCTAAAGCTAGCAGGTGTGAAAAATCATTTACTTTCACACCTGGGTCAACAGAATAGTCTTTTCCTGCTAAATTCCAATTGATTTCATCATATTTGTTGCTCCAAGCTCCACAAGGAAAAGATCTGAGTTGCTCTGGTGTATTAGGTGCACCATATGTTTGGATGTATTTGGGTGATGCGACCAAACAGTGCCTGTATTCACCAACTTTACGCGCAACAGCGGTTTGGCTTTTTAACGCGCCGATACGTAATGCGACGTCAATACCGTCTGCAATTAAATCGATACGACGTTCTGTAGTAAAAATATCTAAAGTGATTTTGGGATAGGTGTTTTGAAAAGCGCTGAGCAATGACCACCAAAAATTTAAATCGCCGGGAATAGATATTCTAAGAGTACCTTGAAGTTTGGCGTTTAGATCCAAAATCTCGAGCTGACCCGTTTTTATTTCATCTAACCCTCTAGAAGCTGCATTGTATAAAATATCGCCTTCTCGAGTGGTTTTTACTTGTCGTGTTGAGCGTTGAAGCAAGCGCATCCCCGTTTGCTTTTCTAGTTCGGCGATCCGTCTGCTCAATGTGGCAACCGGAATATTTTCTTTGCGTGAAGCCTCAGAAAAACCAGCGTGATTGACCACAAGTACAAACATCCTCAAACTATTTAAGTTCATCTTCTTTCCATATATAAGATAATGTTTCGCAATTATACTATATTAAACTCAAATATAATTATCTGTATGATTTCCTCTCGGGCGTAATTCTAACTACGTGAACACAAGCTTTTTCTAATTTGAGAGGAACTATTATGAATAAACTACTGCTATTTTTTATATCAATATCGACATTACTGAGTTTTGTACCTACCACAAACGCCGCTGGTCTTGACGCCAAAGTGAAACAACAGATCGTCGAGCCAGTAACAGCCTATTTTAGTGCGCTCAATACCTCAGATCAAAAAACAATTATGGCGCTTTATTCAAAAACGCCTACTTTTATGCAACAAGGTGCGCCTGCTTTTGTTGGTCGTACCGCTGTGGATAGAGCTTATATTGAGATTTTCAAGCTTTTAAACCTGAACGTATCTTATGATATTGAAGAGGTTAAAATGTTAAGCCCAACAACTGCCTTGGTTCGAACACACAGCACAGGTACGGCACACTTTAAACCAGACAAGACTTCGCGAAACGAAGGCAGTAATGAGTTATTTATATTAAATTTAGAGGGAGAGAAATGGAAGATTGGGCACTATATATTTTCAGCAGATCATCGATAATGACCTGCTGATTGAGTAATTGTTGTCTAATAATATTTTAGGACATCTGTAAAAGGCATTAAATGTTGCCCGATTGCCTTTGTTTTGTGTGGTTGCTTGTCTCATTTGAGAAAAAACCTCTTCTGGGGCAGCTTTAAAACCCAATCCATTCGCTAGTATATTAAACCTAGAAAAATCAGTTGAATCACGAAAGTCTGCGCAACCCCTTGGTGCTCCTAGAAAAGCGATGAAAACGCTCTTCACCAATCAGGTGATCACGGCTTCCCTCACTTTCCTATGCACACCAATAGCTTACACATATTTTTCGCGCCCAAATGATTTTTCTAGGTTAAAAGTACTAATTGAGGCAACCAGTGCAACGACATATTCGATTGTTTGTTCGCTCTGAGCTTGTTCAAGCTCGTTTATATTTTTCTCCTGACTGGTGCGATGACAAGCAAGTTAATAAGTATCTAAAATGAATCCACTACTTTAGATTGATGGCTAGTTTATGTTACATTGTGCGTTCACATGAGCAAATTGGCAAAAAGTGAAAACTGATATCGCATGAATGCACAAGTTGGTCTACAACGGATGTTAGGGTGGAATGATCTTCATTTAGTAACGACGGTGTGCCGATCGATCGGGCAGTCTATCTGCAGCTGCCAAGATATTAGGTGTGAACCATTCGAGGGTTTTTCGGTGGGTGGTTTTCATCTGAGCAAAAATACGCTTTTAACCTTACATAAAGCGGCTCACTCGTATCATAGAGTCTCCAAAAGAATTAGATTTGGGTGTTGAATTTTGTTTCACCCTGATTTAAGACAAACGACTCGCGTTAATGCATTCAGACAATTTTTTGTCGAGTCTATGTAGAACGATATTGATCTTTTAGAAGGAATCTGCACAATAAAATGATATAAAGGGTTCGCATTTCTTTAACACTCAAATACACATTTAAACAGTGGAACGTTTTCAATGAACAATCTTGCATTATTCTTAACTTCTGCTCTTATTTGGGGTTCCACTTGGCTGATGATCACTTTTCAATTGGGAGTTGTCGCGCCCTTGGTTTCGGTGGTTTATCGGTTCTCTTTGGCGAGTATGATTTTATTTGCTTATTGCTTGATTCGAGGCAGAAAATTTAACTTCTCGAAATCCGACCATGTTTATATTTTAATACAAGGTCTTTTACTTTTTGGTTTTAATTACTGGCTGACTTATATGGGGATCACCAAAATAAATAGCGCACTTGCAGCGGTTCTAAGTACTAGTATTGTTTATTTTAACGTGGTATTTGCGCGAATTTTTTTACGTGATCCGATCAAGACTGAGGTGCTCGCAGGCGCTACAATTGGTGTGGCAGGCATTGCGTTAATTTTTATGCCGGAAATAAAGTTAGGAGAAAATAGTAATGACACTTGGGCGGGAATTTGGCTGTTATTAGGAGGTAGCGTATTTGCGTCCCTTGGTAATATTGTTTCAGCAAAAACTCAAAGACGTAAAATTCCAGTGCTACAAGCAAATGCTTTGGGCATGGGTTATGCGTCGATTTTATTAGCGTTGATTGTTTTGATCAGTGGGCTTTCTTTCGATTTTGAAATGACTTTTGCTTACTTTGGTTCGTTGGTTTATCTTGCATTGTTTGGTTCAGTGATCGCTTTTGGCGCTTTTTTAACGGTACTTGGAAGAATCGGACCGGATAAAGCTGGTTATATCACGCTGGTGTATCCAGTTATAGCAATTATTATTTCAACCTTTTTTGAAGGGTATCAATGGACTGCATTTTCGATATTCGGTTTAATTATTATATTGCTCGGCAATTTTATCGCGATGGGCAAATATAAACAATTTACGATTTTCCAAAAATGGAAAAAGCAACCTGAATAAGTAAAATTCAAATCGCTTTGTAGTGTCATTTCCGAGGTATTTTTATCGGAAATCCATAGTAGTTATAAAAAAAGGAGCTCCGATAAAAATACCTCGGAGATGACCGTTCGAATATGGCGCTTTTTATTATGAACCGTTGATGATTCCAAATGAAAATATTAACTCCAAAGTTGAGCGATCCCTGCAATATTGTCTTCACCAAAACCTTGCTTTATTGCAGATTGAAAACTTTTATGCGTTGATGAAATGGGTTGGTCTTTATTGCCTGATTGGTTGGTTTATCCGTCTAGAGAGTATTTACCGGTTAAAGTCAGGTTGTTCCGTGATTTTCTAGTTGAAAAGTTTGAACACTGAAGAAAATTAGACCTTTATTAAGAACAAGACCGAGACAAACTTTTCCATAACTTACTAGCCACTGGTCCCAAAACTCGCGATTTCAGTTTAATTGCATAGTAATTAAGCGCCAACTCAGTATTAACGTCATCCAGCTCTAATTTGACTAGCGAGCCATTCTTCAATTCATCTTCGATCAGATTTTCCGGTAGTCTTCCCCATCCCATGCCGCTCATAATAAGCGTCTTTTTAGTATTAAAATCATTAGCGTACCAGCATCGCTGACCCGTTTGAATGCTATAGTTCTTTCCTTTACTGCTTTGTCCTGAATCCTGGACAACGATCTGGTACTCATTTCTTAACTCTTCAACTAATTGCAACTGGGTATGCCTCAATAGCAATCGTGGTGCAGCAACATTGATTAAAAACCCCTGATAGAGTTTGCTTGAATTAAACACACCGGATTCTAATATGAGTGTTTCTATTGGAGTAATAGCCAATTCTGCTCGCTTATCTTGCACGGCTTCATATGCACCGCTCAGATACTCTTGTTTCAGGATTATTTCCGTGCTAGGAAATTCATTTTGAGTGTTTTCTAAAACCGGTAGAATTCGATTGAGATCGTAAGATGCTTCAAGAGCGATGGTAATACTGGCTTCATTACCTTGAGCTAAGTGCTGTGATAGCTGTTTGATTTTAGACGATTCATTTAAAAGGCGCAGCGCATGCCGATAAATTTGTTGACCTTCAGCGGTTAGTTCCAAACGATAGTTTTCACGGTTAAATAGTTTTAGTCCTAACTGAGTTTCTAATTGCTTTATACCCTGGCTTATTGCGGGTTGAGTTTTGTAGAGCAGTTCGCTTGCAGCCTTTAAACTACCTTGTTCAGCAACAAACTTAAGCATTTTGAGTTGTTCAATTGTCACAAATACGCACTCTCAATAGATGTTAAGCTAATGTTATGATCATCTAAATAAACATTCAATATCTATTTATATATTAAATCATCATAATCACATCACTTTTTAAAACCCGTGTAGAAACGACAGCAAAAAATATGGCAAGTCCAATCATTTACATTCCTCACGGAGGCGGTCCTATGCCGTTATTAAATGAGCCTAATCATCTTGGGTTGATAGAGTTTCTACAAGAAATATCACCTCAACTCGGTCAGCAAAAAGCAATATTAGTGATTAGCGCCCATTGGGAAGAAGATATAGCAACGGTTTCAAGTCATCCACAGCCAGAGTTGATTTATGACTATTACGGATTTCCAGAGGAAAGTTATCAGATACAATACAATGCGCCAGGAGCGCCAGATGTTGCTGATAAAATTGAAAAAATGATAGAGAAACAAGGTATTCCAGTAAAGTTAGATCCTAAACGAGGATTAGATCACGGTGTTTTTGTACCGCTTAAATTAATGTATCCTAATGCGGAAACCCCGACCGTACAACTTTCATTAACGAATGATCTTGACCCATTAAAACAAATCAACTTAGGAAAAGCGATTGGAAAATTAGCCGACGAAGATTTTCTGATTGTCGGTTCTGGCTTGTCGTTTCACAATTTAAAAGTGCTGATGAGTCGCGATCCTGCCGTGTTCGATAAAAGCAAACAATTTGATGATTGGCTAAATGATGTCGTGACCAATAAACAATCAAGTTGGCAAGATAAAGAGAAAAGCTTAATTAATTGGTCAAATGCACCGCATGCAAGGTTTGCTCATCCACGTGAAGAACATTTACTTCCGCTTCATGTTTGTTTTGGAGCGGCTCAGAGTGCAGGGATGGATGGAATAAATATTTTTAGCGACAAGTTTTTAGGCACTCAAATATCGGCGTTTTTATGGCAGTGATGCGAGAAATGAATATGAATAATACCAAAGAACATTATGGCTGGCTGGCAATTCTATTACACTGGATAGTCGCAATCACCGTTTTCGGATTATTTGGCTTGGGTTATTGGATGGTTGATCTTGGATTCTATGATAGCTGGTATAAAGCGGCTCCAGAATTACATAAGAGTATCGGACTATGTTTATTTGCAATTATGGTTTTTAGACTTGTCTGGCGAATAGTTCAGATCCAACCAGCACATCTTGAGACTCATAAATCAATCGAACGTAAAACCGCAACAATTGTTCATTTATTTATATATATTTTGTTATTTTCAATCATGTTTGCTGGCTATTTTATTTCAACAGCAGATGGTCGTGGGATTGAAATCTTCGGATTATTCGAAGTGCCAGGTTTCGGATCATTTATTGAAAACCAAGAAGATAAGGCTGGCATTTTCCATCAGTACGCCGCTTATTTACTGATGCTTATTGTTTTTTTACATGCGGCGGCAGCACTAAAACATCACTTTATTGACAAGGATAAAACCTTGGCAAGAATGATAGGTAAAAGAAATTAATCTTTTGCCGTCTCTTACAACCGATTTACAAGATTTTTTTAACTACAAAACTACTATGAGGAAAAAACAATGAAAAAACTATTTATCGGAAGCGCACTAGTACTAAGTCTTTTATCATCACTGAGTCACGCAGCTGATTATGTTATCGATAACAAAGGTGCACACGCTTCGATCAATTTTAAAATCAAACATTTAGGTTATAGCTGGTTAACCGGTCGTTTCGATAAGTTTGATGGGAACTTTAGTTACGATGCGAGCAATGTTTCAGCGTCAAAAATAGAAGTTAATGTTGATACCAGCAGTGTCAGTTCAAATCATTCCGAACGAGATAAACACCTAAAAAGCGCCGATTTTTTGGAAGTTGATAAGTTTGCAAACGCGAAATTCGTTAGTTCTTCTGTAACCGATAAAGGCAACGGTAAGCTATCTGTAAAAGGTCAACTAACATTACATGGTGTCAGTAAAGAAATTGAAATTAATGCTGAGAAAATTGGTGAAGGAAAAGATCCTTGGGGTGGTTACCGGGTAGGATTTAGCGGTACTACGAAATTAGGGCTTAAGGATTTCGGTATTAAAATGGATTTAGGTCCAGCTTCTTCGCACGTTTTGATGGAGTTACATATTGAAGGTATCAAAAAATAGTTTGTCTACAGCGCATCTCCATTAATGTTATCCGTTTCGTTTAGTGGAGATGTTTTTTAATTATCACAATAGTTACTGTCTTAGTCTTTTTTGTCACGGGTCATAATTTTTAATATTGGAAATTTGTTCGTTCCAAAATTAATGATGAGTGAAACCGTTTGTTCAGATTTAAATTCTTGTGTAAAAGTTAAAGGAAAACGACGTGTACCGTCTGCAAAAAGCGCTAAAACCTGATCTTGATTAAGTGTTCTCTTACCTTGGGCTTGATTCGTCACTGTGATAGTCGCCCACCTTTCTCCTTTTAAATTGCTCATGATTATGCTGTTTAAAATTTTGAAATCGCTTTTATCAGGATAAATCCGTGAGTCATTAGGAAATTCAATTAAGTCGCCACCGATGATAGATTCATCGGGAGTCAGAACGTTATTTTCTGCGTTTTCTTGACTAGCTTCGCTGATTCCGATAAACGTAATGGAGGAAATAAATAGAATGATTATTGAAAATTTATTCATGATGGGTACTCATGTAAACTTCGAAAATAGTACCCTAACGTCTTTATATGAACCTTAACTGAATAATTAAGGATATCTGCACGTTTGTGCTAACTCCCCCATAAAACAAAATTCACTTTTTGTATCAAAACTGACCTTAAGTGCAATTGTGTTAACTGTTCAACTATCAGCTTGTGCCCACAATACAGAACACTCAGGGCATATTATGTCTGACAAAACGTCCACTGCAATGGCTGAATTCGATCTACTGCATACTAAAGTAACAACCAATGGCGCTCACTTGATATTTCAGCAAGAAGTTCGTGGTAAAGCAGGATCATTATTACCCGAAGTACATGGAAAACTGGCTAGCGCGGAAGTATACAGCTATGTTTGGCCGACAAAACTTAATAGTAGTCGTGCCGGATTTGAGCCTGACAAGGGCATATTGGCACTAGCCTTAACGGTGCACCCTGATTTTGACGATACGCCGTTGTACGATGAAGATGGTGATGGAAATAAAGCAAATGACGGGGATAAATGGCACAGCCATTGGGTTGTCTTAGTTCCTGACGATGACTGTGGAAAAGGTGCACTGAAAGTTCGAGATATTGCAGAAAACGAAAAACCGAAAATGCCGAAAACTTGGTTTAATTTACCGATTTTCATTGACAGTCCCGGTTATGATTTCAAGTTTAGACAGAGCGAAGTGATCGTGCAGGTGCCTTTAAAGGAAGTCGGTTTTCCTGAATCATTCAACTACGACGGTGTTACTGCGGCTCTGAGAATAAATCAGCAAGTGCATGCGCCATTACTTTGTGTGGTAGATGTTTTTGATGTTGCTTCTGGTGATCTTAGTTTACCTGGAATTAGTCAATAATCATGCGAGAAAGATCGTTGACAACCTAATGATTCTGTCAAGAAAAATTTAGGTTGTCGTTCAACTAATTATTTTTGGAGTTTATTATGAAAACACATATATACGATACACACGTTACTACCAAAGATGGAAGCTACTACCATTTTGATGTTTTGGTCACTGATGATTCGGTTGATAGAGTAGTTGAATATGCCAATATTTACTTAGATTCAATTGGAGTTTCTCAGTCGGAAATAAACCAGAATAAATGCCATTTTTGCCATAGCGAAATGGCTAATCCTCAAGTTATAATGGAACTTGAGAGAGATGGATTTTCGATCATTCCAATGCAAGGCTGTCCCCTGAAGGTAGAAACTAAAAAAGTATTAAGTAAATATGAATAATAGGATAGAGTGTGAGTTGATTTTTGAATCGATAACTTTATTTGAAATATAGGTTTATTAAATGAAAAACATTTTTTCTCCTTTAGAACAAATTAATAATCAAGAAGCTAAATTAGTGGCTGGTTTGGAACGGTTATCGACGCTATTTAAAAGTGGTTTACAAGAAATAGCTAAAGAGCAAAAATTAATGCCTTTACAAACTCAACTTTTACTTTTTATTAGTGAACATTCAGCAGGATTATGCTCGGTAACTCATCTTGCGGTTGAGTTTTCTGTCACTAAAGCGACAGTGAGTGATTCGTTAAAAACGCTGGTTTTAAAAGATTGTTTAGAAAAAAAATTATTGCTTAAGTGACTCCAGAAAGTTTCATTATACGCTATCAAAAAAAGCTAAACTGGTTGTAACAGAATTAAATATGTTTGGCATGTCTATGGTGAAAACTTTGAAGTCATTAGATAAAAAAGAAGTTGCCGAGTTGTCTCAACTCATTTTAAAAACACTTTATCTTTTTTCAAAGGAGGGCTTAATTACAACTCGTATGTGCTTGCCTTGTAAATACTACCAAAAACAGCAAAATGGGTTTTACTGCCATTTGTTAAAAAATTCCTTTTCTAATGGGGATCAGCGTTTGGATTGCCCCGAACATGAATTATAGGAAAACATTGTCAAACTTATATATTAGTATAGTGGCTTCGCGGATCTTAATTTTAATTTTTGCCATCTTTATTGCGGGTCATAATTTTTAATATTGGAAATTTGCTCGCTCCAAAATTAATGATGAGTGAAACAGTTTGTTCGATCTTAGATTCTTGTGTAAAAGATAAAGGAAAATGGTGTGTGCCATCCGCGAAAAGTGCTATTCTAAGTCAAATCAGCTCCAGCTTACTTAATTATTTTAACTTTTCCAGCAGCAGCAGTCGCGGCGATTTTAATCGAATTGGCGATTTCATCGGCGATTTGTTCTGTTTTTACAGCGCGGGATAAAGTCAGTCCACCAATTAGAGTCCCGAGCATCGCCCAGGTTCTAGCTCGGCGCTCTCGGAGTGAACCCCCTTCAAGACCATTAGCCATAATATCTACTATTTGCTTCATTTTTTTCTCGTAAGCTAATTGATATCCCGGATCGACTCTAACAACTTCTGGCGATAAAGTTGTCATGGAACAGCCATTGGCAAGATCTTTTCTGTGGGCTTTTCCTAAGTAATAATCAATGAAGGATTCAACCCATTTATTACCATCTTTTTGTTGAAATTCAGGTATTCCGGCAATAACTTCATCGAGTCCAGCATCAATCGCGGCAACGAATGCACCGTCTTTCGAGCCAAAGTGAGAATAGAAAGCGCCAGAAGTTACTTCAGCGGCTTTGGCAATACCATCGACACCTATTCCTGCGTAACCATAGGTTCTAAAAGATTGACTCGCAGCATCAAGAATGCGCTGACGAGTTTGTTGCTTTTTAGTTAATTCTTTAGTTGGTTTTTGGGACATTTAATCTCCATGCATAATTTCTATATAACGATCGCTACATTTATCTTGACAATATAACGATCGTTATGTTTTAATCTTTTTGCCGTATAGCGATCGTTATATTACGTTTTCACTCTAGCTTATTTGCAACAAAACCGCAACAAACAACCGAGGAAATAACTATGTTAAAGAAAAAATCAGCTTTATCTATACTTTTCACAATGCTTTTAATGGCTGCCGCTTCAACCGCTCAAGCAGATGAAGGAAGCTGTATGCCAATTGGTGGTACGGGAATGCCAAATTTTGTCCCACAAAATGACGGGACAATGACTATCGTCGCTCCATTGACAGGAAGTGTTGTAACCGCATCTGGAAAAATTACTGCACAGCGAGAAACTAAAACTGGTTTAGAAATGGATATGGAGCATTATTTCATGAATCAAAAAGGTGGATTTATGCATACTAAGGATTTAGGAATTTTGACTCGGGTAGAAGGTAAGCAAAACCGCTACATGATTGAAATAACATACCAAGTGCAGAAAGACTCAACCAGTGGTGTGCTCAAAGGATACAAAGGAACATTTAACAGTTATGGTTTGGTTGATCTAGATAATTTAGAAGGGCTTGTTCGTTATAGTGGCAAAATTTGTAAATAAGCTTGTTGGGATAGCGAATTAATTTTTATTCATTTAATACTCACATTCCGCACCAAATTTTTCTTTTACAAACAATAGCGATTAAATCTGCAGCCTGAGCATATATTTCTTACTTATATTAACTTAGATTTTTCTCTCAGGCACACACCATACTACCGCGTC
>Ga0316204_10009068_pt1 | contig 13482 bp, 12 predicted proteins | sample 6monrhotite_MG_2_FD_205661 | JGI IMG/M metagenome (GOLD analysis project Ga0316204, IMG submission 205661) | Microbial mat bacterial communities from mineral coupon in-situ incubated in ocean water Damariscotta River, Maine, United States -... | ecosystem: Environmental > Aquatic > Marine >... | reverse complement strand
CGGCTGGAGCGCCCAATAGGATTCTGGTCGATAAATTCGACGGTGGCAATGCTTTTAAAGTCGCCTTTCAATTCGGTAAATTGCCCGGGTTTCTCGCCATAACCACCAATGGAGCACATCAGGGCAGGGTAGAGGATCTTTTTTACGAGGGTACTTTTACCACTACCAGAAACCCCTGTTACTGCGGTAAAGCTTTGCAAGGGAAAAGAAACGTCTATGTTTTTTAGGTTATTATGCCGAGCGCCAATCACTTCAATCGCAAGTTTGGAGGTACGTCGCTTTTTGGGCACTTCTATTTGGAGCCTACCATCCAAGTACTTTGCCGTTAATGAGTCTGTCTTTAAGATTGCTTCATAATTGCCTGTAGCCATCACTTCACCACCAAAGGTTCCTGCCTCCGGACCAATATCAATAATCTCGTCGGCTGCTTTCATGATGTCTTCATCATGCTCTACCACGATGACCGTATTCCCCAAATCGCGCAGGGACTTCAACACCTCGATAAGGCGTTCGGTATCTTTTGGGTGCAAGCCAATACTCGGTTCGTCCAAGATATACATAGAACCTACTAGGCTACTCCCTAGCGAAGTGGCGAGGTTGATGCGTTGCGACTCTCCTCCCGATAGCGTATTGCTCTTTCGGTTGAGGGTGAGGTAACTGAGACCAACATCGATTAAAAATCGCAACCTATTGTTAATCTCCAACAAGAGGCGTTTGGCGACTGTTTTCTGATAGTCGTTCAGTTGTACGTTCTCAAAGAAGGCAGCCACCTTATGCAAGGGCAATTCTACCAATTCTTGTAGGGAGGTGCCGTCTATTTTTACATAGCTCGCCTCTGGGCGCAGCCGTTTTCCAAGACAGGTGTTGCATTTTGTCTTTCCGCGGTAGCGCGAAAGCATCACACGGTTCTGTATTTTATAACTCTTGGATTCTAAATAACCGAAAAACTCGTTGATTCCTTCAAAGTATTTGTTTCCCTCCCAAACCAGTTGTTTTTGTTTCTCCGTTAATTCGAACCAAGGTTTGTGAATAGGGAAATCGAATTTATAGGCATTGTTGACCAAGGTGTCTCGGTACCAACTCATGCTTTCGCCTCTCCAAGGGAAAATAGCGTTCTCATAAATGGACAGGGCTGTATTGGGTATCACCAAGTCGTGGTCGATCCCAATCACATCGCCATAGCCTTCACAAGTGGGACAGGCGCCGAAAGGGTTGTTAAAGCTGAATAAATGGACGTTGGGTTCCATAAACGTCATGCCATCTGCTTCAAAGCGATTATTGAATTCGGTCACTGCTTCTGTTGTCAGATTTTCAATGGTTAAGGCTCCTTTACCTTCAAAGAAGGCCATCTCCACAGCATCTGCCAGGCGATTGTAGAAATCCTCATCGTCTTTAGTAATCACACGATCCACGACTAACTCTATGTCTTTGGGAATCGTTTTTTCTAACTCGTCGATGCGCAGTACTTGCCCTGCCAACTTCACACGGGCGTATCCCTGTTGTGCTAGGGTATTTATTTTGTTTTCCATGCTGCGCCCTTCTTCCAAGTGAATAGGAGCGAGCAGCAGTAATTTTTCACCTTCTGGAAACGATTTGATGAATACCATCACATCGCTCACCGTATCTTTTTTTACCTTCTCTCCGCTCTTTGGAGAATAGGTAATGCCAATGCGGGTGTAGAGTAGTTTGAGGTAGTCGTATATCTCGGTAGAAGTCCCAACGGTGGATCGAGGGTTGGTGGCGTTCACCTTTTGTTCGATCGCTATGGCGGGGGAGATTCCTTTGATGGAATCTACTTTCGGCTTATTTAATCGTCCTAAAAACTGTCGGGCGTAGGAAGAAAGACTCTCCACATACCGCCGTTGTCCTTCAGCATATAAGGTATCAAAGGCCAAGCTAGACTTCCCACTGCCGGATAGCCCGGTAATCACCACAAGCTTATTCCTGGGGATAGCAACCGTGATGTTTTTTAGGTTGTGAAGCTTTGCACCTTGAATTAGGATTTCATCCTTGATATGGACCGCTTTTTTTTGCAAATTTTGATGAAATTGTGATCAGAATTTGGCAAAGATACCACATAGTTTCGAAGATTTTTGGCAATGGGGAATGATATTTTCTTAAGAAAAAAATAACTTTTTTTTGCTTTTCTGAAATGATTGTCGTTATATTTACCCCTACAAACACAAAAACGTTGCCTATAGCATATTATTACTTTTTTAAATAAACATTAAGACTAAACAACCAAAAAGTAGTTGTTTATTTTAAAAAAAAAGTTTTGATATGAAGAATAGCACAATTAGTGATGCGCTGCTAGTTAGCGATTACATGAAGGGTAACGAATCTGCACTAAGTAATTTAATTACCCGACACAAGCAAAGAATTTATAGTTTCATCTACTCTAAGGTATATGATAGAGACGTCGCTGAAGACATTTTTCAGGATACTTTTATCAAAGTGATTAAAACCTTGAAGAAAGGAGCGTATAACGAAGAAGGTAAATTTTTACCTTGGGTGATGCGAATTGCCCACAATTTAGTGATTGATCACTTCAGAAAGAACAATCGCATGCCTAAGTTCGAGAACAATGACGATTTTAATATCTTTTCAGTTCTATCAGATGGTGCTTTAAATGCTGAAAAGCAACTCGTTAAAGAACAGGTGGAAAAAGATGTCCGCCGGCTTATTGAGGAGTTGCCTTTAGACCAAAAAGAGGTCTTAATGATGCGAATGTATAAGGAAATGAGCTTCAAAGAAATTAGCGAGCAAACTGGCGTTAGTATCAATACTGCTCTAGGACGAATGCGCTACGCACTCATCAATTTGAGGAAAGTAATTGATAAGCACAACATTATCTTAACAAATTGATACAATAAAGCAAAATAGATGTCGTTATTATGGTAACAAAAACCTCAAAATAACGTTCTATGGAAAAAATGTACTCGGAAACTTCACGTCGGGATCGCGTGAATCAAAACCTGATCCCAAAGGAGGAAACTGTGAAGTTTCTTCTGAACTATTCGAAGGCTTTAAGTGTTATAGATTATAATAAAATGAAGTTTGAAGCACTTCTAAACTAAACTTTGGAAAACCCCGTAAGTAAATTTCGGGGTTTTTTTATGCCTTGTCGCGAAGGCTAGTGCTCGGACCTTACTTTTTCTTCTTTTGTTGCTTTTTATAGTATTCGGCTAGTACTGTTTTTCTCCCAATCGTTTTGGTAATAATGTCTTTTTCCAAATCCCAGCCTCTTGCGGGCGAATATTGTCTTCCATACCAAATAATTTGAAGGTGTAATTCGTTCCATAGATCCTTCGGAAACAAACGCTTGGCATCTTTCTCTGTTTGCACTACATTTTTTCCGTTCGTAAATCCCCAACGATACATCAATCGATGAATGTGTGTATCTACTGGAAAGGCTGGAATGCCAAAGGCTTGCGATACCACCACACTCGCTGTTTTGTGACCTACGGCAGGAAATTCCTCCAAGGCTTCCAAGCTTTCAGGAACCTTGCCATCGTATTTGTCGATGAGAATTTGTGACAAGCCATGAATTCCTTTGGACTTCATAGGGGATAAGCCCACGGGTTTGATGATTTCCCGAATTTCTTCTACGGTGAGTTTCACCATGTCGTAAGGGTTGTCTGCAATTTCAAACAACAGCGGTGTAATTTGATTGACGCGCACGTCGGTGCTTTGGGCAGACAACAAGACGGCTATTAATAAAGTATATGGATCTTTGTGATCTAAAGGAATTGGAATCTGTGGGTAGATTTTTTTTAAGGTAAGTATAACAAAATCTACCTTTTCTTGTTTCGTCATATTCGTTACTTTTGTACAAAAATACACTATGAAAACTTTACAAGCAGGGGACAAGGTTCCAAATTTTACTACGACAGATCAAGATGGCAATTCAGTATCCATTTCAGATTATAAAGGGAAAAAACTAATTGTGTTCTTTTATCCCGCAGCAAGTACACCGGGTTGTACGGCCGAAGCTTGTAATTTGAGAGATCATTATAGTGAACTTCAAGCCGAAGGATATGAGTTGCTTGGCGTAAGCGCCGATACTGAAAAGAAGCAAAGCAATTTTAGGAATAAATATGAATTTCCATTTCCGCTATTGGCAGACACTGAAAAAGAAGTCATTCACGCATTTGGCGTTTGGGGGCCTAAAAAGTTTATGGGCAGAGAATACGATGGTATTCACCGCAAAACCTTCCTAATAGATGAAAACGGAGTCGTGACCAAAGTCATTGACAAAGTAAAGACCAAAGATCACGCAGCCCAGATACTGGCCTAATTTGACGCTTTTTCTTTGACTTTGTGGTGACTAAAGAGTTTCTTTTCCTTAATGATTTCAGGAACACCTTCTGGAAGCAAGGATTCCCAGCCTTCTTCGCCTTCCTCAATCATTCGGAGTACTTCTCTAGAGAATATATTTAGAATGTCTGGATTAAAGTCTTCGATATCCACGACTTTCCCATTGTACTTAAAGAATTTGTACAATTCTTTCATTCGCGGGTGTACCTTTAGGTTGGCACTGTTGGTATATTCTCCTGTTTCTGCATCCCGCATCGGGTAGAGGTATACCTTCAAATCTTTGAAAAATAATTTTCCAAAGGCTTCCAAGATACCACCACTCAAATGACGGTAGTATTTTTCGTCAAAAATGTCTACTAAATTGTTCACCCCCATGGTAAGTCCCATGCGTGCTCTTGTATAGTTGGAGAAGTATTCTACTAATTTGTAATATTCTTGGAAATTTGAAATCATAACCGTGTGTCCCAGGGAGCACAGCAATCGGGCGCGATCCATAAAATCTTGCTCATCAATTTCTCCTTCCGCTCTCAAATTGGACAGGGTGATTTCAAATATCGTTAAGGTTTTGTTCTCATCTACGCGGTTCTCTTTTAAGAACATATCGTAGGATTTTTGGAACATATCAATATTTACCTTGGTCACAGGACGAAAACTTCCTCTCAAGGCCAACACGTTCTTTTTATAAAGGATACGCGCTGGAAGAATGTTGTTTCCATCAGGGCCAAAAATAACCGCTTCCGTCATTCCGTTTTTAATAAGTTGTAAACTCATCAAACGGTTGTCTACATCCTTAAAATTTGGTCCAGAGAAATTAATAGTGTCAATTTCTAGCTTGTCTTTATCAATATGATCGTAGAGGTAACGCAGTAACTTTTTAGGCGTATCGTGCTTATAGAAAGCGCCATAGATTAGGTTTACGCCTAGCATTCCAAGCGTTTGCTGTTGCAATACGGCTTCATTTTCTTTGAAACGAAGGTGTAAGATAATTTCACTATATGCTGCGTTTGGAGCCGTTTGAAAGCGAATTCCAACCCATCCATGTCCTAAGTATTTTTTAGCAAAATCAATGGTTGCCACCGTGTTGGCATAGGCGAAGAACATCTTGTTAGGATGGTTTTCACGATTAATGCGTTCCTCAATTAAATTGATTTCATGAGAAAGCATTTTTTGAAGCCGAGATTCGGTGACATAGCGCCCATCTTTTTCGACCCCGTAAATGGCATCACTAAAATCCTTGTCATACGCAGAAATCGTCTTAGCAATCGTACCAGAAGCTCCGCCCGCTCGGAAGAAATTTCTAACTGTTTCTTGGCCAGCACCAATTTCCGCGAAGGTACCGTAGATATTTTCGTTTAAATTGATCCGTAAGGCTTTGTTTTTAATCGACGGAATTGCTTCAAATTCCTTATCCCCTAAAATTGTTTCTGGCATACTGCACTTCTATAGATTTACGCTAGTAACAAAGGTACTAAATACCATAGGTAAACAAAAAAAATACTGTTATTTTTGTCCTAATGAAATCAGGTCTTACGATCACATTTTTAGGAACAGGAACTTCACAAGGAATTCCAGTAATTGGGAGCAATCATCCTGTGTGTTTGAGCAACGATAAGAAAGACAAAAGGCTGCGTGTTTCTGTCATGGTTGCTTGGGAGGATACGACCATCGTGATTGACTGTGGCCCTGATTTTAGACAGCAAATGCTTCGAGAAAACGTTACTAATTTGGATGCTGTTTTATTAACGCACGAGCACAGCGATCACGTGGCTGGGATTGATGATATACGGCCCTTTTGTTTTGCGAAAAAGGCACCGCTCACATTTTTTGCACATCAACGAGTCTTCAATGCGCTGTACAAGAGATTTGACTATGTCTTTAAGACGGAAAATAGGTACCCTGGTGCACCTACCATTAAAGAGAAGGTCATAAGCAAGGAACATCCTTTTGATGTCTTCGGAAAAGAAATCATTCCTATTGAGGCGTTTCATGCCGATTTGCCTGTGTTGGGCTTTCGGATTGACGGATTTACCTATTTGACCGATGTAAAAACCATCAGCGATACCGAACTAGAGAAAATAGTAGGAACGGAAGTATTAGTGCTCAATGTGCTTCGGGAAACACCTCATTTTTCACATTTAAATGTGGAGGAAGCGCTTGCAATCATTGAAAAGGTGCAGCCAAAAGCGACCTACTTTACGCATATCAGTCATCATATGGGGTTCCATGCGGAGGCGGAGGCCAAATTACCTGAGCAAGTGCATTTGGCATATGATCAATTGAAAATTACCGTTTAAAAGAGAACGCTTAACTAATTCAACATAAAATTCAGAAATAATGAAGTCAAAAATATTTATGTACCTCTTCTTCTTTGCCGCATTACTCATTGTATTTATGTACATGAACCAGAAATCGATTTATGACGTGCAGCAAAAGTCCATCACCTCCTTAACCAAACAGGTGAAAAAACGAAGCGACTCCATAGTAGTGTTGAACGATCAAATAGCCGAATTAAACTACTTCACCTTGCAGGGTAACGACAATGCCACGGACTATTTAGAGCGTTTGGGAATGGATTCGGTGGAAGTGGAAAATATGGTAGCCGAGACGATTTATGAAATGAATTTGCAAAACGGAGGAAATTCATTGATACCGTTGACAGGAGAGGGACAGATGCGCGTCAATAAAGTGAAGTTTTTAAATCACCGTTGGTTGGTAGCTGATTTTTCCGATGGCGCCGCCTGGGGAGAGATGGTGGTAGAATACTTTTTTAATGAAAATAAGGAGCTGGAGCTCACCGTGCTTTCCTCTGTATTGTATCCGTAGTAATAGAATCTAAACCGCTAGGTGTCTTTTTCTGAAAGCCAAGCTGCAAATTCATAGAAATTTTGAGGCGCCACTCCATGTCCTACGGGAAATTCCGAATAGTGGCAGTCAATCCCTAATGTTGCCAAGAAGGGTTTTGTTTTACGAGCCCAATCCACGGGAATCACCTGATCTGCACTGCCATGAGAACTATAAATGTGTAAGCCAGTGAAGTCATTTTCGGCATAGCCTTCTTTTAAAATAGCTTCGTTGATATAGCCGCTAAGGCCTATGATGTTTTTTACCTTCTCGGGATAGCTCAGTCCCACAGCCAAGCTCAGAATCGTACCTTGACTAAAGCCCAATAAGGTAACCCTGTTGGGATCTACGCCATAGGCTGCAATCACTTCATCAATACATTTCGCTACCAATTCTCGCGACTCAATCGCTTCGGCATCATCACTAAACTTTCCATTATTGGTGTCAAAGTGAATCGTGTACCAAGCATTTCCGAAGGGTTGCATGGCAAGAGGTGCTTTGAGGGAAACAATGGCATAGGCTGGGTCTAATTCCGAAGCAAAAGAAAAAAGATCGTTTTCGTCGCTACCATAGCCGTGAAGCATAATGATTACAGGTGGTTTTTCAAGCGTCCCATTGGAGGGTCTGTAGTTGTGTTCTAAAGAGAGATGTTGCATGGATGTAAAAAAATATGCCGCAAGGTACAATCCTTGCGGCACAAATTAAATAGTTGTTATGGAATCGTTATCCAATGGATTTAAACCATTCCTGAAACTGCTCGCCTAATACAGGCACAGGCTTTTTCTCGCCCTGAATGGCTCCAATGAATCCAAGCAGCCATAGTACGAAGAGACCTAATGAGAGAATATAACCAACAACACCCACACCTGCCATGGTTAAAACGGTATTAATGATGGTGATAGCCAGCCATAGAATCATAATACCAAGGGATTGACGTACATGATAAGCACCATGCTCGGTTTTATTACCGTTGTGCATTACGAGGGCGATAACCCAGCCAATGATCCATAAATAGGCAATAATACCCACGGTTTTTCCATTATCTGTAGAAGATTCTGACATAATATTTTGAATTTAGGTTAGTGATTTGTTTCTTTAAAGGTAAACTTTCTAATCTAAAAAAGTAAACCAAGACTGAAATTTTTCACTTAAAAAGGGAATGCCTTGCTTGCTGTTAAACAGCGCACTAAGGATGGAAATGAGCCATAGAAAGATACTCGTACCATAGATGTAGATTCCGATGGCGTAATTTTGAAAGGCGACGGCAAAAAACATAAATAGCACCAAACCAAACATATTTTTAATATGCCAAGTCGCAAATTCATGCTTATCGTCTTTGTTCATAAAAAAGGCAATCAGTAGCCCTACAAAGGTGAGATAAGCGATGACAGCTTTGGTTTTTCCTGAAGGGTTACGCATGTAAGACTAATTGATTGTTATTAAAAATTCCGTAGACGTCACCCTGCATTTCTGCATCAAGAAACGCTGCATTTTTAGAAGTAGAGAGGATACTTTCGTTGGTAAAGATCCACTTAGCTTTGGGCGAGAATAAGGTAAAATTCGCTTTTTCACCTTCATTGATCGTGATTTCTTTCAGGCCGAAGACTTTTTTGAGTCTGGTGAGGCCAGTAATCGCTGTATCTAAATCGGTGGCTTGTAGCAACGCACCAAAAGCACTTTCCAAACCAATACTCCCGAAGTGAGCGTGGTCAAATTCAGTTCGTTTGTGCTCTACGTCAATAGGGTTGTGGTCGCTGGTGACACCGTCTATGGTGCCGTCTTTTAAGCCTTTTATCAAGGCTTTGACATCGCTTTTAGTCCGCAGTGGCGGATTCACCTTATAATGGGTGTCGAAGCTTTCGAGGGCGTCATCGGTCAAACATAGGTTGTGTATGGCAACGCTGCAGGTCACATACAAGCCTTTCTTTTTAGCCGCTCTGATGAGTTTGACACTTTTATCCGTTGAGATGGTCGGAATATGAAGTTTGCCGCCTGTGTACTCCAAGAGATATAAATCGCGCGTAATTTGTAGTTCTTCTGAAAGCGCTGGAATTCCCTTTAGGCCAAGTCTCGTACTATTTTCCTCTTCATTCATCACCCCATTTTTTGCCACGGACGTTTCCAATGGAAAGGATTGTACCAAACCGTCGAAGTTCTGAGCGTATTGCAAGGCGATCTTCAGCATATTTGCATTGGCAACAGGTTGTTTGTAATCGTAGAACGAAATACAACCCGCATTGTGCATGTCATAGAGTTCTGCTAAGTCTTCTCCTTTGCTGTCTACCGTAAGCGCTCCTACGACTAGTAAGTCTACAGGGTTGCCATAGGCCTTAGAGCGAAGGTATTTTACGTGCGATTTGGACTGAGTGACGGGTTGGGTGTTGGCATTCACCGCTACGGCTGTGTATCCACTCATGGCCGCGGTGCGAAGCCCGTTGTCAATCGTTTCTCGTTCTTCGTAGCCCGGCTCTCCAAAGGATGTACTTGAATCGAACCATCCTTGCGAAATATGCAAGTCGGTTAAGGAAACCGTTTTGGCGTTCGGTTCAGTGATTGAGACCGCAATTTTTTTAATGATTCCTTTTTCAATGAGAACATCCCGTTTCTTGCCGTGGTGTTTGCTGGTCGGGTCAATGATGGTGGCCGATTTTAAGAGTGTTTTCATTTATAGAATTTTAAAATAAGCATTTCAAGAATAAGAAATAATACTGCAAAAATAACAAACCATTTCCAAAAGGAGCGAACCATATTTGCTTCGGCGACAGAATCAAACAATGCCTCTACCGAATCGTAGCGGTTTACGCCTTCCCATTGGGAGAGGTCTGCATAGGTTAAGAGGCTTTCTTTTCTTGGATAATTATAGCTAATAGTTTCGATATAGGTGGTTTCCTTTTCAACATCATAATTGGCCGCAATGGCAGGCTCGTCTACGGTAGTGATAAAAACGCTATTCGCTTTGGTCTGTTGCAAAGGAATAAATTTATTCACACTATCATTTAGCGTGAGGATGTCATCTTGCGTTAATTTCACTGGGATGGCATAGTTATTTTGCACCCCAATTTGATAGTATAAAGACGGCAAGGGTAAACTTTGCTGCGCCATATTTATAAAGGTAGGCACAATGAGGGGCGAAAAGGTAAAGTTTGAATTTGCTTCCGATACCGAAGCGGTGATCAAAAAGTTCTTCCCCTGTTGGATTAAAAAGGGTCTTCCGTCTTCAAACTCCAATACTTTGGTAGCATTGGTGCTCGCATTGTAATGTGAGTTCACCTTAGGGTACTGAAAGTTAGTGACTTGCTTTTCAAACACATCGCGGTACAGCGGATGCGAGAAATTGATTTTCGTGATTTTCTTTTCTTGGCTACCACCGTCGCTTAAATTTCCAAGCTGAAGGGCATTTAACAGTCCATTATAGGTTCCGAGCGCGGCCTCTTCCGAAGGAATAATCAAAACACTTCCGCCGCCTTGGCTAAAGGCTTTCAGTGAATTTATTAGCGAGCCCGGCAGTGTCTTTACTTCATTTATAATGATGAAGTGCTGTGATGGGATGTCGTTATAATTCAATTCGTTAAAACCCTGCTGTAAATAATCGTATTCAGGTTGATCAAAGAGCCGCTGCAAATAACCCGCCTCGCCTTCATTGATGCTGAGTACTTTGATCTTTTTCGGCTCATTAATACTGAAATACAGGCTGTTATCAAAATTCAAGTTGGGGTCCGATATGCGCAATTCGCCCTTAAATCCAGCACCATTTTCGATGGTAAAATTGACCGTATTCTGATTCGATTCGGAAAAATCTACAGCCGTCTTCGCTATCAGCGCTCCGTCTTTCAGTAACGAAATTGGAATGCTAGGAGGGAGTTCCCCTTGGGCAGAGACCCGTACGCTAAGTGCTGTGTTCTCTGAGTTTTTTGTGTCAATAAAGGCGGTGTCTATGGTACTATTGTTCAGGGTTACCGGTTGAAGCGCCACGACGTCGATATTCATTTGGTTGGTCGCTGAAGGGAAGGAGCCATTCCGTTGAAAATCGGATATCAAAACTAATCGTTTATCTGCCGACTCACTTTTACTGAACAACTGGTTTGCCTTCAGCAGGACTTCATCCAAGCTGAGCTGCTGCGGTGTATAGTCGATAGAAAGGACTTCACTTTTGAAATCGGCTGCCGACACATTCTTATGGGTGTCTGAATTGGTGAACCAACTTATTTTTTCAGTACCTGAACTGCGATCATACAACTGTTGCAATGCGCGCTGCAGGAGTGGTCCGTTGGGGCCTTTAGCCTGCATACTGTGCGAATTATCTATATACAGTATGGTTTCTTTTTCCGAATTTAAAGCAGTTTTCGTTGCGCTAAAAGGTTGTGCAAAGGCAAGGATGATGCATGTTAAGGCCAAAAGGCGCAACAATAAGGTGAGCCATTTTTTGAGTTGCGAGCTCTTTCTAGTTTGGATGGTGACCTTTTTAAGAAAAGCAACGTTTGTAAAGGCTACTTTTTGAAATCGCCGAAGCTGAAAAAGGTGAATAATAATAGGAATGAGTAGAAGTAAAAGTGCGTAAAGAAGTTCTGGGTGTTTAAACTGCATTCCTTTTTAAGTTGGGCCAAAGATATAAAATGGATTTAAATATAGCCGTTCTTTTTTCGGGCGTTGTTAATTTCACGCTAAATTTATTTTGAAGAAAAGATGGTCGCACCCTTTAAAAGTAAAATCGTAGGAGCACATTTGGGGTAAGGTCGAGGGAAGTTTGTAGAAATTCTTCTGCGACATTGGCATCATTAATACGGTAAAAATTACTCAATGCGTTTTGCTCATTCAGGATGTTCCAGAGGGAAACCCCTACATTACCAACAGCCTTGCCCACCTTAAATTCATAGAGGGCAGAGGCATCTACCCGCAAGTAATTTGTCAATCGGCTTGAGTTGGTGGCTTGGTAATTAATCACATCGTTTTCTATCTCGGCTCCCACTATGGGTCGGGTAGTAGGTCTTCCGGTATGCCAATTAAGCCCGGCCGAAAGCTTTAGGTTTTTATATTTGTAGGTGCTGCCAAAAGTGACTGCTTGGGTAATGTCAAGATTACTTGGGAATGCTTTTTCTGGTAAATTATCGAACTGGTATTCGTTGTCCATAAAGGAATAGCTTAGCCACAGATTTATATTTTTCAGTCGCTTTCTCACTAAAAAATCGACGCCCACTACTTCATAGCTACCGCTTGTTTTAACAAATTCATATTGGTTTTGAAACCCCTGACTTTGGGAGGTAATTCCATCCACTTGTTTGTAATACCCTTCCAAGCCTAGCAGCCAGCCTTTTTTACTGAAATTAATACCTAAAGCGCCTTGTTTGCTAGTAATCACAGGAATATCTAGGTCATTGGACAGTTGCCAACGGCGCTTCTCCACACCAAGAAAATCATTTTGAAAGTTGATGACTTGTGAAGTAATCTGATGTTTTAATTCCCCTGAAGCTTCTATATTAAAGTACTCAGCGAAATGGTGGTTAAAACTAAAACGTGGTTGGTACAAATGTTTCTGAAACTTGTCCAAATAATTATAACGAAATCCGATGTTTACATGCGTCCGCTTGTCTTTAGAACGCAGATCGGCTTGGGTGAAGGGGCTATGCGTGCGAACAACTTCGGAAATAAGGGTGCGTATTTGTGGGACATCCACATCGTCTAAATTAGTCACTTGCGTTTCAATAAACTGATAGCCCATGTGCCAAATGAATTGCTCATTTACCCGATAACTCGACTTCAAACGAACCCCTGTTTCAGAAACGAGATTCTCTTGCAAAAACCGCTGTGACGCCAATATATTCGCATTAATGGCCCGCAAGGTATAATCAGTTTCATACACCTGCAGGGAAGTTTGCAGGTTGTCATTCCAAGTCCGTTCATAAAACAGACCGCCCGCAATACTATTCTGGCTCACACTACTTTGTTTTGACGTTTCTTCTGAATTAATGACTGCGTTTTCATCAAACTCCAGTGTGTTGTCAATATTGATAAAATTGAGGCGAATGCGATCCTTTTCAGTCAGTTGAAAATTCCAACGCAAGGAGGTATCGTAAAAATCAAATTTTTGATCTGAGTTAATGATTGATTCTGTGTTGTTTTGCACTTCGGTGCCTTGAGATATTCTACTGAAGTAGGATTCGTAAGTTGGTGTGATGACAAAGTCACTTAAGGATTTTCGAGCGGCCACTTGCAAAGAAGAATTTTTTCCGATAGGTAAGTCAATAAAACCGTTAGCATCTATTAAACTACTGCCAATGGAACCGTTTACTTTTGTATTGATGCTTGGATCGGTTGCCATGGCAATGG
>Ga0316204_10009067_pt1 | contig 13482 bp, 12 predicted proteins | sample 6monrhotite_MG_2_FD_205661 | JGI IMG/M metagenome (GOLD analysis project Ga0316204, IMG submission 205661) | Microbial mat bacterial communities from mineral coupon in-situ incubated in ocean water Damariscotta River, Maine, United States -... | ecosystem: Environmental > Aquatic > Marine >... | reverse complement strand
CCCAATCATCTGGCGTTTTGCCCTTTGGTGGCTCCAGAACACCTTCGTAAATATGTCCACGTGTACGCAAATCATCAATAACAGCATTAATGCGATCAGACTTATGCAAGGTTGTTTCAGAGAAAAAAACCTCTTGCTCAACGCCCAAAACCGCCAAATCTGCGCGTATTAGGTCCATCATGGCAGCTACAGATTCGTCGCGAATAGTGGCAATCCACTCGCTTTCGTCCGTATCCAGCCATTTATCGCCGTATTTTTCTTTCAGCATCTGCCCTACAGGAACAAGATAATCCCCCGGGTAGAGACCTTCGGGAATAGTGCCAATATCGCGGCCATGTGCCTCGCAGTAGCGCAAGTAAGCCGACCGTGCGAGCACGTCAATTTGGCCGCCTGCATCGTTGATCAAATATTCTTTGGTTACATTATACCCAGCTACAGACAACAGGTTTGCCAACGCATCACCGAACACAGCGCCGCGTGTATGCCCCACATGCAGCGGCCCTGTTGGGTTCGCTGACACATATTCCACATTCACAGGTTCGCCGCCGCCCATTGTGCTTGCACCGTAGTCGGGCCCGGCCTTCAAAATGCTTTTCACCTGCCCTTGCCAAAAGGCTGCAGAAAGGCGCAAGTTGATAAAACCCGGCCCTGCTATATCAACATTTTCAATGTCAGCATGTGTCTGCAGGCGCGGAGCCAGCAATTCGGCAATAGCGCGCGGCTTCATGCGTGCCTGCTTTGCCAAAACCAGCGCAGCGTTTGTTGCAATATCGCCGTGGCTGGCGTCACGTGGCGGCTCAACGGCTACATTACATGTGTCCAAATTGGCGGGAAAATCACCGTTTGCGCCCAGCGCTGCCAGCTCGGCGTCAACGACACCCCGAAAATGGGTAAATACATTCATAGAGATACTCTGGATAAATCAAACAACTTGGCATGTTCACGGAAAGCAAACCTGTCGGTCATGCCCGCTATAAAATCAGTTACAACGCGGGCTGTTTCATCACTATTTGGCTCGCCAGCACGTTCCGACCACTCTGTGGGCAAACATTCAGGTTCGCTGATATACAGATTGAAAAGCTCTGTCACTACTCTTTTTGCCTTGCTACCCATGCGGTTTACCAAATAGTGGCGGTACATACGTTCAAAAAGAAACTCTTTAAGTTCTTTAACCGCCTGCCCCATGTTGCGTCCGAACGCTATCACTGGCTGGTCAGCATTGCGAATATCATCAGGGTGCTGTGGGTTCAATTCTTTCAACCGACGTGCGCTTTCCACCATCAAATCAGCTACCATACGGTTAATCATGCGGCGCACCAGTTCGTGAATAAGAATGTAACGCGGCGAGCCCGGATAAGTAAGCATCACTTCGTCAATTAACTGCGCAATTACCGGTATGGATTTAAGTTCTTCAAACTTGAAAAGTCCGGCGCGCAGACCATCGTCCAGATCGTGACTTGAATAGGCAACATCGTCCGCAAGTGCTGCTACTTGGGCTTCTGCACCAGCATATGTGTGCAGCATTAAGTCTTGCCGGGGTAGATATTCACGAAACCCAAATGGCAACTCTGCTGGCGGGTTTTTGGCGTCGATTGCTTTATCTACAAGCGGGCCATTGTGTTTCGCTAACCCCTCGAGGGTTTCCCATGTAAGATTAAGCCCCTCAAAAGAAGCATATTTATGCTCTAATTTTGTAAGTAGCCTTAGCGACTGAGCATTATGATCAAACCCGTCATGGTTTTTCATGCATTCATTAAGCGTAATCTCACCCACATGCCCAAAGGGTGGATGCCCCAAATCATGTGCGAGCGCTAAGGTTTCACCCAAATCCTCATTCAACCGCATCGAACGACATACCGAGCGTGCAATCTGCGACACTTCAAGTGAATGCGTCAAACGGGTGCGGTAATGGTCTCCCTCATGGTACACAAAAACCTGGGTTTTATGTTTAAGCCGCCTGAAGCTGGATGAATGAATAACCCTGTCTCTGTCGCGCTGATAACAACTGCGCGAAGATGTTTCAGGCTCAGGAACCAAGCGGCCTTTGCTATTTGAAGGCTTGCAGGCATAAGGAGCCAGAATATCTTCGTATGCCGCCTGTTTATCGCTCATTACAGTCCCTCACATTTTTTAGGAAACGAGTTGGTTTTGCGCACAGTATCTGGCCGCAATTCGAAGGGCAACTGTTTCCGTAATTTCACCTCTGTGAACGCCATTTTAGTTAACTTTTCATCCTCCTCTTCGGGTCCAAGACCGAGAAAGATGGACATGCTGCTGCCTATCTCTAAATTCAGCAGCATCCATGAAGTTGACAGGGTTCACTGATATTATTCTTTATAATTTTCATAGTTGAAATTGATATTTGATGCGTCTGCCCTTACATATGGGACACCAGAATCATTGAGTAGACCAGCAGATGACCGAAAAACCTACACCCGTTTCCCTTAGCGAACGCGCTGCATCCCGTGTTGCAGAGCTAATCAAGCAGCAGGGCAACCCTGCCCTTATGCTGCGCCTCACGGTATCAGGTGGGGGCTGTAGTGGGTTCCAGTATGGCTTTGACTTTGATGAAACACAAAAGCCGGATGATATTGTTGTTGAACGCGGCGGCGTGACCATGCTGGTTGATGGCATGTCACTTTTGTACCTAATGGGGTCAGAGGTTGATTTTGTGGAAGACCTTGTCGGCGCATCATTTCAAGTGGTTAACCCCAATGCTACGGCCTCCTGCGGCTGCGGCTCTTCTTTTTCGGTATAAGATAATAACCATAGTATTCGAGCGGGGAACTTAAGCTGTGAAGATTGCAACTTTCAATATCAACGGCATTAAAGCCCGCCTGCCCCGGCTGCTGGAATGGTTGGACGAATTTCAACCAGATGTAGCCTGTCTGCAGGAAATCAAGAGCATTGATGAAAACTTCCCGCGGCTTGAATTTGAAGCCCAAGGCTGGCATGTGGAAACCCACGGACAAAAAGCCTTCAACGGTGTAGCTTTTATATCAAAACATCCGATTTCAGATATTCAACGCGGCCTGCCTGCGCTGGACGGCGGCACCTGCGAAGAAGACGAACAAGCACGCTACATCGAAGCCACGGTAAAAGGTGTACGCATTGCGTCCATCTATTTGCCAAACGGCAACCCCCGGCCCGGCCCCAAGTTTGATTATAAACTTGATTGGATGGACAGGCTGATTGCACATGCAAAACGCCTGCTTGCCAGCGAAATGCCCATTGTCCTGGCTGGCGACTATAATGTTATTCCCCATGATATCGATTGTTACGCCCCGGCACAGTGGACCGAGGACGCTCTAACACAACCGGAAAGCCGCGCACGCTTAAACAGCATTCTTAATTTGGGATACACAGACGCACTGCGCCAAATTACCCCCACAGGGGCCTGCTACAGCTACTGGGACTTTCAGCGTGGTTCATGGCAAAAAGATAATGGCATCAGAATTGACCATTTGCTGCTATCTGCGCAGGCTGCTGATATTCTTAAAGATTGCAGCGTTGACCGCATTCCGCGTGGCAAGGAAAAGCCCAGCGACCATACTCCGGTTTGGGTGGAACTGGACATCTAGCTTCAAAACTCTACGCTTCTTACTCCGGGCGGCGCACCATTTGCACGGTTGCGATGCGTGTCCAGTCGCTGCCGCCGTCCGTTGACACATCCATGGTAAACCGGCGCAGCATTTGGCCCGTGATGCTCCATTCAAGGCGCTGCAGTTCGGCGCCGTTCGCCCCCGGCGCATGCCCAACAAAGCGCATACCATTTTCAAACTTACGCCCACGCAGAATATTGGCAACGCCCATATCGTCGTGCCAAACCTGCATCCAGTTACCTTCTTTCTTGTCGTAACTTGAAATAATCAGGCCTGCATAACCACTGCGCCCGGACAGGGGTTTGTAAAAATCGCCCCAGTTTTCATAAGAAACCATATCAACTAAAGCGCAGCCACCCAGTGCCGGTGTATTAACTGAAAATCCGCCGGGCACCCATTTACCGTTTACCATTACCTTTAAATCCCAGGTGCCATGCATAAAATCAAATTCACGATGGTCTTTGAGGTTACAGCTGGGGCTTTCATAGGGCTTCGCCCCAATCAGTTGGTCAGGTGAAATATCCTGCGCACTTATAGCGGTCGCAAAAGCCAGAGGTAAAACTGCTAAGTATTTGATTAAAAAGCGCATATAATGCTCCTGTAATTTTTAGGAGCATAGCGCACTCTGGCAGAAAACACAAAAGCCGGAGTGTTATCCCCGGCTTTTTAGCAACAATCTAATAGTAGGTCGTTACTCCGTGTCAGCACCGCCATCTGTTCCCGCACCAGCATTTTGTTCCCGGCATATCCGGTAGCGCAGCCCGTGCGCTGCAGGAATGGCAAACAATATCAATAGTCCGAGCGTATATTGCACCGTCATAAACAAGCCGTCTGATCCGAAAAAAGCCGCAAGTATTAGCGGAATAACCAGTGTTGAATAAATCAGCAACAAAACCACAGCAAAGTCTATCGTGTGCGGATGCTCCATACCTTCCTCATTACTGCCAATTGCAGTTTGAGTGAGATTGGCTGAAAAGGCTGAATAAGCAAAACAAGTCACAACTACAACGATGATGTTGAAGGTGAACCCTGCCAGATATTGATCTGTCATATCTGCGACCGCCGCCTGCTCCATTATATCGCGCGATAGACCGAAGCTGCTTAAAACAAAATTGATCACAAACGACACCAAAAGGATCAAAACAAAAATCAGGATAAACTTCAGGCCATTAACTGCCGCTGCAGACACTGCTCGTCCGAATGTTTCAAATGAAACACCTTGCTGACCAAATGTGGCGTAACGAACCCAATAGTTAAATATGTAGGCTGACACGCCGAGGAGCACAAAAAGCCCGAGCAACATGCCTAAGATACCGCCGCCCATGCCCTCAAGCTGGCCCATTTTTGCCCCCATTGCGGCAGGATCGGCAGCTTCCATGCCTTCCATTGCGGCACCGAAAGCCGTGATGTCGCCACCAGCAATAACATATCCAAGCATCATCAAAACGGCAAAAACAATGATTGCCAATACAAGCAATCCAATCGCTTTCAACATATTTACAAAACTGTTGAAAGGCATCAAAAGCGATGCTTTGGTTACGTCCAATATCGGAAATTTATCTACCACAGGCTGTCTCCCCAAACCTATAAATGAAAAGTGAAGAGGTACGCTAGCGACTCACTTTAGTTTAGGAAAACAAACCTGTCTAAATTTTGCGCACAGCACCTTCGCTTGCAGATGTGGCCATTGATGCATAGGCACGCAGGGCTTTGCTCACTTTGCGCGTGCGTTTTTCAACGGGTTTCCACGCAGCCTCGCCCTTGGCCTCCATCACAGCACGGCGCTTAGTAAGTATTTGTTCGCTCACACAAATATGGATACTACGAGCAGGAATATCTATCTCAATGGTATCGCCCTCTTCCACAAGCCCAATTGCTCCGCCTTCGGCTGCTTCCGGGCTTACATGACCAATGGAAAGACCACTCGTCCCACCAGAAAAGCGCCCATCAGTGAGAAGCGCACACTCTTTGCCCAGCCCCATTGATTTCAGGTAACTGGTTGGGTAGAGCATTTCCTGCATGCCCGGCCCGCCACGTGGCCCTTCGTAGCGGATCACAACCACATCGCCAGAAAAAATTTTTCCCGCCAAAATTGCATCAACCGATGCATCCTGACTTTCAAAAACCCTCGCTGTACCGGTAAAATGCAAGCTGCCTTTGTCTACGCCCGCCGTTTTCACAATACAGCCATCGTTGGCGATATTGCCAAACAACACTGCAAGGCCGCCGTCTTGGCTGTAGGCATGTGCTTTACCGCGGATACAGCCATTTTCCCGGTCAAGATCAAGCGCGTCGTAACGTTTTGACTGGCTAAACGCGATTTGCGTCGGCACGCCGCCGGGAGCCGCCTTAAAGAAATGATGCAAATCCGGATCATCACTGGTTTTCACATCGCATTGGCGAATGGCTTGGCCAATGGTAGGTGTATGCACAGTGGGTGGGGCCTGATTTATTAGGCCCGCACGGTTAAGTTCGCCGAGGATTGCAAAAACACCCCCTGCCCGGTGCACGTCCTGGATGTGATATTGATCAGTTGCAGGTGCTACCTTGCACAGGTTCGGCACCCTGCGTGACATTCGGTCAATATCATCCACCGTGAAATCAATTTCACCCTCATGCGCCGCTGCCAGCAGGTGCAACACAGTGTTTGTTGAGCCGCCCATCGCTATATCAAGCGCGATTGCATTTTCAAACGCCTCAAAATTCGCAACAGAGCGCGGCAATACAGTGTTATCACCCTCTTCATAATGGCGTTTGGTGATATCTACTATCAGCCGTGCGGCTGTAAGGAACAACTGCTTGCGGTCAGCGTGGGTGGCTAGAACCGTACCATTACCTGGCAGCGCAAGGCCCAACGCTTCAGTAAGGCAGTTCATGCTGTTTGCCGTGAACATGCCGCTGCAAGAGCCACACGTAGGGCACGCCGAGCGTTCAATTTGTGCCACTTCTTCGTCTGATACTGCGGGGTTGGCAGCGTCAACCATGGCATCAACCAAATCGAGCTTTCTGGTTCCGGTTTCTGTATCCAACTCACCCGCCTCCATCGGTCCGCCAGAGACAAAAACCGCAGGAATGTTAAGCCGCAGTGCAGCCATCAACATACCCGGCGTTATTTTATCGCAGTTAGAAATACACACCAGAGCATCAGCGCAGTGGGCGTTCGCCATATATTCCACGCTGTCAGCAATTATTTCGCGGCTCGGCAAGCTGTAGAGCATGCCGTCATGGCCCATGGCAATACCGTCATCAACTGCGATTGTATTGAATTCTTTTGCCACACCGCCTGCTGCTTCAATTTCGCGTGCAACCATTTGACCCAGGTCTTTCAAATGCACATGGCCCGGTACAAACTGTGTGAAACTGTTCACCACTGCTATAATAGGCTTGGTGAAATCACCGTCCTTCATGCCTGTGGCACGCCATAAAGCGCGCGCTCCGGCCATATTACGGCCTGCCGTTGTGGTTCGAGAACGATATGTAGCCATGTGAGTGCTCCAAACAGGCGGCATGAAAAGTTCGCTCTACGGTTAGAAATCTACCCGTGGCGATTCAGTGGCGACTCTAGCCAGCAAGCCATCAAATGTCGATAATAATCACATAGATTATGCGCAATTTTTTGAAAGAATATTACTCAAGCAACTATAGACACATTACAACCCCGCCGCCTATCCTTAAAGAAGCAGTTACAAAGGGAAACACTATGGAAATCTGGAACGATCCTTACTCTGGCGATATCAGCTTTCTGCGTGCAGGCAGAGCAAACAACCCCAAAGGCGTAGACATTGCAGTGATGGGCATTCCTTATGACCTTGGCACCACAGGCCGACCCGGCACACGGTTTGGTCCTCGCGGAGTTAGGGAACAATCACTGGCCGCAGGTGAGTTTAAATGGGGTGTTTGGCCGTGGGACTACGACGTACGTGACAAACATGTAGTGCGTGATTTAGGCGACTTAACAGGTTTCACCGCCTACCCTGACCGGCTTTGCCCCATTGTAGAAGAGAGAGCCTTAGAAATCCTGAATGCAGGTTCCAGCCTGTTTTCAATCGGCGGCGACCATTTTGTTAGCTACCCGCTGCTGCGCGCGCATGCAAAAAAATACGGGCCTCTGGCGCTGGTTCAATTTGATGCGCACTCGGATACCTGGATTAGTGACGACCTGAACCACGGCACTATGTTTTACCATGCCATCAAAGAAGGCATTATTGATTTAGCCCATTCAGTGCAAGTGGGCCTTAGAACACCGAACCCTGACATGCACGGTATATTGAATCTGGATGCAGATATGTGCCTCACAACACCAGCAACAGAAATTGCTGCAAAAATCAGGGACCGCGTTGGCAGCGCACAAGCCTACCTGACATTCGATATTGATTTCCTTGACCCCGCCTACGCGCCTGCCACTGGCACACCGGTTTCTGGCGGACCTTCGGTTGGCTATGGGCGTCATGTTCTGCAGGCGCTAAAAGGCCTTAACATTGTTGGCGGCGATTTGGTTGAAGTAGCCCCGCACTATGAAGGCCCGGCACAAATAACAGCGCTGGCCGGTGCAACGCTTGGTGCTGATATCTTGTATTTAATCGGAGAAGCCCGTTCAAGCGGCCAAAAGAGGTAAAAGAGGTAAAACAGGGTACTCGGGCTAAGGTACTCCACACCCTATATCAACGAAACGGGCTGATATTAGCCTTGCTGTGGAAAGATCAGCAAACCCCGGAAGCCATCCGGATTCTGAAGGACCGTTGCCTATTGAATAAATACGGTAACCATAAAGCAGGTATTTCGCTTGGCCTGTTTCGTCTGCAAAAGGGAGCGATAACATATCACAGCGCCATGTGTTACCAGTCTTATCTTCAGCTTCACGTACACTTTCAATCCCGCACGGCTGGTTAAAAATAGCTTGTAGCATTTCCGAGGGCATAATCACTCCCTTAGGCAACTGTTCTTCAAGCTTCTGTAAATCTACCCCTGTTAGTTCTTCACCCCAAAACTCCCGTGAATTGGTGCCTAGCAGCCTAAAAGAAAGTCTGCCTTCCCCTTCATGCTCTGCAATTCCAATATTCGGCAAATGTGCTTTTAGCATCCCTGGATGTAACGCACTTTTTGCTGGCACTTTTTGGTCGCCCATACGGGGCAAAGCATTCCAAACCGAGCGAATATCGTCGAACAGGTTTTTATCCGCCGTCCTAATATACATTATTGTATTCCACTCTGTGCTTTTCGGCGGTCACCATATCACCTGCTTCAATGGCAGCCATACAAGGTAACACAGCAATTGCTATTTATTGGTAGCGGATTTACCCGCCAGTATTTGCGCTAGCTCATTCGTTGTTTTTAGTTCAGTTATAGCGGCATTCACATGTCGAATAAAAGCTACCGTCGCAGGTGAGCGTTTACACACAATGCTGTCTTCGTTTGAATCAATTTCAAATGATTCTGATGTATGATATTTGTTAAAGTTTGATGTCCGCACCCGCCAATTGGCATAATCATTATCAAACGTTAAAACACCCTCAACTCGACCAAGCATCAGCAAGTTAAAAGCCTGGGTAAGGCTTTCTGTGGGCAACAATTTTTCTCGTGTAAGACCAAACTGGTTTACGGCTGTATCCACGCTAATCGCACCACCATCCAGCGCTAGGGTTTGTGTTTTAAGAAAGGCCATATCTTCTACGATTGCGTCTTCTGCAAGTGTATAGATTTTCATTGTTACGCGGTTTACTGACGATGAAAAAATTAAAGCCTTACGCGGCACGCCAAAATTTGCAAAAGAGTTATCCCTCCCTGCCGAAACAAAAAGACAATCAATAGAGTTAGCCTGAAAATCTCGGAAAGCGCGGCGGCGGTGTTCCCAAATTATCTTAAATGGGCCGTCATACTTCGCGGTTATACGATCCAGAACAACATTGTAGGGTCCCGGTATTTCATCATCAAACAAGCCGGGAGTTTTTGTACCCACAAGCGCCACAGACAGCTCGTCGTCACTAGCCAAGGTTGAGAACGTCGGTACAAAAAGAAGGAACATTATGACAATACGCTTCATTTATGCTCCTTTCCCTACTCGTTCAACGTGCCAAAATTTACTCAGCATTACAGACCAAACCAGCCTGTTGCAAGGATAGGCTATTCACGTTTAATTCAATTTAAAGGATACTCAAACATTCATCAGCTTTCAGGCTGATTTGGTTCATTGACGTAGTGAGACAAAAACCGACCTCGTCACTCTACCCTCAACCCAGCACATTCACGCCTCGGAGACAGGAAATTAGCAATTGTTATCTGCAGAGTATCTCACCGGGACACTCTGGTGGATAATAACTTTAAAACAGAGCCCTGAGGGAAAGAGTTTCAGGCGCTACGACAGAAAATATAAAATGCTCACCGATCTCGGTTATCAGAGGAAACATTCCAACCGTAACATTAGAGCTGAATTCTGACCCTTCATTTAATTCTACTCTTCCAAAACCCGGGGTTCCATGCTCCAGGATAGAATCCATAGCCGTTTGTCTGGAAGTAAGGCAGTCACCAAAAGTGAACTCCTCAAGGAATTTACCTTCGAGTAAACCAGATGTCATGTCTCTGGCTGAAGTCCCCTGTAAATGTACAAAATAAGAATAGCCGGCGTCAGTGGGTTCCGCACGAAATATCATAAGCCATTTCAGAATCGACGGAACGTCGGCTGGTCGGAATTTTACCTTCTCAGGCACTTGTCCGTTACCCAACCTCATCCAATATTCATGAAATAATATAGCTGGATGTTTTTCATCCAGATCGTCCATCCCAAGATGGGACAATGGGGCATTACATATAGAAGGAAAACCTTCTATGGAACGAAGCTTATGAAGCACTATCTACCCTTGCTCAAGCCCCCCAACAGCATCACGATACGCTCAAGTACAAACTTTCACAAGCCTAAAACAAGCCCAACACAGACCATAACAATTAGAGTCAAAAATAATATTTTATAAAAACAACTAATGCTTTGCTAATAAAAGTCCCGAATGAAATCATCAAAAACTGTTTTCTTTTTGATAGCACTATTTTCAGCAACATTCATTTACACTGTGATTTAAATTTTATTACCCTAATCTTTTTATAGCTTCTTCTATCTTATTTATTTGGCCATCAAGGTCGACAAGCTGCCCTTTGGATTCCTCCACAACATGAGCCGGTGCTTTAGCTACGAATTTTTCGTTACCCAAACGTCCACGTAAGCTGCCAGCTTCTTTGTTTAATTTCTCAAGGCTTTTACCAAGCCGCGCTTTTTCAGCACCGAGGTCCATCAAATCGGCAAGTGGTAGATAAACAGTTACCTCATCCACAACCAGTTGCGCTGCGCCTTTGCTTTCAGCCGTGTCCACCACCTGTGTTTTTTCCAAACGTGCAAGACGGCAAATCATATCCTGCCACGCCTCAAGGCGCTTGGCAGTTATGTCAGACGCACCAACCACAAGCGCTGTAGCTTTAGCAGCCGCAGGCACGTTCATTTCCGCGCGTGTGGACCTGATTTCCTGAATGAACTTGATCGCCCAATTCACCTCATCTGCTGCACCGGCATCTATATGCGTTGCAGTAGGCCATTTGGCTTCAATCAGATCATAAGCGCGATCATCTTTGGTCGCATGCCACAGTTCTTCGGTGATAAACGGCATGAAGGGGTGCAATAGCACCAAAATCTGGTCCAGCACCCAGCCAGCAACTGCTCGGGTTTCGGCTTTGGCAGCTTCGTCTTCACCCCAAAATACCGGCTTCACCAGTTCCACGTACCAATCGCAGAAAGTATGCCATGCAAAATGATAAATCGCATCGGCGGTATCATTGAAACGGAAGCCGTCAAAAGCAGTGGTGATAGCCGTTGTCGTTTTCGCAACTTCACTGATAATCCATTTATTAACAGCGTGCGTAGCAGGTGGCGCTTCAATACTGTTTGAACCAGCAATGCCGTTCATTTCGCAAAAGCGCGAGGCATTCCAAAGCTTGGTGGCAAAGTTCCGGTAGCCCTCAACACGCTTTTCAGAAAGCTTGATATCCCGCCCTTGCGCTTCCATGGCAATCAGTGTGAAGCGCAGTGCATCTGCACCGTATTTTTCCACAAATTCCAAAGGATCAATCACATTGCCCTTGGATTTGGACATTTTCGCGCCCTTTTCATCCCGAACCAGCGCATGGATATAGACATTCTTAAACGGCACTTCTTCCATAAAGTGTATGCCCGACATCATCATGCGGGCCACCCAGAAGAAAATAATATCAAAACCCGTTACCAGCGTTGCGCCCGGATAATAGCGCTTTAGTTCAGGCGCATCTTCTGGCCACCCCAAATCAGCGTATGGGCACATGGCGCTGGAAAACCAGGTATCCAGCACGTCTGGATCGCGGGTAAGTTCAACAGTTTCACCGAACTTTTCTGTGGCTGCAGCCTGCGCTGCATCTTCTGTTTCTTCAACAAATACGGTTCCGTCCGGTGCATACCATGCGGGTATTTGGTGTCCCCACCAAAGCTGGCGCGAAACGCACCAAGGCTGGATGTTACGCATCCATTCATAATAAGTTTTTTCCCAGTTTTTGGGCACGAAATTGGTTTTGCCGGTTTCAACAGCTTCAATTGCCGGTTTGGCTAATGTTTCTGCGTCTACATACCACTGAGCCGTAAGCATTGGCTCAATCACGACACCCGAACGGTCCCCAAACGGCTGAGCAATAACTTTATCTTCAACACCCCGGTAAAAGCCAAGTTCTTCGATTTCTTTCAAAATCATTTTACGGGCTTCAAAACGGTCAACCCCCGCATAGCGCTCTGGCACATTGTTTTCCGGTGTGGAAATCATGCAGGCAGCTTCGTCCATCAGTTTGATAAGGGGAATATCGTTTCTGCGTGCAACCTCGAAATCGTTGAAATCATGCGCACCAGTTATTTTAACGGCACCCGATCCAAATTCAGGATCAGGATATTCATCGGCAATGATAGGAATATGGCGCTCGGCGATAGGCAGCCTTACCATTTTACCGATCAGGTGTTTATAGCGCTCATCAGACGGGTGAACGGCAACTGCCCCGTCGCCCAGCATTGTTTCAGGCCGCGTTGTCGCAATTATAATTTCTGAAATGCCGTCAACAGGGCCATCAACCAGCGGATACGCAAAGCTCCACATATGGCCATTAATCTCTTTCTGGTCTACTTCCAGATCAGAAATTGCAGTTTTGAATTTTGGGTCCCAGTTCACAAGGCGCTGGTCTTTGTAAAGCAAACCATCTTTGTGTAGCTGAACAAATTTTTTGGTAACGGCGGCAGAGCGCGGCGCATCCATTGTAAAGGCTTCGCGTGACCAGTCACAGCTTGCCCCTAAGCGGCGCAACTGTTCAGTGATCAAGCCACCAGATTCGCCTTTCCATTTCCATACACGTTCTAAAAACGCTTCGCGGCCCATATCCTTGCGAGTAACATTGCTGCCCTCCGCTTCCATTTGACGCTCAACAACCATCTGGGTTGCTATACCAGCATGGTCAGTACCGGGCTGCCACAGCACATCTTTGCCGCGCAAGCGCTCAAACCGGATAAGAGCATCCTGTAAGCTAAGGTCAAGCGCATGGCCCATATGCAGACTACCGGTAACATTTGGCGGCGGCATGATAATAACATACGGCTCGGCGTCGGGCCGCTGCCCGCAAGCAAAAGCACCCGATGTTTCCCAGTGCTCGTACCACCGTGCTTCAATGTCTGCGGGAGAATAGGTTTTTTCCAACATGCCTTAATCCGTTTTATTATGTATCAACTGCGTTTGCCGCTTTAAATTAGCGCCGCACAATGCACAAAATCAGCGCAAAACAAAAGCCCTGATTCTTGATTTTACGCAGTAAACCCACAATTTGTTTATTAGATGGA
>Ga0316204_10009066_pt1 | contig 13483 bp, 13 predicted proteins | sample 6monrhotite_MG_2_FD_205661 | JGI IMG/M metagenome (GOLD analysis project Ga0316204, IMG submission 205661) | Microbial mat bacterial communities from mineral coupon in-situ incubated in ocean water Damariscotta River, Maine, United States -... | ecosystem: Environmental > Aquatic > Marine >... | reverse complement strand
AGTGGCGAATATGACAGACCTAGGTGTCTCGGAAGGGTTTTTCCATCTGTTTGAAGGCTGGATCTTTTTTATCGTCACGTTTGCGCTCACACTTTTGTTGTGCCGTGTGCTACTGAAAAAGGCAGAATGGGATACTTTGGGAAGGGGGTATTTTACGGTCGACACGAGTGAGGTCAAGCCGTCATCGACAGCCAGATATCAATCTTTCATTGCGATTTCGATGGTCATTCTGATATTTCCGCTGGCAGTATTTGCTAGGGGCAGTGTCGTCGTTATTCCTGAACGCGCATCTTTCGTTTCTTTCCCGCTAAAGATTGATGGACACATAGGAAAAAAACAACAGCTTTCCATGGTAGAACAAAACGCTTTGAAAATGACGGATCATTTTTTGGGTAGCTATGAGCCCAAGGATGGGCCGCCAATATCTCTATTTATTGGGTATTTCGAGGCTCAGTCCAAAGGCAATGCCCCCCATTCGCCTGACGTTTGCATTCCTGGGGGAGGCTGGAAAATTACATCGATGCGGACGATTGAGATCCCTGCTAGTGGGAAAGTAATACAGGCAAATAGGGTTATTATAGCCAAGGGGGATTTAAAGCAATTAGTGTATTACTGGTTCCAGCAGGGGGGGAACTCATATGCCAGTTCCTACATAGCAAAAACCAACATTCTCTGGCGGGGCATAACATCATCCCGCACCGATGGGGCGTTAGTGCGTCTTGTCAAGATGGTTGATAAAAATACCCCTGAAGATGTTGTGGATTCTGAATTAAGGGAGTTTGTTGCCAGTCTATCGCCCGTCCTTTTTAAATTCGTTCCAAATTAGTCTAAGGAGTGTTCGTTTGTGACGCCCTTAATTGTTTCTTTGTATATTTCCGATACAGCCCTTCCTTTATTTTTCCAATCGTAATGCGATTGGGCATAATTCAGTGCGGCCAATCCTAACGAGGTTCGCAAAAGAGGATCGGCGGCAAGTTTTTCCATAGCAATACGAAGATCATGTTTCATTTCTAACTTTTGTTTAAGTTCAATTTTTATTCCTCGTTCATCTGATATTAGGGTTCTTGGTCCGCCGTAATCACAAACGATACAGGGCAGTCCGCTTGCCATGGCTTCAACGATTACGTTCCCGCCGACCTCCCGAATCGTGGGAAATACAAATACATCCGCTTCACGCATGATTTCTGCGATTTCATCCGAGTTCCTCCAGCCCAAAAACTTAATATTTTTTGAGGCACCATTTTCAGTATGTGTTTTATTGAGAGACGCCATTTCTGGACCGTCACCGACTATCTTTAGGGTGTGATTGCTTAAAATATTACTTTCAATAAAGGCTTCCAATACCACATCTGGGTTTTTATAGGGTACGAGTCGGCCGACGAATAGAAAAACAAGAGATGATTTTTTCGTTTTTGGTGACGGTGAAGGGAAAAATTCAGAGGTATTAATTCCAAGCTCGTCAAGTCGAACTATCTTCGCTTCAAACTCTTTTAAGTCTTCATCTATATGAGGAAACGCAGATAGAATTTTTGTCGACGATTGCATACTCCTTTTGTAATACGGTAAATACTTATACGCCTCTCTGAGGAAGATAATGAACTCTCTTTCTTTGCGCAGTGAACTTGCGAATTGATGAGGCCACTTAAGTCCGCCATTAATTGGGCCAAGTATAAATGGTATAGGAGCCCAAATCGAAAATGGACTGGGCAATGTTGGGGACACCGGTGATATTCTATGGGCGATATCAAATTCGCCTCCATTTATGCGTGCCTTTAAAGTTTTCCATGCTTGGCGCTCGAATTCGATATACGGCAGGTATTTGAGTGCCATTTTTGTCATCCAACTACCAAGTCGTATCTTCTCAATGCCTTTCGCAAGCCAGTAAAATGGCTTTGCGATATACTCCGTATCGATAAATACGATCTCTGCGGGACCGTCGTAATTGCGAGCAAAGGAAGCCTTGTTGCGAATGCTGGTCACCAATACAACCTCTACATTCTCAGAAATACCTTTGAACAATTTAAATGAAAAATTTGGAAGGGAAGCCCATTCGGGGTTACAAACTTCTGCTAAAATGAGTGCTTTCAACTTCATGCTATTCCCTAGTGTCAATCTGAACCTGTGTACGATGGCGGAGGTGAAACGCCGGTTACTTGAACTGGTTTTTCTCGAACTTTTGCAGGGATGCCAATGGCTGTTGCACTTTGCGGTACGTTTGAGATGACGACCGCATTCGCCCCGATTATTGCATGGTCTCCAATAGAAAGTGGCCCCAATATTTTTGCTCCTGCGCCGATATCCACTTGGCCTCCAACAATTGGAACGCCATTCTGGTTTTTGGATGTTCCTATTGTAACTTGTTGAAATATTAAGCAGTTTGGTCCAATTTTTACGTTGGGGTGTATGACTATCCCGTTGGGATGGGGAATAAGAAGCCCTCCCCCAATTGATGTGCCCAGTTGGATCTCTGCTCCGGTTACGGTGGACCAAAATCGATGTTTTATAAAGCATATTGCTTTCATTGCTCGTGAATATGGGGCTTTTCGTTTGCTCCAATATTCGTGGCGTCTGATTGATTGCAGAAGTTTTCGGCCAGGGTCCCAAATTTTTTGAGGCGCTTCCCTTGTCCAGTCAGGTTCATCAGCTGAGATTATTTCTTCGGGCATATTAGGGGCTATTCTACGGGATTAAAATTGCATTTGATCATTTCAAGCATGGAGATATTATCCGATCGATGATCGCGTAATGTATATTTGTTTATATTTATTGATAAACAGTGAAGGTTATCACGCCTTATGATTTTCGGCTTTATACCCTTAATCAGGATTAAAACAGATAAATACTCAGAGTCAAAATTGAGATATGTTAGGTTTATATCGTCGTGGTCAGGAGGTTTACTTTGTAGTTTGTTTTATGTTTCTGCAAAATCAAGAGAACATTCCACCTAAGTTATAGGGGGCCCAGTGGAAGACTTATTCTAACATCCAATGCAAAGTGCTATAAGATTATTGGAGACCACTAAGGATGAAAATAAGAATTTTGTATCCAAACTATTTTCGCAATAGTCTTATTGCATATGTAGTGTTGTCCATCGCGGAAAGCATGCACGCTATAAATCAATCGATCCGTGTAATGGGGATTAGTTCATCTGATGTACGATTGTCGATTTACTCAGATGCAATACCTCAGGTAGTAGAACGTTTGGCATTCAAATTTGTAGATGCTCGGTTGTTAAAGAAAATTACTGAATACCGATTTAAATCGATGCTAAGGCCTGGTGATATTGTTTGTTTGTGGCCCGGCACTTCGACTGAACTCTATAGAGACCTGAACAGCAAAGGTTATGTAGTAGTTAAGGAGATGGTCAATTGTCACCAACTGACGAGCCAAAGGATACTTTCTGATGAGTACGTAAGACTCAGCTTACCGAAATTCGATGGAATCTCGGACGACGAAATCAAGGAGGAGACTGATCAACTTGCGCTTTCTGACATAGTAATCAGTCCGAGCCCCATGGTTCGAAAATCTCTCTTGTCCGCAGGAGTGCCGGAGTCCAAGATCATAAACTCCAGCTTTGGATGGGCTCCATCTAAAGTCTATTCAACAAAAAAGCTCAAAGAAAAACCATCAGCTGGAGTCACAGTTGCTTTCGTCGGTACGCTTTGCGTGAGGAAAGGCGTTCATCTTTTAAAGGAAATATGGGGCAACCTTCATGCGGAAGCCAAGCTACTGATTGTTGGAAGGATAGCACCTGACTTTAAGCACCGGATCTCAGGTTTTCTTGAGCAAAAAGATGTTGAGCATTATGAATGGTTGGATGACCTGAGTGAAATCTATTCTAGGGCCGATGTGTTCGTATTGCCTTCACTGGAAGAAGGTAGTCCTCTCGTAATCTATGATGCTATGGGGGCTGGCCTCCCAATAATTGCATCCCCAATGGGGGGGGGGGGGTTGTAAAAGATGGTGTAAATGGGATGCTCATTGAGCCTCATGACATTAGAGGATGGGTAACCGCATTGACAGATATGATAGAAAATGTGGAGATGCGTAGGGAGTTTAGCGGGCAATCTCAAATATTGTCTAGGAAATATACTTGGGATCAAGTCGGACGCAGACGGCTCTGTCAATATGAGGCGGCGGCTCAATCAGTCCGGCAGCTGAATTGACTACCATCAGGGTAGCTAGGGCGAACGCTTATCTGTATGTCTATCTAAAAGAAATTGTAAGTGGAGTATGGCGGTTGTGATAATTGGCTCAGGATTGCTCGCGAATTCATTTAGTGAAAGAATTAGTCCGCATTCGGGAGTATGGATCTATGCAGCGGGGGTATCAAATTCCAGCTGCATAGACTTTGGAGAATTTGAACGTGAGCGCGTGCGCTTAAATGAGGCTCTCAACGAAGGACGGGAGGCAAAGGCGTTTATTTATTTTAGTACCTGCAGCGTCGATGATCCCCAGTTTAAAGATTCAAAATATGTTATTCACAAGCTGAGTATGGAAAAATTGGTTCGCGGACATTCTAATTTTTTGATTGCACGGCTGCCTCAAGTTGCTGGCAAAACTAGTAATCCGCATACCCTGTTGAATTATTTGCACTCAAAAATTTCGCGCAGCGAAGCGTTTGACCTTTGGACCAAAGCGTCAAGAAATATTATCGATGTAGAAGATGTTGCTTCGATTGTGATTGAACTAATCAATTCCCCTGAAATGACCCGGCGAACTATTAATATAGCGAACCCCGAGAGTGTTTCTGTAGCGGACATTGTTTGTGCAATGGAAAATGAGGTCGGAAAGAAAGCCGTAACTCGTAATATCGATGATGGGTTCTCATATTTCATTGATACAAGCGCGATTGAGCCTATCATCAATTGCTTGGGGCTGCGTTTTCCAAAAAGTTACATTCAAAGTGTTATTAAAAAATACTATTAGCAAGAAGTGGCCGATTTTGCTGCGGAGCTTGATGGCGTACGTGTTTTGTGAATAGCCCCTAGATTCATAGACACCTTCTTCCCTAAATTTGAGGCAAGGAGGCCGACATGAGCAAAGTAAATTTTAGTGATGAGTTTAAACAAGACGCGGTGCGTCAGATCACCGAGCGGGGTTATCCTGTATCGGAGGTTTCGAAGCGACTTGGCGTGAGCACGCATTCGCTCTACGCCTGGAAGAAGAAGTTTTCGCGATCTTCTGGTTCAGGGTCCGAAGATCAAGCTGCGGAGATCCGGCGACTTAAGAAAGAACTGACGCGCGTCACCGAGGAGCGCGATATCCTAAAAAAAGCCACCGCGTATTTCGCCAGGGATGCAAAATGAAGTACGCGTTTGTCGCCGAGCATCGTCCCCGGTTTTCGGTGTTGACGTGTTCCCCAAGTTCCTGCCAGTCATAAGCAGAGTCCTTGTTTCATTTGATGCCCTTTTTGGGCGGTTATTGCAACAGGCACCTGGGCATGCCCAGGTGCCTGTTGTTTCGTCCAGTTGTTGTTAATTTCAATAGGCGTCAGCCCCTTCAGACTAGAGTGCGGCCGCACATGGTTGTAATCCTGCTTCCATAGCGCCAGCTCGGCCCGCGCATGACGGACGCTGGTGAACAAGGTTTCGTTCAGGCACTCATCGCGAAGACGCCCGTTAAAACTTTCAACGAAGGCGTTTTGAGTTGCTTTCCCCGGGGCGATATAATGCCAGTCAACGGCCCGCTCCTGAGACCATTTAAGAATAGCCATGCTGGTCAACTCCGTTCCGTTGTCACTGACAATGGTCTTCGGCTTGCCCCGTATGGCAATAATCGTATCAAGCTCCCGTGCGACACGACTGCCCGACAATGATGTATCAGCGACCAGTCCCAGGCATTCACGACTGAAGTCATCAACCACACAAAGAATACGGAAACGACGGCCGTCCATTAGCGCGTCGGAGACAAAGTCCATAGACCGGCGCTGGTTCGGTCCCTGAGGGACAACCATCGGCGCACGCGTGCCCAGCGCCCGTTTGCGGCCCTTGCGCCGCTGTACGGCCAGCCCTTCTTCCCGATACAAACGCAATAACTTCTTTCTGTTCATAACAATGCCTTCACGCTGCAAGAGATAACCCAGTCGTCGGAACCCGAAGCGGCGACGCTCATTGGCTAGTTCACGAAGTCGTTTGCGGATATCAGCATCGCCCGCTCGCTTCGAGCAATAACGGACCATGCTTCGATCCACGCCAAGAATGGTGCACGCCCGCCGTTCACTCACATCATGCGTCTCGCAGGCATGAATGACAGCTGATCGCTTGACGACAGGCGTCACCATTTTTTTGAGTTGATGTCTTTCAGGACGGCATTATCCAGCAGACTCTCTGCCAGCAGCTTCTTTAATTGGGAATTCTCTGACTCAAGGGCCTTCAGGCGCTTCGCATCAGATACCTGCAAGCCACCATACTTCGATTTGTACTTGTAAAAAGTGGCTTCACTGATGCCGTGACGGCGGCAAACATCCGCCGTTCGCTGCCCTGACTCCTGTTCCTTCAAAATCCCGATAATCTGTTCTTCTGTAAATCGACTGCGCTTCATAAATCCGTCTCCTTCTTAGGTGGACGGACTCTACATTAAATTGGAGGGAATTATGGGGAACACGTCACTGTGCATCCATCCCAGCGGCTTTTACGCCTGGCTCAAGAAGCCGTTCAGCAAACGGGCTCGGGAGGATGGACGCCAGATCGAGCTTATCAGGTTGGCATGGAACGACAGCGGCAAGGTCTATGGCTATCGGAAGCTGCATGATGATCTTCTTGATCAGGGTGAGACATGCTGCCCGAACCGCGTCGCACGTCTCGCCAAACTGGCAGGCATTAAGGCCCAATCGGCTATAAGCGCCGGACTGGTACATATGGCGGCAAACCCTCCGTCGTTATCGACAATACGCTGGACCGACAGTTCGATGTGAAAGCACCGGACAAGGTCTGGGTCATGGACATCACCTACATCCGAACGCAAGAAGGATTTTCCTATCTGGCCGTCGTGATCGACTTGTATTCGCGGCGCGTCATTGGCTGGTCGATGCAGAGTCATCAAACTACGGATGTCGTCCTGCAGGCCCTGCTGATGGCGGTGTGGCGTCGCAAGCCGAGAAACAAAGTGCTCGTCCACTCTGACCAAGGCTCACAGTTTACCAGCATGGATTGGGCTTCGTTCCTGAAAGCCCATAATCTGGAACACTCTATGAACCGACGTGGGAACCGCCATGACAATGCCGTGGCGGAAAACTTCTTCAACCTGCTCAAACGTGAACGGATACGGCGCAAGACCTACAAAACCCGAGCCGACGCTCGACAAGATGTATTCAGCTGCATAGAGATGTTCTACAATCCGAAGCGAAAGCATGCGAGAAACGGGATGCTGTCTCCCGTCGAGTTCGAACGGCAGCAGAAACAACAACCGAAGGCGTCTAGAAAACTAGGGGCTATTCATTGAGCCAATTCAAGATAGATGTAACAAGGCTGTTTGGGTCGTATGTTCCGGATGGTGAGTGCAAAGAAAAATTCAAAAAAATGGACTAACGCTTGAGAATTCAAATGCAAGTCCAAAATGGAATCTGGATGCATCGTACATTTCAAGTTCTGGGGAACGTTGAGTTCCTTATGTGCATTACACTAAAGGAGCAACTAATTCGTGGCGCGTTTCGAGATTAGTAAAAAGGTAGTGCTTATCAATTCTGCAAGCTCGGCTGCTGTCCTTATTTTGAATCTTTCGGTTCTCATCTGGCTTCAGCAGTACTTGCTTAAGCGTATTTCACCGGAAGAGTTCAGCCTTATCCCTGTTCTTATGTCGATAATGATATTTGTACCATTGGTGACGATGGTCCTGACTGACGGTATAGGCAGGTATATTACGATTGCCTACGCAAAAGAAGATGATGGCGAGATTGAGCGTATTTGCTCGACAATGTTTCCTATTTTGTGCGTGGCTGGGCTTGCATTTTTTTTCGTTGGCTGTGTGGTGGCGTGGCACATTGATACACTACTGAATATTGCCCCGAATTTTGTATCCGATGCCCAGCTAATGTTTATGCTGCTCATTTTTTCCGCAGCTTTGAGAATTCCATTAGCCGTTTTTGGATCGGGCTTCTTCGTGAGGCAAAAATTTTTGCTCCAGGATATGATTGGTATTGGCTGTCAACTGCTTCGGTATACTATCTTATTCAGCTTGTTCTTTGGTGAAAGTACCCGTGTGCTTTGGGTTGTCGTGGCAATGGTTGTCGGTGAGGTCGTAAACCTATTAATTTCATCAGTGGTTTCATTGCGTCTTGTGCCTGCGCAGCGTATTAGATGGAAAGTTTTTCATCGACGCATTGCTACTGAAGTAACGGAGTATGGTGGCTGGTCTTTTATAAACCGCGTCGCTGAGACTATTAGGCAAGCCTTTGACCCTCTTATATTAAACAGATTTGCAACTGCTGTAGATGTATCTGTATTTCACGTCGGCGGCATTGCTCCAAGGCAGTTACAATTGATGTTAGCACCTCTTACTCGTCCACTTTTACCAATCCTTACGGGCTTGTATGCAACGGGCGACTTTGTGAAATTGAGTAATACATATTTGCGTTCGGCACGCTATCACTCATGGGTAATTCTTGCCGCGGCTGTGCCGGCTATAATCTTTAGTGACGAGGTTATACATATCTATCTTGATGGCAAATATGAAGATGCCGGGGTTGTAATGGCTGTCCTAGTAGGAGTTACCGTACTTAACGGCTTTAATGCCCTCGGCCCAGCTGCTGTCGCTGCAGCAGGTAAAATGAAGGAAATGTCTCTTCGACTAATTGCCGTGCATACGGTCAACATTATGTTGACGGTTGCGCTCGTCGTCTACCTTCAAAAAGGTGCAATAGGCTCTGCGTTAGCGACTTTAGTAACGGTTGTCTTTCTTGAGGCAACATTTATTTGGTCTTTTTGTCGCCGGGTAACCCAGACTCCTACATCCCTTTGGGTGAAAGATGTGGTGCTACCGTGCCTTGGTCCAGCACTTCCGCCTGTGTTAATGTGTGTTGCCGCTAAGAATATGATAGTAGTGGATACGTTGGTTGAATTGTTGTTGGTATCGGTGTTTAGTGTGACGTTGCATTTCGTCTTAGTTGGATTTTTTGGGTTAAGGCAGCAAGATCGAATAGATCTGGGGCGATTGGCAGAAAGGCTTAATGGGCCTTTGAAAAAAATTGTGCAATTTTTCGGTTAAATTATCTAGCGTCCTTCAGCGCCTATGGATCAAATTCACCTGATTGTATAAGGGAACGTCAAAAAGCTATTTTTGATTATATTGATCAAATACGGCACGCTCCTTTGGAGTTTGAGGAGCATTCTTTTGAAGGGTTTGAGCCATTCCCCAGCAACCGGAATTACCATAGTTTGAGATGCCAGAGAACTGCATGAACAAAGCGTCCCCGGTCAGTTTTTGCCACTTGGTCAGCATTTCTCGATAGATATCATACATCGCAGGTGAATTATTTAAGCTTGTGCAAATTGGAACGCCATAAAGCTGTCCTGTTATATGCTGCCCCGCTTCGTATGAAATTAGGGGGAGGTCGTATTTTTCAGACAATGCTACGTTTCCTCGAACGGATTTTTCCCATTCGGAGAGGCTTTCATGCAGTAACTTCGCAATTGTTTGTTCGTTGGTGAGTTGCTCAACTTGTTTGAGCGCTTTCATTTTTTCACCCACCGCATGTCCAAAATAGGGAGCTATGGCAAATGCGTCGAAGTTTCCGTATGACGCGGCTTCTTTCAATATTTGACCATTTCGCCAGGTATTTACAAATTGGCCTGAGATAATCCGGACCAGTCTGTCTGAAGATCCAAATACTTGTTCAAAGATTTCCATAACTTCAGAAGATCTTTTGACGTAATATTTATAACCCTCACCCAAGCCGTTCTCGTCGGCCATTATTTTTTGGTAGTTTGTTTGTGAAAACCCACCGTTCCAGGTTTCATTAGAATATTCTACATAAACATTGAGGCTAGGCGCCAAATTATCTTTAAACAAACGGGCTAGTTTTTGTACATAAGAATTATCGGCCATATGTGGAATGGTTATCCAAGGAGCTACATTCAGAATATTTGAAAATTCATATATATATTCGTAGGCGACACCATGCTTGCTGGCCTGAGAAAATGTATTTTTTTTTGTCCTGTTTTCCCAACTGACCAATGGCGAATTATTCGTCGCCATCCAGTCCATGAACCGCACAACTCGAAAATCAAATTTTTCCAAATAAGAGATATAATCTTGATTAAAGGGCTGTTTAAGATAGGTGTTTTTGTGGCCAGGCATAATGAGACTGAAATCTCTCAACGGATCCTCGGGGTCGGATTCTAGAAGTTGGAAGGCAATTCCCTTTTTCGGAGAAATTTTTATACGTGCACTGTTTTCGTCCTGGCTAATTATTCTGGCATCGTGAATAAACTTAAATTTACCTTTGCCCCGATAAAAAAGATCATACGTTCCTGCAGGAATTGTTTCTGTGCCGCGTCCCCACGACATCATCGATTCCGCATATTGCCCTGGCTTGAACCGGGATATCCACCCGTCCTTCAATTGGAGGGGTTCGCCCGTGTCAAACATTTCCACGCCTTGTCTTTTGGAATGCCATTTTCGAGCGGACTTCATTATGTCGACGAACACGGTGGCCGGAGCCCAGTCGGCGATAGAATTTAAATTAACTCCAACTCCTTTTTCCGGGGCTGCCGCAAATATTTCTTTTGACGAAAGCGAAAGGATTATTACGGCCAAAACAAGAAACTTCATTGAAGTACAAAATGACAATGGAGTATTTGAGCGTTCTTTTTGCAAAATCATCGCAATAATCCTATGCGTCAGGAGTTTCGAATTCAGAGAGTTGAGCATTGTATAGATCTGTATAATGCCAAATTGTAAGAATTATGACTTATTTCATCCTGAAAATTTCATCCTGAATAAAAGGATCCATCTTTATTCTCTCACAAGGCAATGGATAAGATCGTATATATTACCTGTAACAAGATATGGCTCAACGTCAGTTGCGCCGTGATTGCTTCAGCGACTTAGCATGAGCGCTAGGTGGTTAAGGTGCCAATTCCACAGCTTCTGCATCAATTTTCATCTGCTGAATCATCGTAACATAACCGCTGCACATCCCTAAAATTACGGCGAATAGGGGCCAGCCCATTGTTGTTAAAGATGTCGTCCCCATTGAAAACATCCACCCAATTAGAATGGCTGTCAGGCAACGTCCGAGGGCTGTTAGAGAGCCATCAGCATTTAACTTGAGGAGAGAGGCCTGTTTAATCGATGTTAGCGCTGATTTTAACAAGTTCAACAACAGGAACATGAGCAAAAATAGGCCGATCATTCCGCTCGTAACTCCCGTCGCCAAGTAAACATTCACCATATCCACAATCCCCTCACCTTGAACCAATTCTGGGTATAATGCATTGAACTCGTTAGGCCTTGGCCCGAATAACCAAGTGTTGGAAATTCCTCCAGACAGAACTTCAAGAATTTTTATGCGATATTGAATTGAGCCTATGTCGGCTCCAAATAACCCATGAAGAGTGTCCGCATTTACGGCAAACATGCTTGGGCCCATGACTAGGAAGGCACCAAGGAAAGCCAAAATAGAAATTTGCGCAGTCCTGTATATGAGTATGGAATTTTTGTGATTTATCAATGCAAATGAAACAACTACCATAAGAACGGAGATTTGTTGACCTCTCCCAAATGTAAAAAATAATCCCAGCATAACAACCAGAAATATGTATATAAACTTTTGTTTATCAATATATCTCCTTCGAAGATAAAGCGTGAAACCCGTCAGAATGATAAAGTAAGATCCAAAAGTTAACGTATTTCCAAAAATTGTTTGAGATCTAAGAAAGCCAGATCGCAGCTTTGTGTAGCTCGATATGCTTTCAAATATTTCGTAGGATTGGAGCGGTCCTTGCCAAAGGAGCCAGTTGCGAGATGATTCAAAGCTGCCAACTATAGAAAAAATAAGCCCAATCGAGAGAAGCGTATAGATAGCCCGATCAGCTGAATGCTTATGGCAAAATATGAATTTTGTAATATAATATGGTACGTAGACAAACAAGGATAGGTATAAAAATTGTTTTATTATATGTGTTATTGAATTGTCACGCGCCTGTCCGATAAGAAAGGCAGATAAGAGCAATAACAGTATGATGTCTGTACTGTTATTCTTAATTTTACTGTGCAGGGTTCTTCTGTACCCTGTGCCGGAAATCATCGGCGACAAGAATATTGCAGAGATGATCATTGGGTAGGACAGGTCAAAATTGATAAATGGGATATTCAAGCCGAAAACAGGTAGGGAAAAAAGGAATACACTGTAAATTATTTCAGTCTGGCTGCGCCCATTTTTTATTTTCCAAATACATAATATTAAAATTACGACAATAAATATGTATATATTTTTTGAAAAAATAAATATTAATTGAATATATATAAAGAGTAAAAAAATAGACGTGTATTCAGGTTCGCTGATGCTGCGGAATTTGTTTGGCTTCATTAGAAAAAATGAAGCTCCTGCTGCTATTATTAAGACAAACAAAATTTTTAAATCATTGGCCATAAACATTAGATCCATCAAAAAAATGCGCCAATTCCATGGCAATATCAAACGTTTGATCAAAAACGTGATTGTCTCTGTTCGCCCTCTAAATTCTCATCACCTAGTGTAGTGGATTCCCTTGCTTGTGAACCCGTGTTTCGGCGTTATGTCGCTATTGGCCATGTTGGTCTGTTCATTGTTGCAAGTCCATAGAAGAACCATATCAACGTGGACCCTCGGAACAAACTGCTAGCGTAATGATGTAACGGATGCCTCTGTTCATGCCTGTCAGGTTTTTGATGTTGTTCTCGACTCAAATATTACGGCTTTCGTAGCGTGCGATAGGGTTTATCGGGTCTGCAGGCATTGAAGTGGCGCTAAAAGCCAAAGATCTAACGATCTGTATTCATCACAAAGAACGCCGCAGCGAGTCACTGACAAAGCAGCGGTTTCACGGCATTAGAACTAGCTCAAAAGTCCGCGTGCTGGTCGAGTACATCTTCGGAGTACAAAATAACGATATCGGCGGCACCTTTGTTCGCAGCATAGGGGGGTGATGTTTGAAAGAGAACTTCAGAAGGCATTGCCCGGTTGACACGCTGATAAACAGTGGGTTTTGATGAATGTGCTTCGTATTGGCTCTGATTCAATCTAACGTCATTGAAACAAGGTGTTTTGGAAGTGCCAGTTAGGCCTGTTTTGGAAATCAAGGTTCGAATATGAACAGCTTGCATTCGCTTCAATTATTGAGATTTGTCGCCGCCGCTTTGGTGGTTATTTTCCACTGTCTAACGTCAGCGCCTATGGGACAGATTAACGGTATTGCATAAGAGAGGATTTCAGGTTCATCGTAATGACCCGAAGGGGAATGAAGATGAGACAGAAATCGCAGACACGACAGACGGGCGCCGC
>Ga0316204_10009065_pt1 | contig 13483 bp, 11 predicted proteins | sample 6monrhotite_MG_2_FD_205661 | JGI IMG/M metagenome (GOLD analysis project Ga0316204, IMG submission 205661) | Microbial mat bacterial communities from mineral coupon in-situ incubated in ocean water Damariscotta River, Maine, United States -... | ecosystem: Environmental > Aquatic > Marine >... | reverse complement strand
TGACGACCCAGGCCACCGTTCGCTTCAGCGAGCACATGAAGGACCTGGACGACCTGTTCGATCCGTCGACCAACCTGACGGGGACGCGCTACGTCGTCCGCGACAGCGGTGGCGTCCTGCGCGGGACCCCGACGGCGGCGACCCCGATCGATGATGGCCTCGGCGCCCTCCTCGACTTCGGCTTCGTCATCAACGCGGGCGACACGCTCGACGTTCTCGGCGGCACCGACCTGGTCGGCAACTACATGTACCCGTCGCTGCTCCTGCCGCTCGCGGCAGAGGACACTGGCGAGCCGGACTTCGGCGCCCAGACGACGCCGCTCCTCGCCGTGTCCGGTGAGCGCAACGACGTCATCACGCTGAAGTTCGACCGCACGCTGAGCTCCTGGGGCACGAACGACCCCGCGAACTTCACGATCACGGACGGCGCCGCGCTCGATCTCGAGCAGGCGACCTTCGAGTTCGACGGTGTCGACGAGGTCACGATTCAGCTCGACGGGGGCAACTCCGACTCGCTGACGGCGGCCAACACCTACGACGTGACGGTGGACAACCTGCTCAGTGAGCAGGGCGTCGAGATGACCTCGGCGTCGACCCTCAACACCGTTGCGGTCTCCGGTGACACGGCGACTGCGCCGACGGTGGGGGCGACCAGCGTTCGCATCGACCGCGCCTTCCCCAACGCCCTGCTGGTCTTCGCCGACGAGGCGCTCGACCCGGTGGCGGCTGAGGACGAGTCGCGCTGGTACTACGCGGCCACGACCTTCCCGAGCTCGGCCGTTCAGGTCGACCCGACGACCGTTCGCCTGACCTTCCCGGTCAACCCGAGCGCTGGTCAGAACCTCGCCTACAACGTCATGGACTTGGCGGGCAACGAGGGCGGCGCGGCGGCCCGGGTCGTTCAAGCCTCCGAGAGCACTCCGCCGGCGCTCGTCTCCGTCTCGGGGACCGCGGTTCCCGGCGAGGGCGGCGACTTCATCACGGTCGTGTTCAACGAGCCGGTGGACAGCGTCTCCGGCCTCGACGCATCGAACTACACCGTGACGAACAACGGCACGCCTCTGAGCCTGACGTCTGCGGATGGCTGGTACGACAGCACCTCCTTCGCGGTGAACTTCTACCTCGCGGCAGGCCACGAGTTCGACGCCGACCAGGCGATCTCGGTCACGGTTCAGAGCGTCTCCGACCACAGCAGCAACGTCATGCCGGCCCCCGTGGCCCTGGGCGGTGCGGTGAGCGGCGACACGACGACTGCACCGACGGTGACCAGCGCCTACGTCAACTACCGTGAGAACGCCTTCGGGCTCCTGGTGGACGTGCAGTTCGACGAGGCGCCGGACGAGACGTTCGTCACGAACCCCTTCAACTGGAGCGTCACCGGCGGTGGCTCGATGGTCGTCCTGGGCGTCACGAGCATCGACGGCGACGAGTACCGCGTCGCACTCTCCGCAGCGCTGGGCTCGGGTGACGAGCTCGAGATCGCCACCGGCCTCCCGGACCTCGCCGGCAACCTGACGGTGGCCCCGACGACCGTCACGGTCGCCGAGTAGCCCTCCGCGGCCCCTACGACCCTCGAGGCCCGTTGCTCCCTTCGGGGCGACGGGCCTCGGCAATTCCAGCCCGAGGAACCCGTGCACGACTTCAGATCCGATGAGCCGGCGCCCGATAGCCAAGGTGGATTCTCAGGAGGGGATATGCCTGGGGACCTGGAGACGCATGCGAGGGAAGGCGCTTTGACAGCTACGACCAAGACTGACTTTTCTGTCGACGACGTTGTGAACGCACTCACGAACCCGCCTCCGGGTGAAGAGGGTGTGATCATGGAGCTGAAGGATCAGCTGCAACGGGCCGCCGCTGAGGTGGACCGTCGCACTGCCGAGACCTTCGGTCGAGCGCTCGTGGACAGCCTGTGCGACGACCCCGGCGACGTTCGGCGGCTCGAAGCTCTACTCATCCTCGGCTTGGCTCACCCGCCGATCCTGGGCAAGTACCACGTGTCACTGGCTCAGGAAGGTCGCCGCTTGTGCGCCCTGCTCGAGAACATCGGCGAGTCCGAGCGTTCTCGCAGCTTCCTCGAGATGCTGGCCGAGCACTTGCCCGAAGAGCGCGAGCTCCAGCAGGACCTCGCCAGCCTCCTTCGTCGCAACGGCGACGTCGACGAGCTCGTGGACCGCTGCCTGAAGCACGCGGACGAGGCCGTTCAGGACAACCGCCCGATGGACGCCATTCCGTGGCTCCAAGAGGTGCTGCTGCACGACCAGACTCGCCGCGACGTCGCGCGCATGATCCGGGATCTCCGCTATCAGGAGATGGAGACGAGTCGACGCTCTCGCCGCCGTAACCGCATCGTGCTGCTCCTCGTCGTGATCTCGACGACGTTCAGTGCGCTGTTCGTCCGCGAGCACAAGATCGGCGAGGAGTACGCGGCGCTGCCGCCGGCCGCTATCGAAGACATGACGGCGCTCAACGCCCGCATCGACGGCATCGACGGCCTGATCGCCGGCAACCGCTTCTGGTTCGGCATGTTCGGGGTCGTCGGCGAGCGCAGTGAGCTGCGCAAGCAGAAGGACCGTCTCGAGTCACAGCAGGCCGAGGCCGAGCGCCGTCGCATCGCCCAAGAGGGCGACCGCGCCGCCACCGCGGAGGCGCTCCGACTGCGCGCGATCGACGCTGTCGCTGGCGCCAAGTACCAGGCTGCCCTCGGACTGTTCAAGGAAGCCCTCGCTCAGGGCACCCCCGACTGGGAGCGACGCGAGCGTATCGAACGCAACATCGAAGCCATCGAGGAGCTCCTCGAGGGACGCAAGTAATGTTCGACCGGATCCTCTCCAAGGGGCGCGCGCGAAACCTCGCGAAGCGCCTCGCGACCCAGCCCACGGTCGAGAACTACCTCGCGCTGGCGCAGAGCTACGTGGCCGCGGGCCAGCTCAGCGAAGTGACTCGCGTCTGCGACGAAGCGCTTGGCTTGCACACCGGCTGCGTTGATCTCCAGCGCATGAAGCAGCGTGCGCAGGCTCTCGCCCGGGAGGATCGCGTGCGCGAGCTCCAGCGGCAGCTGAAGCAATCGCCGCGCCCCGCGCTCTTCAAGGAGCTGTGCGAGACGCTGCTCGCCGCCGGGCGCCTCTCGCGGGCCGAGGATGTCGCTACCGAGTGGTACGAGGCCTCCAAGGACGATGAGGCGCTGTACTTGCACGGCGCCGTCCGTGCAGAGCGCTACTTCGCCGATCGCCGACGCGACGACGCCCGGTTGGCGCTCGAGCGCTTCGATGCCTTCAAGCGCAGTCACCCCTCGGACGCCCGTCCGCTCCGCGCGCAGCTCGCGATCTACAGTCGCTGCGGCGCCTGGAACGAGGCGAGGACGACGCTCGCGCGTCTGCTCGAGCTGTTCCCGGGAGAGCCGACCCTCGAGGCGCGCTTCCGCACCGTGGCCTCGCTGGCCGAGAAGTCGAAGGGCCTGGACCAGGCTCTCCGCGAGGTCGAGCGGACCGGACGCTTCGTCGACGACGAGTCGGAAGCGGAGCGCGGAGACAGCGCTCTCTCGCTGCGACCGATGCTGCAGAAGATCGCCGAGCGTCCGGGTGTGACCGGTGCGTTCTACGTGCGCGGCGGGACCGCGCTCGTCCAAGGGCCGCGAGGCGCCAGCGCCGAGCGCTATGCCCGCGGAGTACGAGAGATCGTCAGCACGGCGCGCGGTGCCGCGCGTCGCCTCGGGCTCGGTACCCCGACCGAAGTGCAAGTCGAAGGTGACTTCGGAAGCCTCTGTATTCGGCCCGGCTCGGTCGGCGCGGCAGCGCTCTGGGTCGAGGGTCTACCGAACCAGCGGACCGAAGAGGCCCTGGAAATGCTCATGGGAAACGCCAACTCGAACGGCGGAGGTGAGGCGTGAAGCGAGTCTTGGATCCCCTGGCGCGCATCCCCGGAGTCCGGCGCGCCCTCCTGATCTCACGCGATGGAGTGCCGATCACGCACCTGTCGCCCAAGCACGCAGGCGTCGCGAAGGACGAGCGCGCGTGGGCGGACTCGGCCGAGGACGAGAGCGCCTTTGCCGGGATGGCGACGAGTCTCCTCAACGAGATCCACCGATCGGTGGACCCGCTCTCGTGGGGGCGCCCGCAGCGAGTCGTGATGCGAGCTGCGCGCGGGACGCTGGTCCTGCTCGTTACCGAGCGCGTGATGATTTCCGTGGAACTCGATCGCGGGATGTCAGCCGACGAGCTGCGACTGCCGATGGAAGCAGTGCTGGCCCGCATGGAGCGGACCATGACACGAGACGCGGAAGCGAAGCCGGCCTTCACGGGTGTGCTCGCTTCCGATGAGCCTCCGGGGCTGTTCCCGGGCGCCGAACACCCTGCGCTCGACACCCCGTCGACGTATCAGATGCCCAGCGGGAACGAAGTCCCCGAAACCACCACTGAGAACTGACCATGGTTCAGATCAACTTCGCTCAGAAACAGGTCAACGCGAAGATCGTCTACTACGGGCCCGGAATGTCGGGCAAGACGACCAACCTCGAGGTGATTCACCAGCGTGCCCCCGAGGACAACCGCGGCGACTTGACGAGCATCAGCACCGAAGGTGATCGGACGCTGTTCTTCGACTTCATGCCCCTCGACCTCGGAACGGTCGCGGGCATGCGCACCTGCTTCCAGATCTACACGGTCCCCGGGCAGGTCTATTACAACTCGACGCGCAAGCTGGTCCTCCAGGGCGTCGACGGCGTGATCTTCGTTGCGGACTCCTCGCCGAACATGATGGAGGAGAACCTCGAGTCGCTGCGCAACCTCGCGGAGAACCTCGAGGAGTACGGCCGCTCGATCGAGGAGATGCCGCTGGTCATCCAGTACAACAAGCGCGACATGCCCGGCGCACTGCCGATCGAGGAGCTCGAAGAGAAGCTCAACGCGGTTGGCGCGCCGGCTTTCGAGGCGATCGCGAACACCGGGCAAGGCGTCTTCCCGACGCTCAAGGCCGTCGCAGCGTGTGTCCTCGAGTCCCTGCACAAGCAGCAGGGCGGGGGAAGCGGAGCTGCTCAGCCGGCCGACCCCGAGGCGTCGGCACCGAGCGCGCCTCTGCCGGGCGTCTCGCCGCAGGCAGCCGCAAACGCCCACGCTCAAGCGAGTTCGCCTGCGCCTGCGCCGGCTCCGCCCACGCCGAGTCCGCAGCCGGTGGCTTCCGCACCGACCCCGGCGCCCGCGCCGTCGCCGTCGCCGGCTCAACCCGTCGCGCAGCACCCGACGACGGGTCGTCCGACCATGTCGATGAGCCAGACGGGCTTCCACAAGGCCCAGACCGGCTTCCACAAGGCCTCGTCCGTCCCGATCGGGCAGCAAGCTCAGGCACCGGCGACTCCGCCGGCTCCGAAGCCTGAGTCGCCGGCGCCGGCGCCCGCGCCCCAGGCGAGTGGGCTCCAGATGCGTGCCCCGGCGGGTGCTCCGGCTCCGCAGCCGGCACCCGGTGCCGCGCCGCAGCGCGCTGCCGCTCCGACAATGACGCCTCCGCAGGCTGCTGCGCCGCCGCAGGCTGCGCCACAGGCTGCGCCGCAGGCCACGCCGTCCTCGATGATGGGCGCGGCTGAAGCGCCGGCTGCCTCTCCGCAGCGACGCGTGCCCACGTCACGCTCCTTCCCGACGACGCCGAGCTCGGGCAACGCACGCCCGACGCCTCGGAAGAAGAAGGGCAAGAGCGCCGTCGTCACTGGGATCATCGTCGTCGCCTCGGTTGGCATCGGTGCCGTCCTTGGCAGTGTCCTGCTCTCGTTCCTCTAGGAGGGTGCACCATGGCGAAAGACCAAGAGCTTCGTGACCAGCACCTCTGCTTCTACACAGAGGACGTCGCCGTCATCGATCAGGAGTTGGATGGCTTCCTCGAGCTGTCCGGCGCGACCTGCGCGATGCTGATCGATCGTAGCGGGCACATGGTGACCCGACGCGGCGCCTCGATGGATGGTTCGCTGGAGTCGGTTGCGGCTCTCGCCGCCGGCTCGTTCTCGGCGACCCGCGAGATGGCCCGCATCATCGGTGAGGGGGAGTTCAACACTCTCTTCCACCAGGGGACGCGCGAGAGCATCCAGATCGCCGCGATCGGCGAGCGGTCGCTGTTCGTGATCGTGTTCGACGACCGCAGCAACCTGGGCCTGGTCCGCTTCTACGCCGAGGAGTCGGCCGGCCGTCTGGTCGAGCTGTTCAACGGTATCTCGGAGCGCCCCGCGGGGGCCCAGGACGTCCAGCTCTCCGAGGACTTCTCTTCGAGCGCCTCCGCGGCCCTCGACGAGCTGTTCTAGAGCCGCAGGGCCTTCCGGGGCCCACTTCGAGCGGCCGACGGGCCCCGATCGCCACCCGGCGGTCGGGGCCCGTCGCTCGTTGGGGGCAGGTGGGTGGGCGGAAGGGGTGGGGCCTGGCTCCACGGCCGTTGGCTCCATGCCAACGGGTGTGACCGCGACGGATCGAGCTGGGGCCGGTGATCGAGCGGGGGTGACCGTCCAGAGCGGGCCCGCCCCTCGATTCGAACGGGCGGCGCGCCTCCAGTGAATGTGGACAGGCTGTGCACAGGCTTGTGGATTCGGCGCTGTGGTTCATCGGGGCTCGTTCGCGCCGAATGAGCGCAGCGAATGGCCCAGGAGATTTCAAATGGATCGCCCGTGGCGACCCCCAGCGCGCGGGGAGGGGCCGGTCGACGTGCGGGCCAGGAGGGTCGGAGGGGCGAACCCGGAGGGAAGATCCGAGGAAGTCGTTTCTGAAATGGGAACGTGACGACGGGAAATCCGAGCGTCCGTTCGCTCTCGAATCGTTCGCTCTCTGCGCGCCCGTCGCGATCGATGGATCCCGTTCGCCACCGAATTAGCAGCTCGATTTCGAGCCTTGACCGACCGCTTCGCACGCTCCATTCTCTGCGGGGAGTGAGTGCGCAAGTCTCTGTGTAGAATCAGCTTGCGGCGATGGCTGTGGTTGCTCGCCGCGGCCGGAAGGCGCATCGAAGCCTCGCTGCAAAGTGATCCCGTCCCTCACCGCAAGCGCTTCGCAGCGCCGCGAGTTTCTGCTCCGGTCACGCGCCGAGTTGCTTCGGAATCGCGTGGGGGAGTCATCACGCGCGGCCATCTGCGAACGAAAGTTTGCTGGAAGCCAGGCAAGCGGATGCGGCGGTGCACCGATAGACGCCTTGATGTCGTGGCTTGTGCGCTCTCCGAGTGCACGCTGAATCGGACTCACCTGTCCTAGGAGACTCCCCAAACATGGCGAAGAAAGCAACCCGTCGCAAAGCGACTCGCAAGAAGGCGACTCGCAAAAAAGCGACCCGTAAGAAGGCCACTCGCAAGAAGGCCACCAAGAAGAAGGCCACTCGCAAGAAGGCCACCAAGAAGAAGGCCACTCGCAAGAAGGCCACCAAGAAGAAGGCCACTCGCAAGAAGGCCACGAAGAAGAAGGCAACTCGCAAGAAGGCCACTAAGAAGAAGGCCACTCGCAAGAAAGCCACCAAGAAGAAGGCGACTCGCAAGAAGGCCACCAAGAAGAAGGCCACTCGCAAGAAAGCCACCAAGAAGAAGGCGACTCGTAAGAAGGCGACCCGTAAGAAGGCCGCCCGCCGTAAGTAGGCCTGAGGGTCCCTAAAGGAGCACGTCCATGAACAAGAGCCATTTGGTCGCTTACGTTGCCAGAGAGCTCCAGACGTCCCGGCTGCAAGCAGCCGGGCTCGTGGACACGGTTCTCGCAGGAATCCGAAAAGGTCTGGTCGAGGACGGTTCGGTCACCCTGAGCGGCTTCGGGACCTTCGAGGTCAAGCCGCGCAAGGAAAGGATCGGTCGCAACCCCCAAACGGGGGAGCCGATCAAGATCGAGGCGGGGCGCCGTGTTGGCTTTCGAGTCGGCAAGGCACTGCGCGAGTCCGTCTGACCCGACTCGGTCCCCGAGTCGCCGCGTACAGGGCGGCCCTCAGCTCACGCTGGGGGCCGCCCTTCTCTTTGGGCGCGCCGCCGGCGTCAGAGTCCGGCGAGGCGCCCTGACGCCTCGCTCTTGGTCCTGAGCGCCTCGCTGGCGGATCTGCGGGCGCAGACGCTCCACATCGGGTGCGGCTCGCGCGAGCCTGCCCCGCGCTACGGAGCGCTGCTCACGAACGAATCTGGGGCGCCGCCCCGGCCATCGGGCCGAGCTGCGGCGCTGGCTCAGCCCGCGCCGGCGGCGCGGGCCTCGAGCGCGGCGACTTCGGCGGCGACCACCTCGTCGTCCAGCTTGGCGAACAGTCCGGCGACCTCACCGAGCGACTGGCCCGGCGCGAGCGTGCGCCATGTGCCGGCCTCGGGGGCCGAGGGCCAGCCCGCGTCGGCGACCTCGCCTTCCTGTCCGAGCATCGTCCAAAGTGCTTGGGCCTTCGTCGGCATGAACGGCGACATCCAGCGCGCCTGCAGCGCCAGCCAGTTGCACAGGGTGTTCAGGACCGCGGCAGCCCGTTCGGGGTCCGTCTTGCGCAGGGCCCAGGGTGCGAGGCGGTCCACGAAGACGTTCGCGACGGCGGCGTTGGCGACGAGCTCCTCAGCGGCGCGCCGGAAGCGGAAGCCCTCGATCGAGTCGCCGGGGTCCGCGATCGCGCCGCACTCCTCGAGGATCGCTGCGTCGAGCTCCGGGGCGAGCGCCTCCGCGAGCGGGGGCACAGCACCCTCGAAGTGCTTGTCGATGAAGCGCAGCACGCGCGTCACGAGGTTGCCGATCGTGTCCGCGAGCGACGCGTTGACCGTGACCTGGAACTCCTCCCAGCGGAACTCGCTGTCGGAGCTCTCCGGCATCGAGGCGATCAAGTGGAAGCGTGCAGCGTCGGGGTCGTAGGTCTCGAAGAAGGTGTCGATCGGGATCGTGCGGTTCTCGGAGGTCGAGAACTTGGCGCCCTGGAGGTTGTAGAACTCGTTCGCGGGCACGGCCCAGGGCAGCACGTAGTCCTGCTTGACGCCGTAGAGCATCGACGGGAACACGAGGGCGTGGAACGGGATGTTGTCCTTGCCGACGAAGTGGACGAGGCGCGTCTCGGGGTCCTGCCACCAGCGCTTCCAGCCGTCCGGGTCGCCTTCCTGGTCCGCGAGCTCGGCCGTCATCGAGACGTAGCCGATGGGGGCGTCGAACCAGACGTAGAGCACCTTGTTCTCCTCGTCGCCCGCGAGCTCCGGGGGAACGGGGACGCCCCACTTCATGTCGCGCGTGATCGGGCGTTCGCGCAGGTCCTTCAGCATGTGGGCGACGAAGGCCTGGACGTTGGCCTTCCACGTCTTGCCTTCGAACCAGCCGCCGATGTACTCGTCGCGCAGCTTGGGCAGGTCGAGGTACCAGTGCGTGGTCGCGCGTACGATCGGCGTGTTGTCGCAGATCTTGCAGCGCGGCGAGCCGAGCTTGAGCGGGTCGAGCCAGTTGCCGCAGTTCGGGCACTCGTCGCCGCGGGCGGGGTCGTGGCCGCACTCGGGGCAGCTCCCGAGGACGTAGCGGTCCGGCAGGAACATGTCGTCGTGCTCGCAGTAGAGCTGGTCCGTCGTGCGCTTCTGAAGGAACCCGTTCTCGTCGAGGTGCCGGAAGAAGTCCTGGCTGAACTCTGCGTGTCGGGGACAGATGCTCGTGCCGCTCCAGATGTCGAACTCGATGCCGAAGCAGTCGAAGAGGTGCTTGATGTCGTCTCGCCAGTGCGCGACGTAGGAGGCGTAGTCCTTGCCCTCTTTCTCCGCGCCGATCGTGATCGCGGCCCCGTGCTCATCGGCGCCGCACACGTAGCGCACCTCGTTGCCGCGCATGCGCATCGTGCGCACGTAGACGTCGGCAGGGAGGTAGGCGCCGGCGACGTGACCGAAGTGAATCGGCCCGTTGGCGTAGGGGAGGGCGCTGGTGACGAGGTAACGGCTCACGGAGGGCTCCTGGAGGCGAGTGGCGACGGGCGAGCGCGAATCCTAATGAGCGGCGGAGGCGGCGGGTAGCTGGCCCCGGGCTTTCACTCGCCGCCGGCTCAGGCGGCCGGGTCCGTGGCTTCTCGCCGATGGCGATACTCGAGCATCAGGTTGCGCAGCGGGACGAACCAGGCCGTGACGAAGCCGATCCAGAAGATCGGCGTGTCCAGCTGGAGCGTGTACGCGAGGTTGAGCAGCGAGCCTCCGAGCGACAGCCACCAGAAGGCGAGGGGGAAGTGGCTGTAGCCCGCGCGCTCCGACAGCCACCACTGCAGGATGAACCGCGTGCTCCAGATGGCCTGGCCCGCGATGCCCGCCGCGAGCCACAGGGCGCCGACCTCGCTCCCGGTGACGCCGGAGTTGGAGACGCCCCAGTAGATCAGGAGGCCGGAGGCGGTGAGGCCCAGCAGCGCAGCCGGCACGGGCCCCAGGCCGCTCTTGGACGCGCCCGGGCTCCCCGCGAGCCGCAAGTTCCGGACGTAGATCGCCGAGTTCACGAGGTAGCCCGGCAGAAGGACCCACTCCGCGAGCTGGATCGTCGCCGCGGCGAGCAGGCCGGAGGCGGCCAGCGACAGCCACCAGTAGACCGGCGGATTGGCGGAGCGCTTCGCCTTCTCCGAGGCAACCCACTGGACGACGACGCGCCCGAAGAAGAGCGCTTGTCCAGCAGCGCCGACCCACTCCCAGACGTTCATCGCGCTCGGCGGGGCACGCGCGACCTACGCGTCGTCGCGCCCGGAGACGCGCGCGATCGGCACGCGGATCATCCGCCCGTGCATCCAGCGGACCGCGAGCAGATCCTTGAAGGCGCGCCAGGCGCGGTTCATGACGCCGTACTTGCTGACGCCCGCGACGCGAGGACGGTGCGACACCGGCCGCTCGATCACGCTGAAGCCGTGGTACCGCAGCAAGGTCGGGAAGAAGCGGTGCATGCCCTCGAACAGGGGGATCGCCTGAATGGCCTCCGCGCGGAAGACCTTGAGCGAGCAGCCCGTGTCGATGATCTGGTCCTTGCTGATCCAGTTGCGCACGCGGTTGGCGATGCGCGAGGAGGCGCGGCGCACCGCGTTGTCGTTGCGCTTCTGCCGGTACCCGACGACGGCGTCGTTGTCGCCGAGCTCGGCGATCAGCTTGGGGATGTCGGCGGGGTCGTTCTGGAGGTCCGAGTCGAGCGTGGCGATCAGCTCGCCGCGCGCGAGCTGGATGCCCGTGCCCATGGCAGCGGTCTGACCGCAGTTCTCGGCGAAGAACACGCCGACGACGCGGGGGTCCTCGTCGCAGAGCTGCTGCAGGAGCGCCGGCGAGCCGTCACGGCTGCCGTCGTCGACGAGCACGAGCTCCCAGTCGTCACCCTCGCCGAACACCTCGACGACGCTGTCGTACAGCGGCCGCAGGTTGTCCTCCTCGTCGTAGACCGGCGCGACGAGGCTGACGCGCAGCCCCGGCGGCGGCTCGGTCAAGAGCTCCGCTCGCCGCTTCGGGAGTTCCCCGAGCACCAGCTTGTCGTCCTTCTGCGCCATTCGTGCGTCGCGGGGGCTCGGGTCGGGGGCGAGGGGTCGCCTCTCGCGGGTCTCGGCCTGCATGCGCCTAGAATGGCATCCCCCGGGGGGCGGGCGAAGGGCAGGCCTCTCGCCTTTTTGGACTCAGCCGACCTCGGCCGGGCTGGGCGGGCTCGGTGGCTGGGCGGAGCGGCGCTTCTCGACGGGCCGCAGCGAGTCCTTGTCGAGCCGCACGAGCAACCACAGGCCGCCAATCGAGGCGGCGGGCACCATCACGATGGGCCCGAGGATCGGGACCAGGAAGACGAGGCTCGACACGCCACCGAAGGAGACCATCGCGAGCCAGTTGCGCACCAGGAACTGGAAGCGCGTGGTCAGGGTCCAGCCGCGCCGCGAGAAGGGGATGTCGAGCAGCGTGATCGCGGTGCAGAAGCCGGCGATCGCCATGTACAGCCAGAACCCGATCAGCGGCAGGAACTTCAGCGGCAGGAACAGGACGAGCAGGACGAGGACGACGAGCGAGGCCTTGATGGAGACCCACAGGAGGTGCCCCTCGACCCGCAGGACCCAGGAGAGCCAGATCGCGTAGTCGCGGTCGAGGGCCGCCGCCACGAAGAAGGGGATCGTGAAACGCAGGGCGCCGAGCCAGGCCCAGAAGCCGGTCAGGCCGAGCGGCACGAGCAGCAGGGCGAGACCCGCCGCGCCGGCGATCACCGAATTTCGCACGCACTTCGTCACCGGGATCCCCGTCGGGCGCTCGAGCGCATCACGCGGGTTGCCGCCGAACCAGCGCGTCTCGATGCGGCCCTGGATCTCGTCCAGGAATGGCCCGGCGATGGCCTCGTAGACGATCGAGAACATGTAGAGCGCGACCACCGAGCTGACGACGATCCACAGCAGGACGCCGGAGATGCGCGCGAGCAGCGTGGCGACCCCCTTCTCCATCAGCCAGACGACCGAAGCCTTCAGCCAGCCGTCCTCGAGTCCGAGCTCGGCCATGTCCTCGACCTCGACGGCCTGCACCAGGAGGTCGACGAGGCCCATCGTCCACCAGAAGACCACGACGAACGCGATCGTCGTCAGGATCACCGGCGGGATCAGGTAGCGCTTCACGCCGCGCGTGGAGACGAGCAGCGACAGACCCATGGGGACGGCGCGCGCGCCGTCGACGATGCCCTGGACGAGGCCGACGCGCTCGTCGCGCAGTGAACCGGTGGTGGTCTCGAGGCGGCAGTGGGGGCAGTCCTCACCGGGGGCGTCGTAACCGCAGAGTCGACAGGGGATGGCGTCCATGGAGTCGTCGTTCGGCGCCAGCGCCGGGCTCACAGCATGGCGCGGGGCCCGGCTCGATCCCACCGCTCGCCACCGTCAATTGCTCTGGGATTCACGGTCGCCGGATTTCAGCGGGCTCCGCCTCCGTGCGCGAAGCGCGTGCGTAGACTGCCGGCTCCCGCCCCTCGATCGCCCTCCGAACGCCCATGGCCGCCTTTCGCGCACTCGACTTCTACGCCCTCGAGGACCAGTTCTCCGAGGAGGAGCGCATGGCGCGCGACGCCGTGCGCGCCTGGGTCTCCGAACGCTTCCTGCCCCTCGTGCCGCAGCACTTCGAGGCCGGGACCTTCCCTATGGAGCTCGCCACGGAGCTCGCGGGGCTCGGCGTGTTCGGCTCCAACCTGCCCGAGTCCGTCGGCGGGGCCGGCCTGAACAACGTCGCCTACGGGCTGATCTGCCAGGAGCTCGAGCGCGGCGACTCCGGCCTGCGCTCCTTCGTCTCGGTCCAGGGCTCGCTCGTCATGTGGCCGCTCTTCACCTACGGCAGCGAGGCGCAGAAGGCGGCTTGGCTGCCGCGCCTCGCGCGCGGCGAGGCGATCGGTTGCTTCGGGTTGACCGAGCCGGACTTCGGCTCGAACCCGGGCGGCATGACGACGACGGCGGTGCGCGACGGGGACGACTGGGTCCTGAACGGCCGCAAGATGTGGATCACGAACGGCAGCGTCGCCGACGTGGCGATCGTCTGGGCGCGCACGGGCGAGACCTTCCGTGGCTTCGTCGTGCCGACGGACACGCCGGGCTT
>Ga0316204_10009064_pt1 | contig 13484 bp, 10 predicted proteins | sample 6monrhotite_MG_2_FD_205661 | JGI IMG/M metagenome (GOLD analysis project Ga0316204, IMG submission 205661) | Microbial mat bacterial communities from mineral coupon in-situ incubated in ocean water Damariscotta River, Maine, United States -... | ecosystem: Environmental > Aquatic > Marine >... | reverse complement strand
TAATCGCTGCCGTCAGCGTCGTCTTGCCGTGATCAACGTGACCAATGGTCCCGATGTTCGCGTGCGGCTTGTTGCGCTGAAACTTTTCCTTCGCCATGGTCTTTACCCCTTGAACGCCGATCTTCGGAAGAGACGGGCTGATCGTCATGCAAAATTGGTAACATGGGCACGCAAGGCATGCCCGGTTCGGATGCGCGCCTGATACACGCCGCAGACCGGTATAGGCAAGCGCGAATGCACATGGACGGGAGCGGGCGCACACAAGGCGTGTGGCGAGGGCGAATGTGTGGGGTCCGGAACGCCCCGTCCGCCTTCGCCAAGGCTACGGCGCGACAGCCTTCGCTCGATTTGGCGTTGGGCCTGCCCAGCCGAAGCTCGTGCAGCGAGCGAAGGCTGGAGCGGGTAGTCGGGATCGAACCGGCATCCTCAGCTTGGAAGGCTGCTGCACTACCATTGTGCTATACCCGCGCCAGAACTGAACCGTTTAGCCGCTTCGAACGCAGGCGTCGAGAGCCTGTGCAGCACCGATTGCACCGCGCCCCACGCCGCGGCGGTGGCAGCAATACCCGTGACCGCCCCGCCGCTTGCCGCTAGTGTCCCTGCAGCACCGCGCCACACCGCAATGGGGACATCATGACCGGATTTCTGCTGCTCGCCTTCACCTTCCTGATTGCGGGGGTGATTGCGGTGCCGATTGCGTCGCGACTCGGGCTCGGCTCGGTGCTGGGGTATCTGATCGCCGGGATTGCCTTGAGCCCGCTGCTCGGCGCGCTCGGTGTCGATCTGGTCTCGATCCAGCATTTCGCCGAATTCGGCGTCGTGATGATGCTCTTCCTGGTCGGGCTGGAACTGGAACCCAAACTGCTATGGGAGATGCGCGCCCGCTTGCTCGGGCTCGGCGGACTGCAAGTGCTCGGCACGGTGCTCGGCGTGATGGCAATCGGAATCGCCTTCGGCCTTGCCTGGCAGACGGCACTGACCATTGGCATGGTGTTATCGCTCTCCTCGACGGCCATCGTGTTGCAAACCCTCAATGAAAAAGGCCTCGCGCGCAGCGATGGCGGACGCGCCAGTTTCTCGGTCCTGCTATTCCAGGACATTGCCGTCATCCCGATGCTGGCACTGATCCCGCTCCTCGCCCTGCCCGAGCTGTTCACCGGCGGGCATGACGACGCGGCGCAGGCCCATGGCAGCGAGTCGGGGCTCAATCTCAGCCTGGTTGACGGGCTGGCCGGCTGGCAACAGGGCCTGGTGACACTGGGCGCCATCGCCGCGGTAATCGGGATCGGCGCCTATCTGACGCGGCCCATCTTTCGCTATATCGCCAAGGCCAAGATGCGCGAGCTGTTCACCGCCGCAGCCCTGATGATCGTGATCGGCATTGCCCTGCTCATGACGCTGGTCGGCCTGTCGCCGGCGCTGGGCACTTTCCTCGCCGGTGTAGTGCTGGCCAATAGCGAATACCGCCACGAGCTGGAATCCGATATCGACCCTTTCCGCGGCCTGCTGCTCGGCCTGTTCTTCATGACCGTCGGGGCCGGGATTAATTTCGCGCTGCTGGCGGCCAATCCCGTCGGTATTCTCGGTGCCGTTGCCGGACTGATCGCACTGAAGGCCGGCGTGCTCTGGGTGCTGGCGCGCATTTTCAAGCTTCAGGGTTCAGATCGCTGGCTGTTCGCGCTCGGCCTCGCCCAGGCCGGGGAATTCGCCTTCGTCCTGCTCGCCTTCACCACCGCGAATGGCGTCATCCCCGACGCCCTTGCGGCACCGATCTCACTGGTGGTGGCGCTGTCCATGTTGTTGACCCCGGCCCTCTTCATCCTGCTCGACAAGGTGATCATGCCGCATTATCTCGCCCGCTCGGCGCGGCCCGATGATCCGATCGAACCGAACGGCAAGATCATCATTGCCGGCCATGGCCGTTTCGGCGGTATCATCAACCGCATGCTCTCATCGGCGGGCCATGCGACCACGGTGATCGATTACAGTTCCGAGCATCTCGACGCGCTGCGCGCCTTCGGCTTCCAGGTCCATTTCGGTGACGCCACCCGGCCCGACCTGCTGCAGGCGGCCGGTATCGCCGAGGCCAAACTGTTGATCATTGCCATCGACGACAAGGAAAAGATCACGCAGCTGGTGCGGTATGCGATCAAGACCTATCCGGACCTGCATGTGCTGGCACGGGCGATTGACCGTGATCATGTCTACGAGCTGTGGGCCGCCGGCTGCCGCGATATCGTGCGCGAAGCCTATGACAGCTCGATCCGAGCCGGCCGTTCGGCGCTGGAGGCGCTCGGCCGCAACCCGAAGCAGGCGGCCCGCTATGCCGGCGAATTCGAGCGCATGGACCGCGCATCAATGCCCGTGCTGGCCGATCTCTACCGCCTCGACACCCCGCCCCATCTCAACGCGCCCTATGTCGCCAAGGTCAAGGAAATCCGCGAGGAGTGGGAGCAGCAATTGCGCGGGAGAATGGAGGCTGCGGAGGCGGAGGATTCGCAAACGCCTCAATAAGCCCCATCAGCAAAATGTCAGGATCAGGCGAGGCAGTGACCAATTGGATCGATGCCTGCCGCCCCGGCACGCCGCGACAAATTGCCCGATGGCGATAGTTGCCCCGCACCACCACTTGTCCATCAAGGAAGTCCACAGGACCGACGAAATACGAATATTCCGGATTTCCTGCGGTCAAGTATCGATTGACCTTAAAAATTTTGAGATGAAGCCCTTGCTGAAAGTGTGTTGGGAAAGTGGTTCTATGAACGGAGATTGGGGCAAAACACTGCGCACCTACCGCTCGCAAACCCGCATAAAACAACAGGGCCTGGCCACCAAGCTCGGCGTTAGTCAAGGCTACATTTCGAGACTGGAATCAGGGCAGGTGGAGCCACCCGACGAGTTGATCGAAAAGATCAAGGCGCTCGCGGCGGCGCCCGAAAGTATCACCCTCCTTGACCAACTCAAGACAGCCGTTCGGCGCTCGCCGACGCCGGTTAGCCTCGTCGAAATCTGCAGCGAATTTCGGCTGGCCGCGATCAGTGACGCTTGCCGGGACCGAGTTACGCCGTTCGCATCCTTCGCAGAGGGCGCCCCACTGAAATCCGAAGGGTTTGACGAGTTCAAGCGCGGCCTGGAGCTGGCGCGTACCAGTCTGCTGCAAGATGATGACGTGCAGCCAACCGAATTGGTCTGGACGATGTCCGATGTTCCGAACTCCGCCTACATCCGGACGGTGATTGTTCCGATGATGATCAGCCCCGGACAATGGTATCTACACCTGACTTCCGTGCGGATTTCAACTGACGCCTACCTGCACCTGAAATCATCCTGGCGCGGGACCAGTAACCGGGGCTCCGCGCAGCACTGTGATTGTTGCAGCGCGCACAAGCCCGATTTCCTGGCATTGCCGACCGGCGCGCGACCGACCTCGGACGAGCCGTCCGATTAGTCTGTAAGTCGCAGTTCTTCCAGATGAAATATGGATATTTCCGGACGACACCGATTCTCGGTTTGTCTGAGCGAGTCGCTGCCGGGAATGATTCTACTTATTGGCGCCGCGCTTGCTCGGAGATCGATCCGCGCCAATGGAGCTACTGACATGAACCACGACACGCTCACCAAGCGACTCGAGACCTTCGGATTGACGACGGACGCCCGCGACAGGCTTCTCCGGCTCGAGGGACCCCTGAGGCCTTATTTGGACCTGGCGCTTGACGAGCTCTACGCGAGCATCGCCGACACGCCTGACCTCGCGGCCTTTTTCACCGAATCCGGGCGGGCCGACCATGCCCGGGACGCTCAACGCGCGCATTGGATGAGCCTGCTGTCCGGCCGTTTCGATGAAAGCTACTCGGAATCAGCGCTGAGAATCGGTCGCGTCCATTGCGATATTGGCCTGAAACCGCATCTCTATCTCACGGGTTACGCGCAGATCCTGTCGACACTGGTGGCCGGCACGGTCCGGGTCGGCAAGCGGCACTCCGTTTTCGGGATTTCCAACCTTGACGAAATCGAGCTTGATGCAGCTGCGCTGGTCCGTGCGGGCATTGTCGATATTGCCGCTACGCTACAAAGTTATTTTGACTCCGAACAAGCCAGGGCACGCTCCGCACGGTTGGCGTTCGCGGCTTCCTTTCGCGCGAGCATTGCCGATGTCATTGAGCACCTCAACCGGACTGCCGACAGTCTCGAAGCTTCCGGAGAAAGTCCTGCAAGCGAAGCCGGGTCAGAGGCCGCTGCGAACGACGCGCCGGCCCGCATCGACACAATTGCCACTGCCCGGGAGCCCGCGAAAACCGTTCGCGATCAGTTGATCGCCTTGCAGGCGCGAACAGACGATTTCCTCGCGGCAGCGTGCGCAATCTGATCGCCCGCACGACTTGGCCGAGCGAAGCCGTGCGGGCGAACACTTGAAGCCGTCGAGTATCACTGCGCGGGGTGCCGACCTCCATCATCGGCTCCGGATGTCGAGATCAGACTGCCCGCAATCATGCCCACAATCGCCATGAAGAGCCCCGCAAGTTGCGGCGGAACCAGCATCGACGTGTCATTGGCGAGCATTTGCAGATTGAGCGCTTCGAGCACCGCCCAGGTCGTCACGCCCAGTGCGATCGAAACCAGGGCGCCGGTATTGGTCGCCCGCTTCCAGTAGACGCCGAACGCCAGGGGCACGAAGGCGCCACAGAGCGTGACGAGATAGGCGTTCTCGACCATTTCGAAAATGCTGAGCCCGGCCGATGTACTCAGATAGGCATAGCCCAGCACGACAAGGCCAAACACGAATACGGACCCGCGCAGCGTCCACAGCAATTGCTTGTCATTGAGCCTGAATGCGTCTTTGAAAATATTCTCGGCCAGGATGGCCGAAGGTGCCAGCAATGTGCCCGAGGCCGTGGACATGATTGCTGACAACAGCGCGCCGAAGAAGACGATCTGGATCGGCATCGGCACATCATTGAGAATGAATTCGGGCAAGATCCGCTGTGGATCGCCGCCCTCGGCCATATTGACGGACAGCAGGCTCGGATCGAGCAAGGTGGCGCCATAGGCAATGAAAATCGGGATGAAGCAAAAGGCGATGTAGAATGTCCCGCCGATGACCGTCCCGCGCACAGCGGTTTTTTCATCCCTGGCCGACATGACGCGCTGGAACACGTCCTGCTGCGGGATCGAGCCCAGCGCCAGGGTCACAAATGTGCCGATGAAGGCGAGAATTGCGGCCAGGTTGAGCTCGGGCCAGAAGTCGAACTTGTCATGCGCCGCCGCGTGATCGATGACCTCCATATAGCCACCATCGAGGCGGCTGGCGACCAGCCAGGCGACGATCAGCAATCCGCCCAGAATAATCATCATCTGGAGAAAATCCATGATCGCCACCGACCACATGCCGCCGAAAATCGTATACAGCATGACCACGGTCAGGCCGATCACCATGCCAAGCTCGAGCGAAACGACATCGTCTGAAATCAGATTGATCGTCAGGCCGAGCGCCACGATCTGGGCCGAGACCCAGCCAAGATAGCTGATACAGATCGCAATCGAGATCAGGACCTCAACGGTGCGGCCAAACCGGTTGCGATAGAAATCGCCAATCGTCAGCAGCTTCATCCGGTAGAGGCGCGCGGCAAAGAACAGACCGACAAACACCAGACACAATCCAGCGCCGAACGGATCGGCGACAATCCCGCCGAGCCCCTCCTCCATGAAGGTGGCCGGCATGCCCAGAATGGCTTCAGAACCGAACCAGGTCGCAAAAACCGTCGCGATGGTGATGTAGATCGGCAGCGATCGTCCGGCCAGAACATAGTCGGTGGAGCTGCGCACTCGCGATGCCGCGTGCAGACCAATCCCGACCGAGACGATCATGTAGAGAACAACAAAGATAATCAGTGTGCTCATGAAGCCCCCCAATCATGACCGGCATGGCGCGCCAGGCGAAACAGAGAATCGCGCCAGAAATCTGGCGTGATAATGCTGATCCGGCAAATGCTTTTGGAGGGGGTCGGCGCGGGAATGGCCCATCCGTTGGAACGACGTCCCACCGATGCCGAACGAACGGGACGGTCGGGTGAGTCGCGGGCGGTGTCCCACGTCGAACGGCCCTCCTTCGCCAAGGCTTCGGAGGGCACCTCTTCGCCCCAGGTGCGCGCTGCGGGTGGCTTGCCACCCGAAGCCCGCAGGGCGAAGGGTGGTGCGGGCGGCCGGACTCGAACCGGCACGATCTTTCAATCGACAGATTTTAAGTCTGTTGCGTCTACCATTCCGCCACGCCCGCACGGCGCCGAGGCGCGATCCTACACGGGCTTTCCCGCGAGGCCAGCGGGCATTTCACAGGCTTCCACAGCCGTTATCGCCAGCGCCAAAAAGAGAGCCGCACCCATCGGGCACAGCTCGCTTTTGTTGTGGCATGCTGTGTCAGACGGTCTAATTCACCTTCTGACCATCAGCATTGGCGGCATAGCGGGCGATGCGGACCAGTTCGAGGAATTCATCGCGATGGCCGAATTCATCCGGCCCCAGCGCCGCGCTGGCCTGGTCGAGAATCTGGTCATAGCCATAACCCTCACGGATATAGGGATCGCCGCGCAGCATTTGCGCGAAGCCGGCGACCTCGATCGAGAAGCGCGTTTCGCGGTCAGCCGCGGCGAAATCAGCCACCGCATCACGGGCCGTAATCGGCTGTTCGATCAGGCGGCTCTCGTCTTCGCCGGGCTGTTTGTAGCGCACCCGCAGCAGCCCGTATTCGGACGAGATATCAGCCGTGGTGGACGGCGCAGCGCCATAGCGCAGCGGCTCCAGCAAGGCCCCTTCAGATCCCGGTGCCGCGATCTCGTAAATCGCCGTCACGGCATGGCCGGACCCGACCTCGCCGGCATCAACCGCATCATTGTTGAAGTCGGCCCGTTCGAGCATCCGCGTCTCATAGCCGATCAGACGATATTCGGCGACCTGCGCCGGATTGAATTCGATCTGGATCTTGACGTCATTGGCGATCGGAAACAGCGCGCTCGAGCTTTCCTCGACCAGCATGCGCCGGGCCTCTGCACGGCTGTCGATATAGGCCGCCGTGCCATTGCCGGCTTGGGCGATGGTCTGCATCATCTGGTCATTATAATTGCCGCGGCCAAACCCCATCACCGACAGATAAATGCCGCTGGAGCGCTTGCGGGCTACGAAATCTTCCAGCCGCTCATCCTGGGTGACGCCGACATTGAAATCACCATCGGTCAGCAACATGACGCGATTGACGGCGTCCTCGTCGAAATTGCGCTCGGCCAGGTCATAGGCCAGCGCCAGGCCGGCTCCGCCAGCGGTAGACCCGCCCGCGTGCAGGCTGTCGAGCGCGGCATGGATCTGCCGCGAATCGCGTGCCCGCGTCGGCTCGAGCACCGCACCGGCAGCACCGGCATAGACGACGATGGCGACCGTGTCGTCGGGATCGAGTTCGTCGACCAGCAAATGCATCGCCTGCACCGCCAGCGGCAGTTTGTCGGGCGAATTCATTGAGCCGGAAACATCGATCAGGAAGACGAGATTGGAGCGTGGCCGCTCCTCGGCCACCATTTCATAACCCTGTACCGAGACATGCATCAGCCGGGTCTGGGCATTCCACGGATTGGGCGTCACCTGCACCCGCGTCGCGAACGGCTCATCAAGGCTGTCCGGCAGGGCGTAATCATAATCGAAATAATTCACCATCTCCTCAACGCGCACCGCATCCTGCGGCGGCAGGGTGCAGTCATTGAGATAGTCGCGCACCACGGCATAGCTCGCCGTGTCGACATCGATCGAGAAGGTCGAGACCGGGTCTTCGGTGGTTGAATGCACGGTGTTGAGCTCGGCATGCTCATAGCGTTCACGGTCGATCTGACCCGGACGGGGTGTCATCGGCAAGGGCGCGTAACCGCGCATATTGCGGGTATCGGCAAACGACGCCGCGCCCTGTTCCCGCGCCACAGGCGGTGGCGGCGGTGGAGGTGGCGGTGTTGTGTTGGGCGGAGCCTGAACAGCATTCAGGGGCGCCAGCGACCCGGTTGTCATCCGTTGCGCCGTAACACTGATCTCGTCCTGCCCGCCAAACCCGGCACGGCCGCGATTGCGGCAGGCGGCAGGTATCGCGTCGGCCATGGCCTGTTTGGCGCCCTCATCGCGAGCCAGCGCCGCCGGCGCCGACTGAATCGCGGCCCCGGTTACCAGCGCCGCGAGCGCCGTCGTCATCATCAGATTGCGTGTCATGTCATTCTCCCCTTCCCGTTCCCAGCGTCAGCATTTGCAGCCATGAAATGATCGGCGCGATGGCGAGAAGGGGGCCATCTCAAGGCGTTTTTGTTCATCGCAGCGCCGGGGGAGCCGGCCAGCTCGCGCCTTAATCCCCGGCATCGATCCGCCCGGCGAGGCCGAGCGCGGCAACCAGGGCGGCGATCTCGTCGATGACTGCGTCGAGCGCTCCGTCATCGGTGGCGCGGGCAACGAGATGGGTGCCGCGTTTCACCTCGCCCTGGCTGACCTCGAGAAAATAGGGATAGCTGCCGATCGAGATGTGCGGATAACGCGCCTGCAGCTCGCCCAGCGACACGGCGATATCGCCCTCTCGCAGATTGTCCGCCTTGACCGAGCGCGAGCGGGTGACGGCGCCGCCGGTGAGGCGATGCGCCACATCTTCCAGCATGCCGCGGGTGATCGAGGGCACGCCGGCCATCACGAAGACATTGCCGATCTGGAATCCCGGCGCGCCGGTGACCGGATTGATGATCAGTGAAGCACCATCGGGAATACGCGCCATGCGCTTGCGGCTCTCGGTCAGCGGCGTCTTCGTCTTGGTGTACCAGTGCTCGATCACTTCGAGCGCATCGGCGCGGACATCGATCGCCACGCCGAAAGCGGCGGCAATACTGTCGGCGGTGATGTCATCATGGGTCGGGCCGATACCGCCCGTGGTGAAGACGTAATCGACCTGGCTACGCAGGGCGTTGACGGTCGCGGCAATGATGGCGGCATCGTCGGGAATGGTGCGGCACTCAACGACATTAATCCCCAGCGGCGCCAGGAAGCGCGCGATCTGGAGCAGGTTCTTGTCCTGGGTCCGGCCGGAGAGGACTTCATCGCCGATCAACACCACCGCCGCTGTCACGCCAGACGTCTTGCCCATGAGATTGCCCCTCGTTTCCGTGTTCGCCTCGGGTATAGGTGGGGCAATGGGAGAATGCCAAGCGATGAAATTTGCCACACCGCTGATCGAGGGCCGTCTGGTCTCACGCTATAAGCGCTTCTTCGCGGACGTCGAATTGCCCGGCGGCGAGCTGGTGACGGCGCATTGCGCCAATACCGGCGCCATGGCGGGAATAAAGGAGGCGGGCCTGCGCGTCTGGCTGTCGCGGGCGGACAATCCCAAGCGCAAACTCAAATTCACCTGGGAGATCGTCGAAGCCCAGGACACAATGATTGGCGCCCTGCCCGGCCGCGCCAATGAGCTGGCCGAGGAAGCGGTCCATTCCGGCATTCTCACCGAGCTTGGCGGCTACGCCTCGCTGCGGCGCGAAGTGAAGTATGGCGAGAATTCCCGCATCGACCTTCTTCTCGAGAGCGATGACCGCCCGCCCTGCTGGGTCGAGGTCAAGAATGTCCACTGGATGCGCCAGCCCGGCCTCGCCGAGTTTCCCGACGGCGTCACCAGCCGCGGCACCAAGCATCTCGGCGAATTGTCCGCCAAGGCCAGGGCGGGCGAGCGCGCGGTCCAGCTTTTCATCGTCCAGCGCAGCGATTGCACCCGCCTGCGCCCGGCGGAGGATACCGATCCGGTCTATGCTGCGGCCCTGCGCGCGGCCGATGCAGCCGGGGTCGAGATTCTGGCCTATCGCTGCGAAGTGACACCGGAGGGGATCGCGATCACCGACCCGATGAGTGTGGAGTTGAAGCAATGAGCGATTTTCAGTGGGATCTGCCCGACCCCTATGTGCACCGCATCCAGGTTGTCGCCGCCGATATCGATGATTTCGGTCATGCCAATAATGCGCGCTATCTGGAATGGGCCGATGCCGCCGCCTGGACCCACTGGGCCTCGAAAGGCTTTTCCCGTGCCGTGTGCGAGGCGGACGATCGGGGCATCGCCATCATCCGCACCGAAGCCGATTATCTCGGGCATGTCCGGCTCGGTGATGAGCTCGATTGCGCGGTGTGGATTTCCAAATCCGATGGCCGCCTGCGCGCCGAGCGGCGTTATCAATTTGTCCGGGCAAGCGATGGGGTGACGGTGTTTCGCGCCCTGACCAAAGTCGTCTGCTTCCAGCTATCGACCGGCAAGCCGGCGCGGATGACGGAAATCTTCAAGGCGCACTACTCGGTTCTGCCTTCGGTGGCGGCGGCGCTGGCAGCACAGGACTGAGCCGGCACAATCAGGCTCGCCGGTCGCGGGCCCCTGAAATCATTCGTTTTATGCCGGAGGCTATGATAACTCCGACCCCGATAAGGGGAATCTCATGAATCGTCTGCTGAGCGAACTGCGCCGGCGCAACGTATTTCGCGTTGCAGCCGCCTATCTCGTGGCCAGCTGGCTGGTATTGCAAATTGTCCTCGCGATCGAGAGCTCTGCCGGTCTGCCGGGCTGGACGGACGGCATGGCACTGGTGGTGCTGGTGATCGGGTTTCCGATCGCCGTGATCATTACCTGGGCATTCGAACTGACACCGGAAGGTTTGAAACCGACCGAAACCTCCGAACGCGCCGACAGCATACGACCCATGGCGGCGGGCGATTACGCCCTGATCGCCCTGCTCGTTCTGGTGTTGGGCATGGCCAGCTTCCAGGTCTTAAACCAGGGCGCCGCGCCGGCACCGCTTGCCGCCAACGCCGAACCCGCCACCCGCAGCCAACCCACACCTTCGGCTGCCTCGATTGCCGTCCTGCCCTTTGCCGATCTCTCGCCCGATGGCGATCAGGAATATTTCTCTGACGGCATTGCAGAGGAAATCCTCAACGTCCTCGTGCGCGTCGACGATCTGGATGTGACATCTCGCACCTCGGCCTTCCAGTTCAAGGGCCGGGAAATCGGCCTGCCGCAGATTGCTGCGGAACTGAATGTCCGCTTCATCCTCGAGGGCAGCGTCCGCCGCGCCGGCGACACAGTGCGCATCACGGCGCAGCTGATTGACGCGGTTGGCGACCGGCACCTCTGGTCACAGACCTATGACCGGCCCCTGAGCGCGCAAAACCTGTTCGCGATCCAGGACGAGATCTCCAATGCGATCGTAAGCCAGATCGGCGCCGTTCTGGGCATTGCGCCGGCAACCGCGATCTCTGTGCCCGTGACGACGAATGATCTCGACGCCTATGACCTCTTCCTGCAAGCCCGTCCGATGTTTCAGGCACGCGGACAACTCGACGAAGTTGACCTATTGCTCGAGCGCGCCACCACGCTCGACCCGGACTATGCCGACGCCTGGGCAATGCGGGCCGTGCTGCAAACCCTGTTGGTCAGCTATGGCTATTCGGAGAGGACGCGAGCGGAAATCGGCGCGTTGGCCGATGAGTACGCGGCACGGGCACTCGCGATGGATCCCCGCAACAGCCTGGCCCTGACGGCGTTGGCGGAAATGGAGTTCGCCACGGCCTGGGAAGCGCACGAGCCGGTGGACTGGCAAGGGGTGCTCGACATGTATACCGAAGCCCTCGCCGCCGATCCCCGCAATGCCACCGCACTGCTCTGGCGCGGCCTCGTCAGAAGCGAGATGGGCTATCTGCAGGAATCCTTGACGGATTTCGAGTCCTGCCTCGCACTGGAACCACTATACGCGCCGTGCCTGTTGGATAAGGCCAGCGTCCTGTCCGGCCTCGGGCGCGATGATGAGGCGATGGCTGTGCTGTTGAGAAACCTCGACGAAGGCATTGGCCGGATCACCTATTTCGACCTCGCTGTACTGGCCCGCCGCGGCGAGCGCGCCCTTTTTGAAGCGATCACGAATGATGCCGACATGCTCCAGGGGTGGCGGCATCATGGCGATCTCTACGACGCCTACCGCCACCCTGAGAGCGATCACACCGCCCTTGTGCTGGATATCCTGAGTTTCGTGGGAGCTGACTCCTCCGAGCTTGGCATTGGCTCGGGGGTTCGCACCGCCGCGCGCATTCCCGATCTCATCGCGGGTCTGCGAGGCTCCTCGATCCAGCCCAATTTTTCGGGATTCTGGCTGGAGCCGCGATCCGGATATCTTCAAAATGAGCTGTTCGAGGGCATCGCCCGCGACACCGGCCTGCTCGAATACTGGCAGACCCATGGCTTCCCGCCGCGCTGCCGTGCCGACGGCGTTGACGGATTTACCTGCGATTGAGGGCAGCGCGGTGAATTATTGCCGTACGCGCTTATGGATCGGTTTTGCCTTCAGGCGCCGTCCCGCTACCGAACGGCAGGCCCCGCACTAGAGCCAGCCCTTCTCCCGCGCCAGACGCGCCGCCTCGATGCGGTTTCCCGCCCCGAGCTTGGAAATGGCGCTGTGCAGATAATTGCGCACGGTGCCACGCGCCAGCCCGGTCGCCTCGGCCATGGCCGGGCTTTCGAGGCCCGCCTCAGCCAGACGCAGAAGACGGCGTTCGGCATCGGTCAGCGGATCGGTCTCGCTCCAGGCGCGCGCCGCAAGTTCGGGCGCGATCACCCGTTCACCGGCCGCGACGCGCCGGACCGCATCGGCGAGATTGGTTGACGGACCGTCCTTGAGAATAAAACCCGCGACGCCAGCCTCCAGCGCGCGGCGCAGATATCCCGGCCGGTCGAAAGTCGTCACGATCAATACCCGGGCGCGGGCACCCGTGCGTTTCAGCAGCGCGGCCAGTTCCAGACCGGTCAGATCGGGCATTTCGATATCAGTGACCACGATGTCGGGGTCATGGCGGCGCACGAGCTCGTGGGCCTCGCGGCCATTGGAGGCGGTGCCGACAATCTCGATATCGTTCTCAAGCCCCAGCAGTGCGGCCAGCGCCTCGCGCAACATGGTCTGGTCTTCGGCCAGAACGAGGCTAAGCATCGCCCTTCCCTTCGTCCGCGGGCAGCCAGACCCTGACCATAGTGCCACGGCCGGTCGCCGCCGCATCGACCGACATTTGCCCTGACAGAGCCTCGATCCGCATCGCCAGTCCGCCCAGCCCGCCCTCGCCTATCCGGGCACCGCCGCGCCCGTCATCGCTGATAGTGAGTTCGACACCACGCGCATGGCGACCCGTCCGGATTGTGACGTGACGAGCGCTGGCATGGCGCAGGATATTGGTCGCCGCCTCACGCACCACCATCGCAAGCGCCGTCGACTGCGGCCGCGTCAATGCGTTGGCGTCCAGCTGCAGCGAGACCGTCAAGCCGGCCGCTTCAAGATGCTGGTGCGCTTCATGGGCGGCCGCCTCCAGGCTGCGATCGCGCAGTCCGGTAACCGCTTCGCGCACCTCGGCCAGTGCGGTGCGCGAGAACGACTGGATCTCCGCCAATTCGCTGCGGGCACGCCCGG
>Ga0316204_10009062_pt1 | contig 13486 bp, 12 predicted proteins | sample 6monrhotite_MG_2_FD_205661 | JGI IMG/M metagenome (GOLD analysis project Ga0316204, IMG submission 205661) | Microbial mat bacterial communities from mineral coupon in-situ incubated in ocean water Damariscotta River, Maine, United States -... | ecosystem: Environmental > Aquatic > Marine >... | reverse complement strand
GTAATTTAAGCCATGAGCATATTAATACGCGCACCTTTATTAGTGATTTAGAAAAAGAATTAATTAACTCAGGTGAAATTGATTTTGTTGCATCAGCAGCTGAACGGGAAGAGATTCGTACAGAGCGACGTGAACAAGATTTACATGCAAGTGAAAGTACACGTAAATCAATGGGAAATGAAACTGGTGCGGATTTCATGCTGCAAGGTTCGATCAATACAATTGTTGATGCCATTAAAGGCGAGCAAGCACGTTTTTATCAAGTTGATTTAACACTTATTGATTTGGAATCTAATCGTAAAGTATGGGTAGGCCAGAAAAAAATTAAAAAGACTATAGAAAAAAGTAGCTGGGGTTTTTAATTAATATTTCACTGCTGTCCCACTAACCCGTTGTTCCTGCGAAGACAGGAATCTAGTGACTCTGAAAAGCTGACGGACACTGGATATTGTAAATAATTATAAGTGTTTGGATGGTCATAAAAAATATTGGGGAATTTCTTAATGAGTATTAAGTTACTCGTTCGCTTTAGCAGCTTGTTATTTATGCTATCTACATTGTTACTGCAAGGTTGTGCGACATCGGCTCAAAAAACTGCTCATATGCGCAATTTAGTAGCGACGAGTCATTATAATCTAGCGCTTGTAGAAGCAGAAAGTGCTTTATCAAAAGATCCTTCAGGCGTAATGGAAAATATGAATGTAGGTTTGTTACGGCGTTTAGAAAATGATTTTGTAGGAAGTAATAAGGCTTTTGAAAAGGCTAAGCAAAAAATTAATGCACTTTATACATCGTCTATAACTGAGTATACAGGTGCAGTATTAACTAATGATGAAAGTATTAGCTTTCAGGGCGACCGATTTGAGCAAATTCTCGTACACCTTTATATGGCGAGTAACTATCTTCAATTGAATGAAGCAGATTCAGCGCGTGTCGAGTTATTACAGTCACAAACTAAAATGAACGAATGGGGGGAGCCAAAAGACGAAATACCCTTTATGCGTTACTTCTCTGGAATTTTATTTGAAATGATGGGCGAGGAGGATTCCGCTGCCGTGTCATATCGTAAAGCAGTGGATGCCTATAAAAACACCTATGTTAAACACGGATTACGCGTTCCAGATCAATTAAAATATGATTTATTGCGTGTGCTAGCGAACATGCGTTTATGGGATGAAGTTGAGCGTTATAAGAAACAATTAGGCCTGAAAAATTATAAGATTGAGCGGCAACGTAATCAGTCTGCCCTGGTTGTTGTTTTGGGTAATGGAGTGGTATCACAGCGTGAGCAAAGGTTGTTTCATACCTGGTCACCAGAGTTAAAGTACAATATTAGAGTTGCGGTACCCGATTATATTTATCCGCCTGCATATGTTAATAATGCACGGGTACGAATTGCTGATCAATCATATATGATGCAAACCGTTTCTAATGTAGATGGTTTAGCAAGAGCTGCACTAAGTGAAAATATGCATAGTATTACGGCTCGGGCAATTGCAAGGGCTGTATTAAAGAAAAAAGCAGAACTAAAAGTGGGGGAAAATTCGGGTTCACTGGGACAGATGACCGCGATGATTGCTAATTTTAGTACTGAAATAGCAGATACACGTTGCTGGAATACCTTGCCGCAACAATTTGAGTTGGCACGAATTAATTTACCCGCAGGTGACTATAATGTTGCAATAGAGTTGATTAATTCCGCAGGTTACATTGTAGATGTAATGTATGAGAATGTGACAATTAAACCTGGTGCTGTAAATTTTATTAATAAACGTTGGACGTCTCCCGTTGCACGAAGTGTTCCAGTAGTAAAGATTAATTGATAGAGTTTTTTACTTATAGTGAGTTTTTTAATTAGTACATGATTACGTATTCTAATAGACGGATTGTTTAGATATGATCAAAAACATAATATGTTACTGCAGTTTTTTGCTGTGTTTCGTTTTTATTTCTTCAGCTGTAAGTGCCAGGGAAAAACCAGACTGGATTGAATCTGAGCCTACACGTTATCCCAATAATCTATATATAGTAGCAATAGGTTCGGCCTCTGATTTAGAGCTAGCTAAAGATAGAGCGTTGGCGAATTTAAGTAAGGTTTTTGAAGTGCGTATTGATCAGGCATCTACGGCTAAAACAGATGTATATGTTTCGCTGCATAATATGAAAGAAGCAGTATCTAAAAAAAATCGCTTGTCTCAGTTGATTCGTGTTAGTACAGATAAAATTATTCAGGGCTCGCAAATAGTTGAGTCATGGCGTGATGATGAACTGGCTCTTTATCATTCATTGGCTGTGCTCGATAGAAAGCAGGCACGAAATAATATTAAAGATGAAATGAATCGTTTAGACGATGAAACAAATGTTGAGCTTGAGAATATTAAGCGAACTGATGATGCGTTACTTATAATAGCTGGATTAGGCAGGGCGATTTCATTGCAACAAAATCGCTTGTCTTTACATAATGTACTAAAAATCATTAATTTGCATGGTAGAGGTTACCCGGGGGAGTGGCAGTTATCGAGTTTGCAAAGTCAGCTTGACGATAAATTACGTTCATTAAAAATAACCGCTGTTGTTGATGATGTTGTGACGGATAAACTTTCGTCTAATGAGTTAAACAAGTTATTAAAAACATCTATGGCAAAGTCGGGTTTTCCGGCTGTTGATGACGGCGATTATACCTTCACTATAAATCTTATTGTTAATGATCTCGGTTTTCAGCAAGGCTGGTACTGGAAGCGTGGCAGGTTAACAGTAGAGCTAGCAAGAAGTAGTGGGCAAATAGTTGAACAAAAAGAATGGCCGTTGAAAGTTTCAGCTCTTCATCGAGGGGATGCTCAGAACAGGCTAATGACTCAGGTCTCTAAAAAACTGAATTCCGATCTTAAATCGTTGATTGTTAGTTCTGTGTATATGAGCAATTGAATTCCACTAAAGAATACTGTCGTACATAAAAAAAGCAGCGATAACGCTGCTTTTTTTATGCACTAATAATTTACTTCCGTTTTGACATGGGGACATAGTCACGCATTTCAGAGCCGGTGTATATTTGTCTTGGGCGGCCAATGCGCTGAGAAGGATCGGAAATCATTTCACTCCAATGTGCAACCCAACCAACGGTTCTAGCGATGGCAAACATAACGGTAAACATATTGGCTGGAATGTTAAGAGCGCGATAAATAAGTCCAGAATAAAAATCTACATTTGGGTAGAGTTTTCGTTCTACAAAGTATTCATCTTTTAGTGCTACTTCCTCAAGTTTGGTCGCAAGTTCTAGCAAAGGATTGCTTTCGCCTGAAATCTGGTTCAAAACCTTATGGCACATTTCTCGAATTAGAATAGCCCGTGGGTCAAAGTTTCGGTACACGCGATGACCAAAGCCCATTAAGCGGAATGGATCATTCTTATCTTTTGCTTTGGCAATATATTTGTCGATATTAGAAACATCGCCAATTTCCTCAAGCATTTTTAGTACAGCTTCATTTGCGCCACCATGAGCTGGCCCCCAAAGTGATGAAATACCGGAAGCAATACAGGCAAATGGATTGGCGCCGGAGCTTCCCGCAAGGCGAACTGTCGATGTACTGGCATTTTGTTCATGGTCAGCATGTAGTATGAATAACAGGTTCATCGCTTCAACTGCGACAGGGTCTGGTTCATATATTTCACAAGGTGTTGAAAACATCATATGTAAAAAGTTGCCGCAATAATCTAAATCATTCCTTGGGTACATAATCGGCTCGCCTACATTGTGTTTAAAACACGCTGCTGCAATAGTAGGTATTTTTGCGATCATACGATGCGCTGAAATTTCGCGGTGTCGTGCATCGTGTATGTCCAGTGAGTCATGGTAAAAAGCTGACATCGAACCGGTTACGCCAATCATTATCGCCATAGGATGGGCGTTATAATGAAAGCCATCAAAAAATGTTCGCATGGTTTCGCGGATCATTGTGTGGTGAGTGATGATACTTTCAAAATTGTCTAATTCATCAGTTTTTGGGAGCTCACCATAGAGTAGCAAGTATGCAACTTCTAGAAAGTTACTATTTGCAGCCAATTGCTCAATGGGGTAACCACGATAGCGGAGGATGCCTTTTTCTCCATCAATAAACGTAATGGCGCTTTTACAGCTCGCAGTTGATACAAAGCCTGGATCGTAGGCTAGCATGCCTTTTTGCTTGTAAAGAGCAGTTATATCGAGCGCTGAAGGGCCTTCAGTACCTTTGACTAATTCAAGTGCGATAGTCTCGCCAGTCGATGAATTGTTTAAGCTGTATTGATCGGCCATATTTGGAATCCTGAACATCTATATTTTGTTGTGATTTCTAGAGACGAATGAGCGCCCCCATAGAGCAGAATATTATAGAACAGAACTAAGGGTTTTGATACGCGGCTTAATTTTATGAGTTGCTTAGCGGCAACCGCTCATGAAACGGTAATTGCCTTCACACATAGTATCCATAGGGTGACTATATTGAGGCTTGATAGCTGTTTCAGTGGTGGCCATGCGAGTGATTGGTTTGATGCTTTTTTGAGCATGAGAGTTGGTAGGTTTTATTATTTTAATATTTTGTTTAGCTTGAGGCTTGATTTTGGCTTTAACCGTGTGCGATTTTTTATTTATGCCACTAGTTATGCCACTAGAGTTTTTTTGATTGTTTTTTTCTAAAGGTGTTGGCTTATTAGCAATGGATGACGGTTCGTTCAGAGTTGTATTTGTTAGTGGGCTAGCATATTTTTTCTGAAGGGTTGCTAGCTCGCTTTGTATCTGCGCAATATATGACTCTGCAGATGGAACGTTTTTTCTGTTTGCTTTACGTAATAACTCTAATGATCGTGTAAGGCTTTTGTTAACGCCTGTACCTTCTGCATACATTTGACCCAGCAGAAAAAGTGCATCTTTATCATTTGCTTGTGCGCTAGTTTTTAGATTGGAGAGCCAGCGTATATACTCATGCTTCATGCCGGTGTTTTTTAGTTTTAAGTACGTGATTCGGTTAGTTGCGGGCTGATAGCGCTTTTTAGATGCTTTTTTATACCAATGTATTGCCTTATCGATATTTTGTTCAGTGCCGGAACCAGTTTCATGCATGAATCCAAGATTATATTGTGATTCGACAGAGCCTCTTTCAGCCATTTTTGTTTGAAACTTTAAAACGGAAGCAGACACATTCAATGTACTTGCAATCGTATAACTGCTGGTTAAAAAAGTCGCAAAGAGTGCTACAAAAAGAGTGTATTTAAGTGTCGTATTAATCATTTAGGTATTACAAATAGTTATATCCAGCATTGATTATCTAAGCGATTATCAATGATTTCAACTGAATCAAATTTTAAGTTATGCGGACTATACACCAATAGAAAGCATATTTGATCACCCGTTTAAATTACTCGTGTGATTTTTGGGGTATATAAAGCCGACAGGAATAAGGTTTTTTTACCGCCAATTAAGGTAAAATAGACAGTTGAATATTATGTTTATGCCCCTACTTAACTAGAACTGTCATTCTATTTTAAATACGCGAAGCTGTTTTAGTAAGCATGTACTGGCATATTTATATTGATACATTAACCTGAAGATGTGGAGTTTCCTGAAATACGGAAAACCACATCAGCTTGAACTACAATGAGAGTATGACATGAGTGATCATAACTCTGAATGGGATCATGATGACGGTTTGGCGGTAGAAGAAGCCAAACCAAAATTGAAACCACCCAGAAAATATAAGGTCATATTGTTGAATGATGACTATACGCCGATGGAGTTTGTGGTGCAGATTCTGGCTAACTTTTTTAGCCTGGATCAGGAAAAGGCAACACAAATTATGTTGATGGTGCACACCAAGGGCAAAGGTATTTGTGGCGAATTTAGCTACCAAATAGCGGAAACCAAGGTGGAGCAGGTCAATGACTATTCCAGACAGCACCAACACCCGTTGTTGTGCACGATGGAAGAAGCCTAGAGCAGTACAGAGCATTATATTTATATGAACAAAGTGGCTGAGCCACACTAATGGCTCGCCGCAAAACTTGATGAGGCGATGTTATGCTCAGTAAAGAGCTAGAGGCTTCACTAAACGTTGCGTTTAATGAAGCCCGCAATAAACGGCATGAATATATTACAGTAGAGCATTTGCTGTTGGCATTACTGGATAACTCCAGTGCTAACTCGGTTCTTAAAGCCTGTGGTGCCGACCTTATACGTCTCAAAACAGACCTTTCCCAATACCTCGATGAAAATACCCCGTTATTTCATGAAGACAATGTAGGTGAAGTACAGCCCACATTAGGTTTTCAGCGTGTGCTACAGCGTGCGGTTTTTCATGTGCAATCTTCTGGTAAAAAAGAAGTGACTGGCGCTAATGTGTTAGTCGCCATTTATGGCGAGCAAGAGTCTCAAGCCATTTACCTTCTACATCAGCAAGATGTAAATCGTCTAGACATCGTGAATTATGTTTCTCACGGTATATCCAAAATATCCGATGAAGACGAAGATGGCCCCATGGATGCGGATGTAAGTACAGATGAATCGACTGAGTCTGTATCGCCGCTTGAGAAGTATGCCGCTAATCTGAATATCAAGGCCATGCAGAACAAAATTGACCCTCTAATAGGCCGAGATGATGAGGTTGAGAGGGCTGTGCAAATACTTTGCCGCCGTCGTAAAAACAACCCATTACTGGTTGGTGAGGCGGGTGTTGGTAAAACGGCTATTGCAGAAGGCCTGGCAAAGAAAATTGTAGATGATGAAGTGCCATCAATTTTGCATGGTTCAACAATTTATTCGTTGGATTTAGGTGCATTAGTTGCGGGTACTAAATACCGAGGTGATTTCGAAAAGCGCCTAAAAGGTGTGCTTAAGCAGCTCTCGGAAGACCCTGGTGCCATTTTATTTATAGATGAAATTCATACCATTATTGGTGCCGGTTCGGCTTCCGGTGGTGTAATGGATGCATCTAACCTGATTAAACCGATGCTGGCTTCAGGTGAATTGAAATGCATGGGTTCTACAACTTATCAGGAGTTCCGCGGTATTTTTGAGAAGGACCGCGCCTTAACGCGTCGATTCCAGAAAATAGATATTGAAGAGCCTTCAGTATCCGATACGGTAGAAATTTTACGTGGTTTAAAAGCCAATTATGAAAGTCATCATAATGTGAAATACAGTTTAAATGCGCTTAAAGCAGCAGCGGAGTTGTCTAGTCGCTACATGATGGATCGCTTTTTACCGGATAAAGCCATTGATGTGATCGATGAAGCCGGTGCTCATCGTAATATGAATAACGCTGATGGTAAGGCTAAAAGTATCAATGTGAATGATATTGAAAATATCGTTGCAAAAATTGCGCGTATTCCCGCAAAAACGGTTTCGTCTACAGATACAACGGTTCTGAAAAACTTGCAGCGTAACCTTAAGCTGGTTGTGTTTGGTCAGGATGAAGCGATTGATACTATGTCGAATGCAATCAAGATGTCGCGTTCAGGTTTGGGTAATCCAGACAAACCAGTCGGTTCATTCTTGTTTGCTGGTCCTACCGGTGTGGGTAAAACCGAAGTGACTAAGCAGTTGTCTAAAGTTATGGGCATTGAGTTGATCCGACTGGATATGTCTGAGTACATGGAGCGCCATACAGTTTCGAGACTTATTGGTGCACCTCCAGGTTATGTTGGTTTTGATCAGGGCGGCTTATTAACAGATTCAATCAATAAACACCCACATGCTGTTTTATTGCTGGATGAGGTCGAAAAGGCGCATCCGGATGTATTTAATCTGTTACTACAGGTAATGGATCACGGTACATTGACTGATACCAATGGTCGTAAAACAGATTTCCGTAATGTTATTTTGATTATGACGACAAATGCCGGTGCGCAGATTATGAGTCGCCGTTCTATGGGCTTTACAGAGCAAAGCCATGAAACAGATGGTATGGAAGAAATTAAGCGCTTATTTGCGCCTGAGTTCCGAAATCGTCTGGATGGTATTATTCAGTTCAAGCCTTTGGATGAGCGCACAATTTCCAATGTGGTCGATAAGTTTATTATTGAGCTAGAGCACCAGCTTGATGAAAAGCGCGTTACGCTTCAAGTGGATGAAAGTGCACGTAAATGGTTGGCTGTGAAAGGTTACGATCCTAAAATGGGTGCAAGACCTATGTCGCGCGTGATTCAGGAGCATATGAAACGTGTGTTAGCGGATGAGCTCTTGTTTGGTCGATTAGCAAAAGGCGGTCAGGTATTAGTGAGTTTAAACAAAGATGAAGATGATCTAGAGATTGAAGTTTTGGAAAAAGAGGCGGTTGCCGGATAGCTTTCCAATGAGTCTGTAGCAATAAAAAAGGCTGTGTATTTCTACACAGCCTTTTTTTTCTATTCTTTGAAGTAGTTAGATCTACTTTTCTCGGTAAACGATACGCCCCTTACCAAGGTCGTAAGGCGTCATTTCCACCGTTACTTTATCGCCAGTCATGATGCGAATATAGTGCTTGCGCATGCGACCTGAAATATGTGCAGTCACAATGTGACCGTTTTCCAGCTCAACGCGGAACATAGTATTTGGCAAGGTTTCCATAACCGTGCCATCCATTTGTAGTGCTTCTTCTTTAGCCATTAAGCTTCTCAACATTAAATATTGCGGCCAATTATCAATAAATTGAGCAATTACGCAAGGGGTAAAAGTGAATTAGTTGCTTTTAAAGTACAAAGCGGCCTTATCTGATAGTTGTGGTAGGAATAATAAAGGGTCAACGGTTGTCTGGTTCAACATTACGGCCAGGTGTAAATGTGGCCCAGTTACACGCCCGGTTTCGCCAACGGTACCAATTACCTGGCCTTGTATGATTTCATCGCCAGTTTTCACCTTAATCTCGTGCATATGGGCATACAGGCTAATTAAGCCCATACCGTGATCAATATAGATCATGTTACCACTAAAGAAAAAATCACCTGATTCAATGACTTTACCAGCTGCAACAGCCTTGATAGGTGTGCCTTGTGGTGCTGCTATATCAAGACCGGAGTGTGGTCTTCTGGCTTGCTCATTAAAGAATCGCCGCAAACCAAAAATACTAGAAATCCTGCCATCGACAGGGGTGAGGAAGTTACTATGAACCGGCTCATTTCGCCAATGTTTTTTGGCAATGCCTTTACGTTTTTTTTCACTTAAAATACGCGTCATATCTTTTTCGTAAGGGTTTACCTTACGCTTATTTTTAATGGTTAAGTACTGGGCTTTGTAGGTTTTTGGTTCAACAACAAACTTAATTTTTTCTTTTTTGCCCTGGTTGGTATTGATGGATATGAAATGATTACCTGGTTTTGTATTTAGTGAAACACCAACTAATAGTTGTTGCTGGTTGTTTGCGTTAATCACAGCTAGTTTTTTCCCTTTGTAACGAGCACTACTAACAATATGATTATCATTAAGTGTAAGCAGTGCTATGCCACCAGGTACAGGATTATGCTGAGGAGCGGCAGTTAAAGAGAGTGATGTAATTAGTGCGGCAAAGACGTAAAGTAGTTGTATAGTTTTTTTAAGGTGAGCAGACATATATTTATGCTTAAGTTAAATCGCTTAGTTAAATTACTTAGTGAAAGTTTAACCAATCATAATTCAGATTGCTTATAGAATCGAGAACCGTGTCGTATGACTTTATCAAATGTAGGCTTAAGTGAGTAGGATGCAGATATCTAAACGTATTAGGCAAATAAGTCCGTTTCATGTAATGAATATTCTGGCACGTGCCAAACAGCTGGAAGCAGATGGGCATGATGTAATTCATTTAGAAGTAGGTGAACCGGACTTTGCAACTCCTCAAGTAGTAAGAAATGCTGCAAAAAATGCGATAGATGAAGGCAAAACGCATTACACGCCTGCAATGGGTTTACCGCAATTAAGAAGCAAAATTTCAAATTACTATAAAGAACAACTGTCTGCAGATGTAAGTGCGAAAAATATTGTAGTGACTCCTGGTGCGTCGGGAGCATTGCAGCTTGTCTTATCTGCAATAATTGATCCTGGGCAGAAAATATTAATGGCTGATCCTGGTTATCCCTGTAATCGCCACTTTGTGCGCATGCTAGATGGTTGTGCACAGTCGGTCGCAGTTTCGGCTGATACACATTTTCAGTTAACACATCAGCTTATACGCAAGCATTGGGACAGTGAAACGGTTGCAGTTATGTTGGCATCACCGTCTAACCCAACGGGTACGTTAATCTCTCGAGAAGAGATGCAACAAATTATTGCTGTGGTAAATGAATTAGGTGGCGTGTTAATAGTTGACGAAATTTATCAGGGCTTGGTTTATGACGAGAAAGATTTCACAGTGGCAGAGTACAGCTCGAATGTTTTTGTCATTAATAGTTTTTCTAAATATTTTTCAATGACTGGTTGGAGGCTTGGTTGGTTAATTGCACCGAATGAATATATAGAGGCAATTGATCGGCTAGCACAAAATTTATTTTTAGCGCCATCCACTATTTCTCAGTATGCCGCATTGGCTGCGTTGGATGCTGAAGCTTTGGCTGTATATGAGCAGCAAAAAAACGAACTAAGGTTGAGACGTGATTTTTTAGTTGCAGGCATGACTAAGCTAGGATTTATAGTTAGCGTTAAGCCTGGAGGTGCTTTCTATATTTATGCCGACGTATCTAAATTTACCGACGATAGTTTTACATTTTGTAGTGAATTACTAGAGAAAACGCACGTCGCTATAACGCCAGGTGTAGACTTTGGTGAGCACCAGGCAGCACGATACGTGCGTTTTGCATACACTCAACCGATAGAGAAGCTACAACAGGCACTGGATCGTTTGGCTAAGTTTCTTTTGGTCTAGTGCTTAAAAATGCTAGGTAAAGCTGATATTCTTACTAAGAATTGTATAAGGCTTAAATAAAGAGAGCACTGTGGCATCATTTTTTAAAGATATAAAGGAAGATATAAATAGCGTATTTGATCGTGATCCAGCCGCGCGAAATTTTTTCGAGATAATTACCACTTATCCAGGTGTTCACGCAATAATTTTTCATCGCCTTTCCCATGCCTTATATAAACGAAATTTTAAATGGCTTGCGCGTGTTTTATCTAACATAGTGCGTTGGTATACAGGTATTGAGATACACCCTGGAGCTGTTATAGGGCGTCGTTTTTTCATTGATCATGGCACGGGTATTGTTATTGGTGAAACTGCAGAAATTGGTGATGATGTCACTATGTACCATGGCGTAACACTGGGTGGTACCAGTTGGCAAAAAGGTAAACGTCACCCAACGCTAGCTAATAACGTCGTTGTCGGTGCCGGAGCTAAAGTATTGGGGCCTATTACGATTGCTGCAGGTGGCCGCGTTGGCTCTAATGCTGTGGTAACTAAAGATGTACCTGAGGGTGCTACGGTTGTTGGTGTTCCGGGTCGTGTGATTGAGCAAGTGAAGTCTGAAAAGGCGGATCAACGCGCACAAACTGCTAAAAAAATTGGCTTCGATGCCTACGGTGTTGCTCAAGATGCGCCTGACCCAGTCGCTACCGCAATTAACTGCATGCTTGATCACATTCATGTGATGGATGAAAAGATGGAGCGTATGTGCAAGTCTCTAAAAGCGCTAGATGCCGAGCTCGATGATATACAGATTCCCAAGCTGGGTGATCTTGGTATTCATACAGAATCTAATTTAGCAGAACAGCAGAAAAAAACTCTAGCTGATGAACAGCACGTGGCTGAAGATTTCTCTGAAAAGTCTTAATATTTAACTACTTAGCTCGTCTTATAATACTTGACTAATTTACTCGGAATTGCGTATACTTGCGTCTGAATTCAAGAGAGTGAGTTATGAAACTGACGACAAAAGGCCGCTACGCGGTAACAGCTGTATTAGATCTAGCCTTCCACGAAGGTAATGGCCCGGTATCCCTAGCTGAAATATCGGAGCGTCAAGGTATCTCGCTGTCTTACCTAGAACAGCTTTTCTCCCGTCTTAGAAAAAACAATGTAGTTGCTAGTACTCGTGGACCGGGTGGTGGCTATTCATTGGCTCGTCCAGATGATGAAATTTCAATGGCTGAAATTATCCGTGCGGTAGATGAAAGTTATGATGCGACAAGCTGTGGCGGTGAGGGTACATGCAGTGGTGACCAGTATCAGTGTCTAACTCACGATTTATGGCAAGAGTTAAGCGAAGAAATCCATGGCTTCCTAAATGGCATCATGCTTTCTGAAATGAAATCCAAACGTGAGGTTCTTGAGGTTGTAAAACGTCAAGATGACCAGCAGGAGCAGGCACTTAAGCACGTTGTGTTAGAGAGTTAATTTGTAAAAGATGCCGATCTATCTAGATCATAATGCAACAACGCCATTAAATCCGTTGGTTGTAGAGGCCATGATGCCATATATGTCTGGCATTTATGGTAATCCATCGAGTGTTCATCGTTTTGGACGGCTTACACGAGATGCACTGGAGCAAGCAAGAGTACAGGTCGCGCATTGTGTAGGTGCAGAGCCTAACCAGGTGGTGTTCACATCTGGCGGTAGCGAAGCGAATAATCTGGCTATAAAAGGTTCTTTATCGAACCAGTCACAAGCACGTATAGCTGTAAGCTCAATAGAGCATGCTTGCATGCTAGAGCCAGCCAGAGCGATGAGTAAATTAGGCTGGGGATTAGATTTATTAGTTGTTGATGATCAAGGCCGTGTGGCTATTGAACATTTAAAATCAACAATAACTAATGAGACAAAACTTGTTTCGGTAATGGCAGCCAATAACGAAACTGGTGTGTTGCAAGATATAGCTGGTTTAGTTGAAGTAGCAAAATCAGTTAACCCTGATGTGTTATTTCTCAGTGATGCTTGCCAGCTAGTGGGTAAATTACCCATTAGCTTTAAAAAACTTAATTTAGACATGATGAGCGTTTCATCTCATAAGCTATACGGTCCGCAAGGTGCGGGAGCATTAATAGTTAGCCGTAGCATAGATTTACAGCCACAAATTTTAGGTGGTGGTCAGGAAAAAGGTTTACGTAGTGGCACGGAAAACTTAGCTGCTATTGTTGGTTTTGGTAGGGCAGCAGAGCTTGCAATTGAAGCACAGCAGGCTCGAAAAGAACATGTACTGAAGCTGCAACAACAGCTTGTGCAAAGTTTAACTGATCTGTCTGGTGTGACGGTATTTTCGGCACAGACTGAAAGATTACCAAACACGGTACAGTTTTCGGTACACGGAATTGATGGTGAAACCTTACTGATGCAGTTAGATATGAAGGGTTTCGCAGTATCCAGTGGCTCAGCTTGTGATAGTGGGCGAACCGAACCTAGCCATGTACTAATGGCGATGGGTATAGATAAGAATACAGCCAAAGGCGCGATAAGAGTGAGCTTTGGTGAACAAAATACGAGAGAGCAGGTAGTACAGTTTATCGATGTACTAGCTCAAATTAGACAACAACTTAATTAAAGGTTTAGCCGCAGTGAGTGACTTAAAACTACCGATT
>Ga0316204_10009061_pt1 | contig 13486 bp, 9 predicted proteins | sample 6monrhotite_MG_2_FD_205661 | JGI IMG/M metagenome (GOLD analysis project Ga0316204, IMG submission 205661) | Microbial mat bacterial communities from mineral coupon in-situ incubated in ocean water Damariscotta River, Maine, United States -... | ecosystem: Environmental > Aquatic > Marine >... | reverse complement strand
CTCTGTAAAAACTGTTGTTTAAACATCGCAATTTTCTGCCGAATCCGTTTAACTTTGGTATCCTTCATCTGGGCTGACCTCCTGTAATGGGTGGCTTTCGTGTCGTAACAAAAGCTTACCATTTCAGGGCTCAGCCCACCATTTTTAGGGGCGAGAAAGTCTTAACCGAGTGCCATGAGAGTCTGACCCCAATTATCTCATGACCCCAATTATCTCACCTTATCAGCAAGGGCTGCACAGCGGTGCAGGCTTGTTCTTGATGCACATACCAACACCTCCACATGTCGCGGGATAACAGCCGGCAGGACAAACGACGCCGCCTATATTCGAGTGTGTCGAAGTCGCTACTGGGGCGGTGTTCAAGGTGAATGTGCCCACTTTCTGGGATGCGAGCGCAGCTTGCAAGCTGTTGTCCAAACTAGCTTGAACAACAGGTATTTTTGTCGAGGCATGGGTGATCGCTTGCCGGGTAGATGGCATGCTCGTTTGATCGGCTGCCCAAGCAGACATGGCGAACAGGGCTAACAAAATCGGCATAATTATTTTCATGTGTACACTCCCTAATAGTGGTTGAAAAAATCCTCACGACATCCAGCACAAGCGGCTCCCGCACAGCAACAACATCAGACCGCAACACCTCTTTGTTTTTGCAATGCAATCAACCGTTAACTATCGGCTGATGAACAAAATTATACAGGATGCAGAGCAATCTAACAGATACTCTGAGTGTCAGCAATGCCTATCAGCTCATCGACCGCACCTATTGCTAACGAAGCTGCTGCTTAACATCATCCATCGCCCGCTGCGCAATCAACTTGTTCGCCGCGAAAACCTGCGGCGAACAGAGATTGCCCTGCATACTGTCGTCTAGTCTGCGGCTGACAGTCAGGGTGTTGCCCTGCAAACGGTAGCGAGCACTATAGTGCAGAAAATCGTTACCGATATTCATGTCGGCCGGAATAGCCAGCCGCTTCATCTTGGCAGGAAATTTAATGGTGTATTCTTCGTCCGCCGATATGCTCGCACACACCACGTCCGCCTCTTTTTCACCTTCTAGCGCAGTTTGCAGTAGACTTTGCATCGGCGTAGCGAGGCCAAGCGGGAGGCCGATCTTAAACGCGCCGGAAGATTTAACATAGTTCACAGCCTTAAAACTTGCCTGATAATGGTAACTGTCCGCCAGCCCGCTAGGGTCGTCTTTTACGAATCTGCCGCTGCCTGTTTTGCCCTGTTGGCGCAACATATTCTTGACCAGATTTTTCTCCTCAGCCTTATTGATGCCACGCGCCCACATGCGTGATTGCTCAGCACCCAAACCATGTTGAAATACCTCGACGCTGCCAGACGCCGATCCATCCGGCGCAATTCTGATGATACTGTTCGCGTATTGCCGATTACTGCCGCTCGGCGCTGTCGGTGTTTTCATGCCGTTTTGATTACCTTCGACCAGCAGCACCGGCTTATTCTGCAAGCTGAACGGTAACTGACCGAACGGTGTGATCGCGCGGCTTGAATCGGCATAAAGATCGAAAGCGGGCAGGTAATTCACCACGTGGTTAAAGCTAGTGGCCAGCGGGATTTTCGGCAAGCGGTAGGCTGCACCAGAATTCACCAGTGCTTGCACACTGTTGATGCCGCGCGCGGCGAGCAAAGCTTGAAGCAAGGTCGCGTGGTCCTTGCAATCACCTTGCCTGTGGTCAAGAACGAAGGGTAGCTCGCGCGGAGTTACTGCGCCGATGCCAACGTAATTGCCCGTATAAGTGATATGCGTGGCGACCCACTCGTATAGCGCGCGTGCCTGCTCGCGCGGACTCTTCTTACCCTTGACGATCCTAGTAGCTAGTTGCGCACTCCGCTCCGTAACCGCTGCCTTGGACGACACTCGTGCATTGTATGCGGCGGCTATCTCGGCATAGCTTTTGAAGGTGGAAAAAGAATAACCCGCTTCCTGCTCGGCATCAAAGACCGAAAAATCACGTCGTCCGGTTTCGAGCGGATGAGGATTTGCATATCTCCACTCGACGATCTTGCGCTCGCTCCTGACTGAGTTTTTGACCTCCCGCATGCCGCGCGCCTCGTACTGCACCCACATAGTGGCGGGGTAATCAAAGCGCACACGCACATCATCATAGGCGACTTGATTGTAATAATATTGCGTCGCCGAATAATGTCCGGGAAACATCGACTCCAGTTCGCTAAGCTGGTAAGCAAACACCACCGTATCGCCAACCGCGACCTCAGGAAAAGTGACGCTCAATGTCGCCGTATTAGCAAAGACCGAGGCAGCTTGGCCATTGAAGTGGCCGACTTCAAGCTTGTAAGCGTCTTTAGGGACGGCAATGCGCCTACCATCGGCCTTCAAAGTATAAGCGGCGGTGATTTCCGCCTTCTGGGTGCTGGTGTCATAACTGAGCAAGGCGCGCCGAGATTCCTCCAGCGCAGATTCTTTCAGCACCGTCTTCGCCCATTCATACGAGCCGACAGAAGTGCCGTCCGCCTTAATAATAAAACTCGAATAAAAATGTCCGTAACGGACTTGCAGATCCAGCGGCTCGCCCGTGGCCGCAAAGGCCTCGGTGCAGAACGTGAGTGCAGCGAGCAACCCTGCTAGGACAAATTTCATAGAATGGTTCGGAGTTTACTGCTTGCACCGGGCAAGTTCATAAAAAAAACGGCTCGGACATGATGCCATGCCCGCACCGTGTTTAATGCAACTCGAATCATCTCAGAAAAATCCGTGCTGGCCCAAGATCAAGCGAGCCTGATACCTAATTACCGTGATGTCCTTACTAGCATGGAGTACACAGCGGAGCAGGCTTGTTCTTGACGCAAATAGCGACACCGCCGCAAGTCCTCCGATAACAGCCGGCAGGGCAACCTACGTTATGGCTTGCGGCGACAGACGCTGGTGTGGCTGTTTCCTCAGCGGAAGTTTTGACTTTTCCTGATGAACAGGCGCTCATAGTGATCAAGACCAACGATAACAACAATATTTTTTTCATGATTACTCCCCTTTGTGGTTAAAAAATTTTACACTATTCCCTCGTCTATGCACCTCTCCCTCACCCACCTCGGAAAGCGGCGAGCAAACCCTTGATCACCACAGCAATTTGAGCCGCGCATACCCCAGGCGTCCATTGCTGAAGCGCGGGTTAAGCGGGTCGATGCTGGTGTACTGGAACTGCCTGTTGCCAGCATTGCGCACGCCCACATCCAACGAGCCCGCCTTGTTGAACTGCCAGTCCACGCTAGCATCGGTTTGATTGAAGCTTTCCTGATAAGGAACTAAGATGGAATTGTAGCTTGCATCAGATGATTGCATGCTAGCGGAAACTTGGTTATGGCTCCACTCTAGGTTCAGCGTCCATTGCGCACCACCAAACCAACGTAAACGCAGTTGTTGCGAGCCTAAGCGTTGCTCCTGCACCGAATCCAATGCTGTATTGGATAAAGGTGCTTGGACGCGCTCGTACTCATAAGCCAGACTTGCGGCCAATGGCTGCGTGCCGGGCTGCCAGTGCAAGGCCAGTTTGGATTGATCGATACGCTTCCTGAAAGCATTCCCTTGCTCACCCGGCTGGTCGGCAGTGAGCTGCTGCGTCTGCCCATCTAGCAGCCAGTTGAAACCCAATTTTCTATCCGCCCCCAGCGCAAGACCTTGCACCAGATTGTTCCGCTCGCCGGGGAGTTTTATCACCATGCCCGCTAGGGTAGCCGGGGCCAGTGTCGCATCGCCCACTGTGTCAGCATTCAGATCGCGCCATGCGGCGAGGCGCACATGGCTTGCCTCATTCGGCGTGTAAACCAAGCCTAGCTTGGGCAGCCAGTGATTCTGGTAAACATCGTTGCCTGCCCCGGTATTATCCCGGAGATCCATTTTTTTCCAAGCCAGTTGCGCTTCCAGTTGCCAATGTAGACTCAGTTTTTGCTGGCGGGCGGCATAGAGTTGCTGCACATTGCTCGTAAAATCATTTAATGTCAGATAATTATATGGTCCGCGATACAGTTGCGCGCCCCATTGCGTGGTGGAACCCGCATCAGCGCTGCGGTATTGTAGCTCTGCGCTGTGTGTGTTGCTGCTACTATATTGCGTGACCTGGGGAAAAGGCAACAAGGGTCCGAGGCCGGACAAATTGCTATAGGGCAACATATAGCTGATATATTCGTTACTGTCTGTTTGATCGGTTTGCTGGCGGCTGAGCAAGCCGCGCAACTCGCTGTGATCCGACAGGCTTTGGCGCAAGCCTAAGCGGACAATGCTGCTGTTGTCCTCGATCTGGTGGAATGTGCCAAGGTTGATCGGATCCCATGGCGAGGTTGTCTCGCCGTGTAGCGAATGAAAGGTCTGGTACACCACGAATGCCTGCGTAGACTGGTTGGGATGCCATTGCAGGCTAGCTTGCGTACTGCGGTTATCCAGCATACCGGGATTGCTCAACAAGTTGGGAGGGTGTCCGACGCCATCGGTCTTGTATTGCCGCATCGCGACGCTCAGTCCCAGCGTGTCACTGCCTACCCCGGCTCTAGCCTGCGCGCCGCGAGTATTTTGCTCGCCTGTAATAGCATCGGCCACCAGCGTGGTGCGCTTGGCAATCAAGCTGTCGTAATTGTTATAGCTGGCTTGCTGCGAATTGAGAATACTGACCGTGCCATGTTGCGGGGCTTGTGCGCCAGTCAGCCCTGCACCGTCACCGTAGACGTCTAATTCGGAGGGCAAGCTACCCGGTTTGTCGTTAAACAGGCTTTGCAGCAGCAGGCTGCGCCGTGCCGATTCGCCAAAACGCTGGCCTTGCAATAGGTCGGCCTGATTGCGTAAATTGGCCGAGTTCTTTTCGCCGGGCGAGTCGCTCAGGGTATGGAATGCAAGGTTGTCCAATCCCATGCGGCGCTGGATTTCGGCTAGATTGGACTGTAATAGTTGCGCGTCTTCTCTGAGTAGCTTTTCACCGCGATACACCGATCGGTAGGCCGTTCGCGATTGCGCTTGACGCACACTTTCGCGGGCATCCAACAGGTTGTTGGCCTGTAATTCTGCCTGTGCCTGATACAGCCATGGAGCGGGATCTTTGGGGTCGGCGCGTTGTGCGCTGCGCCAGCTCGCCCGTGCTAATTCGGCTTGTCCGCTTTGTTGTTGTGCGCGGCCTAGGTAGGTGAGGATCAGCGCATTGTTGGGAGTGGAGTCATTCGCCGCTTGCAATTGCTCTAGTCCGGCTTTGAAGTTGCCCAGCTTTATCTCGGCCAGCCCCAAGCCCAGTAATGCTTTGGTATCTTCTGAATCGCGCTGCAAAGCGGAGGTAAACGCGGCTTTAGCTGCTTGGGTTTTTCCGTCTATTAGGTAAGTCAAGCCGCTCACGGCGATGACATATACTTGTGTTGGGTCTGCGGCTTTCGCCTGATTCACCAGCGTCTTGGCGGATTCAACCTGGTCGAGCGTCAGTGCCAGTTCGGCTTCGCGCGCCAATGCGATTGATGATAACGGTGAGCGGCTATTGAAACCATGCATCGCTTCACGTGCCTCGGTCAAGCGCCCCGTACTTTGCAATGCGTAAGACAGCGCGAGATGCGCCAATAGTCCGCCCTGAGATTCCTGTGCATGTTTTGCGGCATCCAGTGCTTGCTGTGTTTTTCCCTGTTGCAGGTATGCCATGACGGTGAGTGCATAGGCATCCGCCGCATGTTGAGGATTGCTAAGCAAAGGGTTCAGTATTTCCAGCGCCTGATCATACTGATTGCCTTGTAACAAAAAGCTGGCGCGCAATAAATTTATTTCAGTCTGCACCGCCGCGCTTGCCTCCCCAGCTTTAGCGGCTTCGTCTAGTTGTATCAGTGCATCGAGAAAGCGGCCTTCATTCTGCGCCTGCAATGCAGCTTGCATCACGGTATTGTCTAGCGAAGGTTGGTATTGAGTTGCTACGAGTGGCAACATCCAAAGCGCAGTTTGTCCCTGCCCCATGGCTTGCTCTGAGGAGGCCTTGATTTGCCCCAGAAACATATCTTCGTCAGCGGCTTGAGCTGTTTCTGTGATCAGACTTGACCCTGCTATTCCCAATAACAGCAGTACATGTAAGTATTTTGCGGGGGAAGCAAGCCGCAACTTTTCTAATAATGGCAAAACATTCGTCCTCTCATCTCATTCTTCACCGGGTTATCCCTTGTTTTTTTGACTGATCATACTCCCCCATCAGCCACGATGAGATTTTAAGTGTACTACATTAGCATTGCGACTAAGGCAATTATTTCGCTGTTGCTACAGTTGCTTATACTGCAAGAAGCCTGTAGCGCTCAAGTAATTTTTGGCACCTCGATAGCTTGCTTTATTGCGAACTGATTTCGTAAACTTTTGATGCCGCATCTCCCAAGGCGAAGTGCCGTAGTGTGCAGTTTATAGAATCCCACCCTGCCCGCCAGTATTGTTGCATCCTCAGGACAGTAATTCAATCCGCAGAATGGTGAATTATTGCCTGATAAAAGCTAATTCGCAGATTATTGCAGATTTTAAGCACTTTTAGATGCGCGCAGTTTTAATTACTTGGCATTAGGTGTTATTTATTCGACGAACACCTGCTTTTGCTAACTTCATTGATTCATTTGTGACATCAGCCAACGATGAGACTAACGTCACTCAAGTCACACCAGACACTCAAGCCCTGGTTAGCGCGCACAATACACTCGCCTATATAATTAAACCCGCGCTACCCAGAACGATTCTCCTATTACATATTGAGCGCAATTCAAAAGGCTTCTGGAGTTTTCTTGGCCCCGTTTCAATCATTCGCCAAATTGATGATGGCTTCGATTATTTCACTGGTACTTTTTGTTGTGTTTGTACTTTCGGCAGACGTCAGCACCTCTGTCGCCGGAGGTGAAAATATTCTTGCGTTGGATGGTTTGAAATTATTAAATAACCTAGTTTTTCTCATATCTGCTGCGGGATTAGGCGCTGGATTTGCTGCGCTATACAAGGCAAATTCGTTCATCACGCAAGGTACATTTGACCCCACTTATCATGTTTCATACTGGATACGTTTTTTTCTAGGACTAATCGCAGCCCTAGTATTGTCAGTCATGGTATCTGGTGACGCCTTGGATGCTCATCAGGGAAGCACTCAAGCTGACAGCACCCTATACGCCTTTCTTGACCCCGGCTTGCTCAGACCTATGCTTGCTATGCTCGGAGGATTTTCTGCTGATTTGCTATACACCATTATGAACAGATTGGTTGAAACGGTTGAATCCCTTTTTCGTGGCAGCACAAAAAACTTTATCGCCGTAAAACAAGAAGAAGCAAATGCCTTGCTTGCAGCAAGCAAAGTACAATCTAAAATTGATGTAGCGTTGAAGTTGCTAAAGTTTCAACAGGAACTTAAAGGCGAATAAAATCCGGAAGAGATTCAAGCAAAACTTGATAAATTGCTAAATGATGTCATTCCTGAAATTTGTCAGCAAATAGGTCTACCTTGTCTAGCAGCAATAGTTGTGCGGATGATTATGCTTTGCATATAGGACGGACCGGCGGTATCGCGACTTTCCTTTAAACTATATTTGTGCCGGATACAACCCGTTCACATATATAACTGTGAACGGTTAGAATACTGTATTGAGATGCATAATTCAGGGGGATTCGGATGTTTACCATAGTGCGTACAATATTTATCTTGGCGGCAGTTCTGTCGTACTTTAACGGCACTGTTCTAGCCGACGAATATCACTACAACAACCTGTTGATCGGTGACCGGGCTTCCGGGATGGGCGGCGCGTACACCGCGATTTCCGACGATGCCACCGGCATGTTCTACAACCCTGCCGCGATTGTCTATGTCGGCGACAAAAACGTCTCTGCCAGCGTCAACGCATATTTCTCCCAGTACAAAAAATATGAGAACATCATCGGCGGCAAGCCTTTTGAACGCACTTCATCCGCGCTATTGGCCAACTATTTCGGTATCGTTAAATCCGTAGAGGGATACAAGATAGGGTTCTCATATGCCGTGCCCGACGCAACAAACGAAGATCAGAACCAGACCTTCACCAATGTCACCGCGAATACATCGCGTTATACCGTAAACCTGAATAACAGAGACCACACCTATAATTTCGGACCATCATTCGCCACCGAGATCAGCAGCACGCTAGCCATAGGAATAACCTTGTATGCGCATCAACGGGATGTGCAACATAGCAGTAACTATTATGTGGAAAGAACGACAGGCACTACCCAGTGGAGCAACCAGTATTTCCGGCTGCACGAAACGGGAATAAGGCCCGTGCTCGGCCTGGCTTGGGCCGTAAGCGAAAAAACATCAATGGGATTCGCCCTATCCAAGACATTTGTACTAAGTTCCAATGCGACGAACCAGTTAACATGCTGGGATGCAGTTGCCCAAGGGTGCGCCAAAACGGACACAACCGCCCCCTCAATCTTGACTCCCAGTTTGACCACTTACGATGTAAAGAGAACCTACCCCACCAAACTGGCTGTCGGCTTGGCGTATTTCGCAAGCAGAAGCCTGCTTTTTTCGAGCGACCTAACTTACCACACGGCAGTGAGCGACCCGCTCTACGGCAACAAGATTGCAACGATCAATGCCTCCCTCGGCACCGAATATTATCTATCCAAAAAATGGGCTATCAGAGCTGGCCTGTACACCAACAGAGCAAACACCCCTGATATCCAGGCCGGTGTCACCTCGATCGAGGAGAAAATCGACCTGTATGGTGCCAGCATGAGTATTTCCAATTTCACCGGAAGCACTTCAGTGACGTTGGGGGGGAGTATCAGCTATGGCAAAGGACTGTCGCAGATCACCGGGGATACCAGCGTACAAACCGCATCCACTTTGGGTTGGCTACTGTTCCTGTCCTCTTCGTATTGATAGGGAGTTAGCGTGGGGAAGATAATTTAGACGCTTTCATCGTTGCAACAAAACGCTTTTGGTTGCTCGCGGCTTTGCTGGCATCAACGCCATCCTTGGCGATAACATCGTTGATCTGTGCTATCCGCGTGGTGAATGAAGGGTGCGACTCGCCCGTATCGGCGATTTCGCCTTTTATGGTGCGGGCGCGTTCAAGGTATCTTGCCAATGCAGATGCATCATAGCCATTAAGTGCACAAAGTATCACTGCCGATTTGTCCGCTTGCAGCTCGTCACCGCGCTTATATTCATCCTTGAAAATCATTTCCACGCCCTGATCGACAGCTTGCGAAAAAGCCACCCTAGCCGCATCGGAACTCCCTCCTACCAGATGCGCTACTGAAGTTATGGAGTCATCTGTCCCTTTGATTTTCAATTCCTTGACGACATGCATCTCGGCTATATGCGAAATTTCATGGGCCAACACTCCGGCAAGTTCCGCCTCGTCTTTCATTAAGCGTATAGCGCCGAGCGTGACGAACACGTAGCCGCCGGGAGCCGCATAAGCATTGATCTCCCTTGAATCCAGCACCGTAAAGTGAAACTTCAGTTCCGGTCTGCTCGAAGTACGCAAGAGCGACAGCCCGACCAAGTTGACATATTTGATCAGCGCCGGATCGTTGTAGACCTTGAGTCTGCCCAATATTCTCGCCGCAATTTCACGCCCGAACGCGACCTCGGCGCTAACGTCACCTGATGTCATTTCACCTTCCATCGAAATGCGTTGGCGCATATTTTCGGAGCCTGTCTGAGCGGCACATGGTAAAACCAAGCCCATGACAAGCAGCAGGACTAAAGAAAAATTTCTCGATTCCATCATTTCATCTCTCCGACAAATTGACCGAATTCGCTATCGCTCACCACGAAGGACTCCATGTTTTTCACCGCCGAGAAGTCGGCGCGCTCATCAGTGTCCAACCTGTCTCTGTCTTCCTTGGTCAAGCCACGAGATGCGGCAGCACTTAAAAATGCAGATGCTCTGCGGCGTACGCCACTATTTATCTCGGGGTCTTTAGCCCGCACGACCTGAACTCTTTTCAAAGGGGGATGGGTAGAAACCAGCAGTAATGGAACGTACCCCCCCTTGCCTCCGATCACGATTTTCACCCAACTCCCCGCATTACCTGTCGATGTCAGCTTTTCGCCCAGCCCCACCACAGTAACCACTTTGGAGCCGAAAGAGGGCTCGGATAAGATCCTGGCATAAGAACTCTGCACGTAATATACAGATTCAGCATACGACACAGAGGCACTGAACATTCCTCCTATAAACACCATAAATAAACCGATCTTTGTCTTCATGTTTTCCTCCATTAATCAACTGCGCGTAGTTTCATAAAAATACATTCAAGTAGTACTCGTTGTATAAATATCGACGGCCCGCTCCCGCCCCTTTACCGTCACATTCCCAACCCGCCTACAGGCTATTTTGCCATTAATCCTCTCGTAGGTATATTCCGAAAAAAGCAGCGGTACTTTTTGCTCCTTGGTAATACTTTCCAGCCGCGAAGAAAGATTGACCGTATCGCCCACTACCGTGTAGTTCTTTTTAATCTCCGATCCTATGCTACCTATAGTCGCCACCCCGGTGTTGATGCCGACACCAATTTTCACCTCATGCTCGAACCCGCGCTCCTTGAGAATACGGTTGACTTCCTTGATCCCCTCCAGCATCTCTTGCCCGGCCAGTACCGCCAATTCCGCATGATTTTCAGTTTTAACCGGAGCCCCCCAGAAGGCCATGATGGCATCGCCAATATACTTGTCAATAGTACCGTTGTGCTTCAAGATGATATCGGCCATAACCGTAAAATGGATATTGAGCATCTCAACGATTTTTTCCGGCGCGGTCGTTTCGGACATCGTTGTAAAACCTCTGATGTCCGAAAACAGCACGCTAATCTCTACCTTTTGCCCCGCACTTGATTTCGCATAGTCTTCATAATTGTGCAGCACTTCGTCCAATACATCTTTGGATACGTACTGCGCAAATAAATGGGAAACCCGGCGCTTCTCTGCCCCTTCGGTAATGGTCAGGTAAGCAAAAGATAAAAAGTCTGTTGCAATCGTGGCAAAAAGGAATGGAACCATCTCGACATGGACATTAAATTTGAACGACAGCAGTGCGTAGCCGATATAGCCAAGCAGCATCGCCAATGGCAAGGCTATCCTAATGATCGTTTTTTTCGTGAACATCACCGCCCACACGGTCAGGAACACACCGATGAAAGCCGACGCGAAGGTCACTCTCCGATCTGGAGCGCGCATAAAATCGTTTTGCAAATAGTTATTCGCCAAGAACGCGTGGAGCAACACGCCTGGGGCGTTATTGCCCATGGGGATCGCTTTAAGATCTGCGGTTCCGACTGCACTGGAACCGATAAACACGATGCTGTCTTTGAATGTGTCAGGATTTAATAGCAAATTTTCGACATTCCCTTTTCTGATCTGCTGCAAGGAAGCGAACACTCCGCTCATGGAATAACTTTCGACCTTATTTGGATCGTACATATTGATGATGGCATTGCCATCCTGATCGATGGGAATGACTGTATCGTTAACCTTGACCGAATCCAGGCCAATCGCAACCGGCGTCTTGGCATCCATGAACGCAGCCAAGCCCAAGACCGGGAAATAGTTACCCTGATACTCACGTAACGGCTTGGTTCTTCGATGCCCGTTATCAATATCTGGAGTAAATTCGACCACCGCCATTCCTTTGGAAGCATCGGCCAGCCCAGTGATAGGTAAGGCAAACTCATTATTCTCAGCGCCCAACTTGAGTGGCATCCCCCCCTGCACGTTTTTCACTGCGAACTTCTCAATCAATCCCGAAGGCAATGCCCGTCCCGCCAGCTTTTTACCCGAGATGTTAATTTCCGCATCTTCGTGAAAGATCATCATGCTGTGGTAAACACGACCAAAGTCCTTGGTCGCAGAGACCAACGCACTATCATTGGCCTTGTCCTGCCGCTCAAGAAATAGAACATCGAACAGCACGGCTCGCGCTCCGCCCATTGAAAGGAAATCCAGCAAATCAGACCAGATGGCGCGCGGCCACGGCCATCTTCCTGCAATATCGCTCATGGATTTGAGGGCGGCCTCATCGACAAGAATCACCTTGACTTTGTTGTCCCAAGGCTTATCGGAGCGCAACAGTTTTGCCTGACTATCGTAGAGAAACAATTCAGGTTTGGTGAAAAAACCGACTTCGTATCCGCCCATGGAAATGGCGAAAACCAAACATGCAATGAGCAGTGATATTACGGTCTTTCTGGTCATGTACGGGTCATCCTGTGATGAGCTTACGCGCTCGTCTCCCTGAAGAAGGGTAGGGAATTCAACCACACAAGTCAACCAAAACCTCCCCTACGTCCGCACAGCACCGGCATCGGTGATAAATGCCATGATGCGCATCTGTCCCTGACAAACCGTGCAGACCAGCGGGAGCGCTTCATATATATGCGCCAGCAACATCGCCCACAGATAGTGCGATACGACACGGCGGGGCGATGCGTCTGCTTCGCTGGCTTCCACCGGCACCGGCGACATTGCAGTGACGGCGGCACTAGCGCGGCGATTTTGTCGATCAGTTCCAGCGGCATGATCGCCAGATTATGCGGGCTATCGGAGCGGGGCTTGGGGTTGTGCTAGAGCAGATGCTCCACCGCGAAGGGTGGAAGGGCGCAGTAGCGCAGCAGCCGTTCCAGCCCCGCCCGGTCTGCGCCTAGGATACAGACTGAGGCATCCAAAGAGAACCCGCCGCCATGTTTCCAGCCCATCATCTCATCACGGTCGCGGTTGCCGATCAAGCCGCGACGAACGAAGGCGCGCAGCGCATTTGAGCTTGCACTTGTGCAATGGCGGCGGCATCCAGGTCGGTTGCCGCATGAAAATCCACCTCCACCACTGCATCAGTCGTGCAGGTTGTATCGCCAATATTTTCAGCAGGCTGAAACACCCCATCCACGATGCCGCAGTGAAAACGAAGTTTCAGTGTAAGCTAACGTCGGCTTTATCGACGTTAAGCGAAGCGGCCGGAACTACAGTGGACATATTCGTGCAGGCGTGAACCGAAGCGGTGGATGAAGGCGCTTACGCCGATACGGGCGGTGGGGGCGCAACAGGATGCGCAGCACTGCACCTTGCAGTTCAGTGTCGCGTTGCAAGAAATAGCACAGACGCTTGGACACGGAGAGCACCCATTGCCGCACCGGTAGCGTGGGGAAAACGTGATCAGTCAGATGGGCGGCGGTTTCGTCCATGCGCCGTGTGTTGCACGAAGGGCATACGCCGCGCCCTTTACACGAAAAGGCGATAAGAAAGTCGTGCCCGCACTCATCGCAGTGGGCGCGGGCGAAGCGTTGGATAAAATTCCGCAGTCGAGATAGCGGCTAAAGGCCTGCTCAATGTATGCGGGTAGTGAGTCTGAAAGAATTAATTACTAATGAGCTTCTTGCAAAACTATTTTTAAAATGAGCCGTGCCGACATCTGATGCAGGAATTTATGCATCGAAGTAGCAATTCTCCCCCTTGTTAGCGTCAATTTTTCAAATTTATCGCTTCTCTCTGCT
>Ga0316204_10009060_pt1 | contig 13487 bp, 11 predicted proteins | sample 6monrhotite_MG_2_FD_205661 | JGI IMG/M metagenome (GOLD analysis project Ga0316204, IMG submission 205661) | Microbial mat bacterial communities from mineral coupon in-situ incubated in ocean water Damariscotta River, Maine, United States -... | ecosystem: Environmental > Aquatic > Marine >... | reverse complement strand
CCGAAAAGGGGGGTCACAGGGGGCTCGTCCCCCTCGCCCCGCAAGGGGCCAGGAGACAGGGAGAGAACTTCAGAGACAGCGACGAAGGAGCGCTGAAGGGCGAGCCGATACGCCTTGCGGCGAGGCAGCTGACGTCGCAACACCCTCTCCCGTGAGACGCTGGGACGTCACGTTCCTCAGAGGTACCCAGTCGCAGTTGGCGCGCGCCTGACGGCACGTTCTGGCGAAAGGTGAGGACTCATCGAGAGGGTGGGGAGGCGGTGCGGTTGGGGCCGCTCGGAAGCCGCTGGAGTCGCTGTGAAGCAGCCGCTCTGAAGCCGCTCGGAGCTGTTGCGCTGCGCGCTCAGAACTCACTTCGTTTGCGGGAAGGATGCTGTCAGAGAAGCAGCGCCCAGAGGGGACGTGTCAGGCGCAGCGTCAGAAACATCAAGGCCGGACCGTGCTTCTTCTTCCGCCAGAGGAACCGGAACTGACCCATCAGAAACGGCGGGCTCAGAAAGGCGTCGGCGACCCGCACGGACTCCGCGGCGTTGACAGCCTTCAACGCATCCCGGGTGCCCCCGGCGCGGAAGCTCCGGGAGCGACCCTCCTCAACCCAGGTGCTGGCGATCTGATACGCCTCCTCCATGAGCGCCTCGTGCGGGACCACCCACTGGATCAGCCCGGCCTCCAGGGCCTCGACGGCCGTGGGCTTCCAGCCCTCCTCACCCAACATCCGGGCGGCGGTCGCCTCCCCGAGGAGCTGCGGGAAGTGCACACTGGAGCAGCCCTCCGCCGGCACACCGAGCGCCGCGAAGGGGGTCGAGAAGGTCGCCTTCTCCGAGGCGATGATGCCGTCGCAGAGGGTCGCCGAGGTCACGCAGGCGCCGATCCCCGGACCGTTGGCGGCGATGAGGATGGGCTTGGGGAAGTCCAGGAACAGCTCGAAGAGGCCCTGGTTGTGCTCAATGATGAAGTCGCGCAGCGCCTTGGGGTGGCTGAGCTTCATGGTGGCGCCCAGGTTCACGCCCGCGCAGTAGTAGGGATCCGCGCCCGTGAGGATGACGACCCGGGTCCCCTCGTCCTCGGCTGCCGTATTCAGGGCCTCGCGAAGCGCCGCCATCATGGCCATGGTCCAGCCGTTCAGGCGGGAGGGCATGTTCATGGTCAGGGTCGTTACGCGGTCTCGGGTCTCGACGAGGATCAGGTCGCTCATGCCGGCTCCATATCCTCTTTGCCCGAATCAGCGGGGCGCCCCTGTCCACCGACCGCGACGCCTGGATACGGTAAGGGCATGCAGGTCATCTACGCCAACCAGAGCTTCCCCGAATCCTGGTCCTCCGCGATCTTCCTGGCCGGACCCACCCCGCGGTCAGCGGAGGTGCCCTCCTGGCGGCCCGAGGCCCTGCGCCTGCTGGCGGCCGCGGGCTACGACGGCGTCGTGTTCGTCCCCGAGGACGAGGACGGCGAGTGGCGGCACAGCTACCTGGAGCAGGTCGAGTGGGAGTCCGCGGGGCTGAACTTCGCCGACGTCATCGTGTTCTGGGTGCCCCGGGCGCTGGAGACCCTGCCGGCCTTCACGACCAACGTGGAGTTCGGTCACTGGGTGGGCTCCGGCAAGGCAGTGCTCGGCTACCCGCCGGGGGCGCCGAAGAACCGGTACCTGGACTGGCTGCTCGATCACCACGCCCGGGGGCAGCGCCCCGCCGGCTCGCTGGAGGCGACGCTCTCGGCCGCCCTGGCGCGCATCGGAGCGGTCGGTGAGCCCCGACGCGACGGGGAGCGGCACGTCCCGCTGGATATCTGGCGCACCCCCACCTTCCGGGCCTGGTACGCCAGCCTGACGCGGGCGGGGCACCGGCTGGACGGCGCGCGCCAGCGCTGGGCCTTCCGGTCGAAGAAGGGCGGCGGCCAGGTCTTCGCCTGGGTGCTCCACGTGGAGGTCTGGATCCCCTCCGAGGGGCGTCACAAGACCAACGAGTGGGTGTTCGCCCGCTCGGACATCTCGGCGGTGGCGCTCTGGCGGGCGCCGGAGGGCGGCGAGGGCTCGGAGCTGCAGCGCCTCCTGAGCACGGAGCTGGTCCTGGTGCGGGAGTTCCGCGCCCCGGCCCGCACCCCCGATGGCTTCGTGCACGAGCTGCCCGGCGGCTCCAGCACCGAGGCCGGGGATCCGCTGGTGGTCGCCAGCGAGGAGCTGCATGAAGAGACCGGGCTCGTCGTCGATCCCGCGCGGCTCAAGCCGCTGGGCAGCAGGCAGCTCGCGGGCACGCTCTCCTCCCACCACGGCCACCTCTTCGCCGCCGAGCTGACCGCGGACGAGATGACGCGTGCGCGCGCCGTCGCCGACGCGGGCACGGTCCACGGCGCGGATGACAGCTCCGAGCGCACCACCGTCGAGGTCACCTCGTTCGGCGCCATGCTCCGGGACGGGCTGTGCGACTGGACCACGCTGGGCATGGTCGCTCAGGCGCTCTTCACCTAGACAAGGTACTGGCGTTGATCGCGCTCTTCATCGCCTGGAAGAGGCGCTTCGCCGCCCGGGCGGCGGCGGGGCCCTCGCCCCGGGCTTGACGCAGCAGGTTGCGGAGCTGCTGCCGGTCTCCGGACGGGTACTTGTCGAGGAAGGCCTGGAGCGCGTCGTCGCCGCCTTCGAGCAGCGTCGCCTGCCAGCGCTCCAGCGAGTAGCCGCGGGCGGAGTCGTCGCTGTCGCCAGCGAGGAAGGCCTCGACCGCCTCGTGGTCCTCGCCGCGCAGCAGGTGCTTGACCCGCAGCATCTGGCGCCGCGTCGCGGACTGCCCGCCGAGGTCGATCAGGTGGGTGATGGCGTCCTTCAGCTCGTCGCCGACCGGGAGCCGCGACCGGCGCCCGACCGGCAGGTCGATCAGGCGGTGCGTGAGCACGGACAGCGCCTCGTTCTCGAGGTTCTTCGCGGAGCTCTCGAAGCGAACCACGGGCTCCAGCGCCTCGCCGGGCTGGTCGTCACGCTGCCACTGAAAGCCCTTCCGCTTCTTCGACATCAGGAGACCACCAGTGAGAGGGACAGTGCGGTAGGCATTCCCCCATGTAGCCGATCTCAGCGGGTCTCGATGCGCCCGAGCGACAGCAGCATGTGCCGGGCCGCCACGACCCCGACCAGCGAGCCCGCGATGGCTACAAGCGGCCAGGACACGGCCGACCAGGGGATCTCCGGCAGCCTCCAGCCCATGAGGCGGCCCGCGCTCACGGCCGCGCCGCTGAGCGCGGCGAGGAGCCCGAGGCGCACGATGAACCGCGCCGCCAGCACCGACTGGCTGGCCGCGGCCTGGAACGTCGCCCGCGCTCCCTCGATCGCTGGCTCCAGCCGCTTCGCCGTCTGCTCCGCCCTGTCGATGAACTCGAGCTGCCTGGCGAACATGCGCTCCTCCTGCTCCCTGCGGCTGAACGCCGTGCTCCCCTCCGTCAGAGCCCGGGACTGGCGAGCGGCCGCCTCCTTCAGGTAGCGGGTCGTCTCGTCCAGCCCGATGGTGCTGTCGATGCGGAAGGCGAGGGTGTCGTAGAGGAGGAAGGCCCGGATGGAGCGGACCGTGTCCAGGTTCATGCGGATCTGGTAGTGCCGGGCGACCTCCAGCATCTGCAGCCAGATCCCCGCCACGATGCGCTCCGACCAGTGCGCGTTCTCGTCCTCGCAGGCCATGATGAAGCGGTGGAACTTCTTGTCCATGTTGGTGCTGAACTCGTCCATGTCCAGGTGCGGCAGGGGCGAGAGGTCCGAGAGCATCACCCGGGTGATGGCCGCCGCGTCGTTCTGGACCATCAGGTTCAGCACCTGGGTGTGGTTCAGGCGGGTGCGGCGGCTGGTGGTGCCGCAGGCACCGAAGTCCAGCAGCACGATGCGATCCCCCGAGGTCACGATCAGGTTGCCCGGGTGGGGGTCCGCGTGGAAGAAGGGCGCCTCGAAGCGGGTCCACAGTGAGAAGCGCAGCACCCGCCGGGCGAGCTTCGCCGCGTCGATCCCCCGCTCGTCGAGCCAGCGATCCGTGTCCGGAGCCCCCGACTCGATCTTGCCCAGCAGGTCGGCGCCGCGGGTGCCCTCGGCGAAGCCCGTCACCAGCACCGACGCCCCCGAGAGGTCCGAGTAGACCCTGGGCGCGGTCACCCAGGGCATGTTCGCCCGCTTGACCGAGCGGCTGAAGAGGCGCTGGTAGCGGGCCTCCAGCACGAAGTCCATCTCCTCGCCGAACATGATCCGCAGATCCTGGCGCAGGTGGGAGAAGAAGCCGTCCCGGACGAAGGTGCTCCACTCGGCGAAGCGGGCGCAGAGGTCGAAGGCGGCCAGATCCTCGGAGAACTGCCGGGGGATGTCCGGCCGGCGGACCTTGATGGCGACGGTCTCGCCGCTCACCAGCGTCGCCCGGTAGACGCAGGCGACCGACGCCGAGCCGATGGGCTCCGGGTCGATGTGGGTGTAGACCTGATCGACGGGGCGGTCGAGCTCGCGGGCGATGACCGCGCGGGCCTCGGCGAAGTCCATGGGGGGCACCCGATCGCTCAGGCTGGCGAGCTGCTCACAGACCTCCGGCGGCAGCAGATCCGCGCGCACGGAGAGCTGCTGGCCGAGCTTCACGGCGGTGCCGCCGACCTCCTCGAAGAGCTGCCGCAGACGGAGGCCGGTCTGCTTCTTCGAGCCCCGACCGGTCAGCTTGTCGAGGAGCGACCGGGCCGTCAGGCGAAGCCCCGCGTGGCCCCAGCGCAGCCCGCGTCGGGCGAGGCCCAGCGCGCTCGTCGGGGGCAGCCCGCGTCGGCGGAGGCTCTTCACTCGCCTCCCTTGTCGTCCAGCCGGAAGAGGATGCGACGCAGCGTGAGCGCCGCGACCGCGAACACCAGCGTCCCGTACAGCGGGTGCAGCGTCACCGCGACCACCCGGTCGACCGTGCCCCACTCGGTCCAGCTCGCGCCCGTGAGCGCGGCGTCGAACGCCATGCCGATGAGCAGCATCAGGAGGCTGGCGCTCGCGAGCTTGAAGCTCTGGGAGACGGCGTAGGCGGCCTTGCCGCTCAGGGCGAGGTTGCTCACGGGCAGGTTCTCCGCCGTGTTCTCCAGCCACAGCCCAAGGCGCCCGGCGCCCTCGGTCACCCGGGCCCAGCGCGCCACCGAGGCGGCCTGCAGATCCGCGGGATCCCGCTGCTCCATGTCCTTGCGGTATCGCCGGGAGGCGCGGCGATCGGCCTTCACCCGGTAGCGCTCGAACTCACTCAGCAGGTCCAGATCCGGCCGCAGCTGCACCGCCATGGTGTCGTAGGTCAGGGCCGATCGCATGAGCCGGATGATCTCCAGCCGCACGCTCACGTGGTCCTCTCGCGCCGCCTTGAGCACGGTGCGCCAGAGGCCGATGGTGGTGCGCTCCCACCAGCCGGCCTCCTTGTCCCGGAGCGCGAACAGCTCGTGCCAGAGACCGCTCTCGATGCGCTTGGTGAAGTCGTAGACGTCGATGAAGGGCAGGGGGCTCAGCATCTGGACGAGGGCCTGGGCGGCGCCGGACACGTTGTCCCGGCTCAGGCTGGCGAGCACCTCGCGAAGCTGGCGCTTGTTCTGCCCCGAGAGGGTGCCGCAGTCCTCGAAGTCCTGAAACACCATGGTGTTCCCTGGCAGCACGAGGATCTGATCGTCGCTGGGCTGGGCGTTGAAGAAGAGGTTCTCCATGGAGGCCCACCACACGACATGGAGGAGCCGCCGGCCCAGCTTGCGGGGGTCGATGTCCATCAGCGCCCAGCGCTCGAGCGCCGCCTTGTCGTCTCGCTTGATGGCGTCGAGGATGTCCGAGAGCAGCACCCCGTCGGCGCGGTCCGTGACCATCACCGCGTGGTTCGACAGGCGGGCGTGCACCCGCGGGGCGGTCACATAGTTCAGGCGGTCCCGGGCGGCCCGCTCGCGGAAGAGCGTCTGGAAGCGGGCCTGGTTGTTGTAGTCCAGCTCCTCGTTGGCCAGCTCGACCAGCTCCACCCGCAGGTGGTTGAACAGCCCCGGCCGGGCGATGGTCAGCACCTCGAAGAGGCGCATGTACCAGCTCAGCGCCACCAGATCCGCCAGGATGCGTACCCGGATCCCCTCGCGGCGCACCTTGACGGCTACGCTGGTGCCGTCGAGCAGGCGCGCCTTGTAGACGCAGTCGACGGTGGTGCAGGCGATGGGCTCGAGCTCGAAGTCGGCGAAGACCTCGTCCATGGGGCGGCCGGTCGACTTCTCGACGCGGGCGATGACCAGCGCGGTCGGCATGGGCCCGCGCTGCTCCCGCATGCTGGCGAGCTCCATCGAGAACTCGAGCGGCATCAGGTCGATGCGCATGGAGAGCTGTCGCCCCACGCGCACGCCCATGGGGCCGATGCTCTCAATGGCCTGCCGCATCCGGCGGGCCTTGTGCTCGGTCTTCCGGTGTCCCCGGGACCAGTCCAGGAGGCGCCAGCCCACATAGCGGGGGGTGGAGAGCATCCACCGGACCATGCTCCGCATCACCATCAGCGGGGACGGTGACGGCGGTCGAGGGGCTCGAATACGCTTGGGCTCGCTCATCTGCGAACGGTACACCACGCCACACCGCGCGGGCTGGAGTGGTAAGTTGGCTCACAGCCTATACCGCGAGGTGCTCATGTCGTTCTCAGCGCTGCTGGTTCTTGTCTCCGTCGCCGCCGCAGGCACGACATCGGACGCCTATGAGGCCCTGGAGGCGGAGATCGTCGCGCCGGACGCGGTCACCGCGGGCGAGCTCTTCGAGCTGGAGGTCTACGGCGAGCTGGTCGGCGGCTCGGACTTCAGCGTGTTCAGCTACGGGGTCTACCAGGACGCGACCTGGGCCTACGACGGCGATCACATGGTCGTCGTCGCCAGCGGCGAGCTCGTCGAGGGCAGCGGCTTCGAGTGGGGAGCGGTCTTCGAGGCGGTCTACGAGGTGGAGGCCGAAGAGGGAGAGCACACCTACACCTTCGTTATGGGGTACCGGGACGGCGCCCACGGCTGGTACGACCTGGCGGTGGACGTGGACGTCAGCACTTCAGCGGACTGCGCGGCCGATTCGTCCGCGGTGGACGCGCTGCTGGACGCGCTGGACGCCGTGAGCGACGGCGGGCTGCTGGCCCCGGCGGGGGTGCGTCGCCACGCGCTGACGCGCTGGATCGTGGTGATCCAGAGCATGATCGACGCGGGCGAGACCGAGCGGGCGTTGTTCGCGGTGAATGGCGATCTGCGGCGGCGGGTCGCCGGGCTCGGGGAGCCGTCCTGGATTACGGATGACAGCAGCCGTGAGGCGGTGCTGGCGGAGATCAACGCGCTGAGTGCGTGCCTCGCGGCGCAGCTCTGATCGCAGGGAGAACAGATGAGGTTGAGGTTTCTGGGCGCGGCGGGCAGTGTCACCGGCTCCAAGACGCTGGTGGAGTACGACGGCCGCAAGGTGCTGGTGGACTGCGGGCTCTTTCAGGGCCCCAAGAAGCTGCGCGCGCGCAACTGGAGCCCGCTCCCGATCGCGCCCTCGGCGCTGGACGCGGTGGTGCTCACCCACGCCCACCTGGATCACTCCGGCATGCTGCCCCGGCTGGTGAGGCAGGGCTTCAAGGGGCCGATCTACTGCACGGACGCCACGAAGTCGCTCTGCGGCATCCTGCTGCCCGACGCGGGCTACATCCAGGAGGAGGACGCGGCCTACGCCAACCGCAAGGGCTACTCCAAGCACGCGCCGGCCCTGCCGCTCTACACCCGCGAGGACGCGGTCGCCTGCCTGCCCCAGATCCAGCCCGTCCCCTTTGATCAGGATCTGGACCTGGGCGGCGGGCTCACCGCGCGCTTCTCGGTCGCGGGACACATCCTGGGGGCCTCCTGCGTGAGGATCCGCAGCCCCCGCAGCGAGGTGGTGTTCTCCGGTGATCTGGGTCGCCCGAACGATCTGCTGATGCCGCCGCCGGAGAGCCCCGGTCGGGCAGGGCATCTGGTGCTGGAGTCCACCTACGGCAACCGCACCCACGGCGACGGGGATCCGATCAAGGCGCTCGGCGAGGTGGTCAACCGCACCATCGGCCGCGGCGGCGTGGTGCTGATCCCCTCCTTCGCCGTGGGCCGCGCCCAGTCGCTGCTCTACTGCCTCTACCGCCTGAAGCGCGATCGGATCATCCCGGACATCCCGGTCTACCTGAACAGCCCCATGTCCGTGGACGTGACCGAGCTGTACCTGCGGTACATCAATCGGCACAAGCTCAGCGAAGACGAGACCCGCGCCATGTGCGCCGCCGCGACCCTGGTGCGCAGCACCGAGGACTCCAAGCGCCTGAACGGCCTCCAGGGCCCCGCGGTGGTCATCTCCGCCAGCGGCATGCTCACGGGCGGGCGGGTGCTGCATCACCTCGCCGCCCTGGCCCCGAAGCGTGAGAACACCATCCTCTTCGTGGGCTTCCAGGCCCCTGGCACCCGGGGGCGGACCCTGCTGGATGGGGCGGAGGAGCTGAAGCTCCACGGTCGCTACGTCCCCATCCGCGCGGAGATCGCCCGGGTCGACGCCCTGTCCGCGCACGCGGATCAGCAGGAGATCCTCGCCTGGCTGGAGACCTTCGAGGCGCCCCCGCGCAAGGTCTTCCTGAACCACGGCGACCCGGGGCCCGCCGAGGCGCTTCGGCTGGCCATCAAGGAGCGGCTGGGCTGGCCCGTCGAGGTCGTGGAGCTGAACGAGAGCGTGCACCTGGACCACACCCAGGTCGACCGGGTGGAGGAGCCCATCTCGTTGGTGGGGCCCACCGACGCGGAGGAGTGTGAGCCGCGGGTGGAGGCCATCGAGGCCGACCCCTCCTACGAGCGCGCGGACCGGGACGAGGCGTTCCTGGAGCGCCCCGAGCTGCGCCCCACCCGCCTGACCCTGGACTACCTGAAGGCCGATCTGGCGCTGCGAGAGCGCAACATCGACGCCACGGTGGTGGTCTTCGGCGGCACCCGCATCGTCGAGCCTGCCGGCGCCTGGAAGCGCCTGCGGGCCGCCCGCGCGGCGGAGAAGGCCCGCCCGGCGGATCCGGCGGTGATTCGCGAGCTGAGCATCGCCGAGCGGGTGCTCGCCAAGAGCCACTACTACGACGAGGCGCGGGAGCTGGGCCGGCGCGTGGGCCGCGCCCCGCAGCTCAACGGCGACCGGGTGCACATCATCACCGGCGGCGGCCCGGGCATCATGGAGGCGGCCAACCGGGGCGCCGCCGACGAGGGCGCGGACACCGTGGGCTTCAACATCCAGATCCCCCTGGAGCAGCGCCCCAACCCCTACATCACCCCCGGCCTCTGCTTCCAGTTCCGCTACTTCGCCATGCGCAAGATGCACTTCCTGCTGCGGGCGAAGGCGCTGGTCGCGTTCCCTGGCGGCTTCGGCACCCTCGACGAGCTGTTCGACGCGCTGACCCTCATCCAGACCGGCAAGCTGGCCCGCATCCCCGTGGTGCTGGTGGGGCGGTCCTTCTGGGACCGGGCGGTGGACGTGTCGTTCCTCGTCGAGGAGGGGGTGATCGACCCCGCGGACGCCGAGCTCATCCAGCGGGCTGACTCGGGCTTTGAGGCCTGGGAGCTGATCCGGGCCTACTACGCGGCCGAGCCGAGCTGACGGGCCTTGTTGCGCAGCCAGAACCCCAGGGCGATCAGCGCCACCACCCCGAAGTCCAGCACGGGGATCCGCAGCGCCTCGTGCCACATGGCGAGCCGATTCATGCTCGCGTAGGCGGCGGCGAGGCCGCGAGGGGCGTAGCCGAGCCAGGCGGCGTTCAGCTGTCATGGCGCCGCTGTCCGGTGTCAGACGAAGTGTACGTCGCGCTCCTCCGGGATCGGGAAGAACACGCCCTCCGGAGCGTCGCCCGAGTAGGACTTCCACTCGCCGAGCCAGGTGTGGCCCGTCTTTGAGAAGAGGAAGGGGCGGGCAGCCGCCCGCCAGCGCCCCTCCGGCCAGCGCGCCCGCACGAAGGCGTGCCGCAGGAGCCCGCCGCCATCGGAGAGGAACATCTCCCCGGCGGTCGCGGTCCAGAGCGTCTCCACCCGGCCCAGCAGCCGGGCCTCCACGGCCGCGATCGCCTCGGGGGTGAGGTCCGTGCGGGTCAGGGCCACGCGCTCTCCGTTGGCGTAGCCGATGAGCATGGGCGGCAGCCGCCCGGCGCTGGCGGTGTTGCGCTCGGCCTCGCTCATCAGGGTGAGCCAGGGGTCACCCGGGGGCATTCCAAAGGTCTTCAGGGGGGCCTCGATCGGCAGGCTCATCGCGGCGGCTCCATGCTGTGTCGCGCGGAGATGGTATCAGCCCGGCGGCAGATCCAGTCGCTCGGAGAGGTCCAGTAGCGCGCGCAGGTGGGCCGCGTCGGGGATGAGCGGCGCGGTCCAGGGGGCGCGCTTGTGGAGCTGCTGGAGGGCGCGGGGGTGGTCGCCCTTCTCCAGCGCGCGGCGCGGCGGCACCAGCCGCGCGTGCGAAGGCGCCAGGCGTGGGTTGGGCCCCGTGGGGAGCTGCCAGCGGGCCGCGGGCGCGAGGCCGTGGAGGTGGGAGAGGAGCTCAAAGAGGCCGAAGGGCGCGCGCGCGTGATCCTCCAGCGCGGGACGCTGGCAGAGCCACGCTGGGAGCAGCTCAACGTCGCTCAGCGGCGGGTGCTCGATGACGGCCAGCTCGGCCAGCGCGGGGAGCTGCGCGACCAGCGCGGACCAGCGCGCGGGGGTGGTCTCGATCAGCAGGCGGGGCCCGCGATCGCCGGGATCCTCGCAGAGCGTTGAGAGCCGCGCCAGGCTGCTCGGGCCCCAGTACGGCGCGGAGGGGTGATCGACCAGCGAGCCCACGGCGAGGTCCGTCAGCGTCAGGATCCAGTCGTCGCTGGATGCCGACCGGGCGCGCCAGGCTCCGGGCGGTTGGCAGTAGGGGATGTAGGAGCTGACGAGCGCCGCGGCGCGCAGCGGCTCGGGGACGTCGCCGGCTCCGTGTCGGGATGACCACGCGGCGATCAGCGACTGCCGCGCGCCCCCCGGCGCGCGCAGCGCGACGAGCCCGGCCCCCGCGCGCAGCCCTTCATCGACCGCGGCCATCAGCCCGCCCCGCTCCAGCCACGCCGGCGGCACCGCCTCGGTGGCGGCGTGGAGCTCAGCCTCCGCGAGGTTGTGGAGCACCTTGTTCAGGGTCTCGCTCCAGAGCAGCAGCCCCTCTCTCCACTGCTGGTGGAAGGCGGCCAGGGCCTCCAGCCCCGGGGTGGAGAGGTTCTCCAGGAGCGCTGACGGGGTGAGGGAGAGCGGCGCGCGCTGGGCGGCCATGGCCCAGCGCCGCGCCCAGTAGCGGTCCAGCGGCGGCGGCGGGCCGCGGTCCTCCGCGAGCCGCGCGGCCCAGGTCGCGTTGGCCAGGAGCAGGTGCTCATCGTGCTCATCGTGCAGCACCCGCGCCTGGATCAGCGCCGGCCGCAGCGCCACCAGCGCCCGCGCCATGTCGGAAGGCGTCAGGGCCTCGGGCGGCGGTCGCCACTCCTGGGAGTCGCCGCCCCAGGGCGCGTCCAAGGTCTCCGAGATCGCCTCCTGCGCGGCGCGCTGGCGCGCGACCCGCCACGCCGCGAGGCGGCCCGCCGCCGCCCACAGCGCGCGGGCCTCGTCGTCGGAGCCCGCGATCAGCGCCGCGCCATCAACGGCTGCCCGCCGCAATAAAGGATGGTAGACCTGCCACATTGTGCACCCCGGAGGAGCAATGTATCTCGCCCTCGCCCTCGCCCTCGCCCTGAGCTGCTCCGGCAAGGACGCCGACACCGCCGCCGAGGCGCCGGCTGCCTTCCCAGATGACTTCTACTGGGGCGCGGCCACCGCCGGCTTCCAGGTGGAGCCCGGCTGCCCCACCATCAGCGCCGAGGTCTGCGAGGATCGCGGCAGCGACTGGTATCAGTGGGTCACCGACGAGGCGCTGATCGGCGAGTCCGCCACCCACCTCGCCGGCGAGCCCCTCTCCGCCGCCCCCGGGCACTACGAGCTGTACGAGGAGGACATCGCCCGCCTGAAGGACGAGCTGGGGGCGAACGCCCTGCGGGTCTCCATCGAGTGGAGCCGCCTCTTCCCGGACCGGGCCGCCGAGGCCGCGACCACCGTGGACGAGCTGGCCGCCTTCGTCGACCCCGAGGCCCTCGCCTGGTACCACGCCTACTTCCAGGCGATGCGCGACCAGGGCATCGAGCCCTTCGTCACCCTGAACCACTACACGCTCCCCCTCTGGCTGCACGACGGGAAGGCCTGCTACTACGACATCGACGGCTGCGCGGATCGGGGCTGGCTCGACGGCGATCGCATCATCCCCGCCATCGCTCTCTACTCGGGCTTCTGCGCCCGGGAGTTCGGCGGCGAGGTCGACTGGTGGATGACCCTGAACGAGCCGTTCGCGGTGATCCTGTCGGGCTACCTGCTGCCGGGGGAGGACCGCACCAACCCGCCGGGGGTCACCCTGGAGGTGGACTACGCCTTTGAGGTGCTGTGGAACATGGTCGAGGCCCACGCGCGCATGTACGACGCGGTGCACGCGGAGGATCCCACCGCGATGGTGGGGCTCGTGCCCAACCTCGTGGCGGCCTATCCGGAGGATGAGGATGACCCCATCGACGTCGAGGGGACCGCGGCGCTGGACTATCTCTACAACCGGCTGATGCTCAACGCGACGATCCGGGGCGAGGTCGATCGGGATCTGGATCGGGTCGCTGAGTCCACGGATGCGGACCTCGCGGGTCGCATGGACTTCATCGGGGTCAACTACTACACCCGGCTGACGGTGATGGGGCTGGAGGCCCCGCTGTTTGCGGACTACCCGGGCTCGACCTTCTACCCGGTGGGCTCCTTCTGGCAGAACTATCCGGAGGGGCTGCGGGAGGTGCTGAACCTCGCCGCGGAGTATGAGCTGCCGGTGGTGGTCACCGAGAACGGCACGCCGGATCCGGACGGGGAGGAGGGCGCGCAGTCGCTGGTGCGGCACGCCCAGGCGCTGCGGGATGCTATCGGTGATGGGGTGGATCTGCGGGGGTATCTCTACTGGTCGTTGGTGGATAACTACGAGTGGAACCACGGCATGTCGATGACCTTTGGTCTGTACGAGGTGCCGCCGACGGATCCGGAGAAGCCCCGTTCGCCGAGGCTGGTCGCGGATCTCTACAGCCAGATTGTGCAGGCCAACGCCATCCCTGAAGACCTCGAGGCGGAGTACGGCGAATAGATCGAGAAGACGAGAGACGAGTCTCCACCTTCCGCCAGCACGCGCCGCACGGCGCGCCAACTGCGAAGGCGTATCAGACTCATGGTGCGGTCTCACTGAGTCCCCACCTTCCTCCAGCACGTGCCGTCAGGCGCGCGCCAACATCGAATGGGTACCTTTGAGGAACGCAACATCCCAGCGCCCCACACGAGAGGTGTGTTGCGACGTCAGATGCCTCGCCGCAAGGCGACATCAGGAGGCAAGACCAGCCCCCCGAAATCCACAGCGCCCTCACCTCCTCATCTTCAGTCAGAACGTGCCGTCAGGCGCGCGCCAACTGCGA
>Ga0316204_10009059_pt1 | contig 13488 bp, 7 predicted proteins | sample 6monrhotite_MG_2_FD_205661 | JGI IMG/M metagenome (GOLD analysis project Ga0316204, IMG submission 205661) | Microbial mat bacterial communities from mineral coupon in-situ incubated in ocean water Damariscotta River, Maine, United States -... | ecosystem: Environmental > Aquatic > Marine >... | reverse complement strand
TACACCGCGTCCGTCTCGGTCGGGCTGGCCTCGAATGCTGGAGATCCTCTTCCTGCCGAAACAACCGTGACGTTCACCACGGCGCCGGCCGACGGAGTTGAAGACAACAATCAGGACGGACTCCTTGATTGCGTGGAGGTGGCGCTCGGGCTGGACGGAGTCAGCAGCTTCCCCAACTCGTCCGCTACGGACTATGACGGCGACGGCAAGAGCAACTACGAAGAGCTCTTCGTGCTTGGAAGCGACCCCAAGGATCCAGCAAGCACAAGCCCGCCCCCTCCCCCTGCACCTCCGGGCGACCCGGTCCCAGAGGGAAATGTCGAGTCGGGCGCAATCGTCAAACTTGGAACTCAGTTTGGGCCAGGGAGGACATACGCGCCCGGTGATGACACCTACAAGATCTACGTCAAGCTGTCGGAGCCGACTCCGTTTAGTCAACTGGATCTATCCCTGACCTGTGGCGAGGGTCTCGAGATTTGGCAAAGCAGTAATGTGTCAGGAGCAGCCCGGAGTCTGGTAGGTACTCAAGCTCTCAACGCACAGAGGCTTGAAGATGCGCGCAAGGACATGCACGAGACCTCTGGGAACGCATACACGGCAAGCGGTGCCTATCCCTACGAGGATCACTACTTTGTACTCAAGGCAGGCTGGACCGCTCCTGGACTAAACGGTCGGTGGAGACCAATCGTCACCCGGACGACGCCACAGACTGTGACTCTGACTGGGCCAATACCTAGACAGAGACTCAGATATCTCTATTACGTAGACCCTGATGGAGTTCAAACCCGCTATGACCTAGGAGAGACACTAGTCGAGGGGGTCATGGTTGAGGTCATGACCCGCCAAGTTGACGCCTTGCTCCGAGACGGACTCGCGCGAACTGTCACGGTGACCGACAACCGTTTGGGGAAGGTCCTCGGAACGGTGATTACCCAAGTTGACGAGCCCGATCACCAGTGGTGGCAGGGCGAGTTCTCAAGCATTGTCCGTGGGTTCTCGGACCAGGGCGTCGGTGTCAACATGCCCACAGGCGAGGCAATCTACGGGCTCCCATTGTTCTCTGCCAGTGGTCCCGGCCTACCCGTCAGCATGGGCCTGACCTATCGCTCCTACAACTCGGCCTTCTGGAAAGGTGTGGCCAGGAGTGCCGACGTAGACGAACGTGTCTATGCTCCGTTCGGTCACGGCTGGAGTTCGGCCTATACGGTCCGACTTCTCATGGATCATTGGACTGAGCCCCCGACGGCGGTAGGCCAACCCTCGACCGCCCACGTTGATCTAGTCTTCCAAGATTCATATGGGCGGCACCACAAACTGACTGAGACTTCAGCTGGATCCAAGATCTACCGCGTAGGAGGTGACAGGATTCTGTTCGGCACTTCAATCGGGCTTCTGCTCAAGGAACAACCCGACGGTAGCTTTAGGCTCTCAGCTCCCCACACTCCGATACGGGTCAGCTTTGATCCACGAGGTAGATTGACCGAGATTCGGAGGAAAGACCATGGGCGCCCACTCAGCTTCGATCCTTCGCAGCCCGGGAAACTCACAATTACAGACAGCCAAGGGCGCAAGACGGTCTGGGAGCTGAACGACAAGGGACGCGTAACAAAGGTAATCGCTCCCAAGGACAGAGTCTGGACCTTCGAATACTATCCGGGCGATCACAGCCTCAAGAGCGTGAGCCTAGCCAACGGGCCAAAGGAAACATTCGGCTACAAGCCCTCCAACCTGCACCTCTCACATGTCGCCTCCTCTGACGGCCGAACGACCCAGCTGGAGTATCGAGACCCAGGCGCGCACCCTCCTGGCCCATTGGCCGTCCCTTCAGGAGTCCCGACTCAAGTCGTTACGCGCATTGAAGCAGGTCTGTCGTGGACGAACCTCACCTACAGTTGGTCGCCTGACTTTGACTCGACCGACGAGTGGTCCGTAGCGATTCAGAGGGTCCTGAATCGGAGCGAGACATACGACTTCAAGCGGTCAACGGTAACGCACGTGAACGGGCCCTACTCCTCCGTGACGCGCTACGGTTCCGCAGGAATCGCCTCTACGCGGATTCCTGCGACGAATCTATGGACAACTAGCTATGGGTACAATGCCCTCGGGCAACTTGAGTCGATCAAGGACTACGCCAGCCAGCTTGAGACACGTTGGACCTACACGCCAAACAACTTCACTGTGGCGACCTACTCTCGGCCCCAGGCATTTTGGAAGTACACGGTCAACACTGCAGTAAGCGAAATCTACAAGACAGAGTCGTCCTCGACGAATCCTGAGGTTTCGGGCCTGATCACCGAGATAACGCATCCAGACACTGGAAGCGGGGCCGCAAAGACGAAGATCTCCTACAACCACCACGGAGAGGTCGAGACAGTTACCGATCCGATCGGTGTTGTCCAGGAGTTCAAGCGCTCCACGGATCTCAATCGGGCTGGACTCCCGATTGAGTCCATAGCACGGGCGAGCGCAACGGGGCCCCCAGTATCAACCACCAAGGCGACTTTCGACGAGGTGGGAAACCTCCTCACGAGTCAAAGCCCTACCGGCGAGCAGGTTGTGGTCAGTGACTACAACGACCTCGATCAGCCTCGCCATGTTCAATACCCGGGAGGCGAGGAGAGGACTAGCCGCTACACGCCAGACGGCGAGCTCGAGGCCGTCGAGTCTTCATGGGGAACGACTACCCGAATTCAGCGAGACCACAGGCGACGGGTTCAGATCGTAACGACAAGTGGTCTCGGCTCTACCACCTACTTCTACAACGCGCTTGGCGAACTCGTCGCTGTAGGCGACGAGCGTGGAAACAAGAGCCACTATGTCTACGACGACCAGGGCCTTCTCAAGGAAACCGAGCGACTGGGTCGAAAGACCGAGGTCATGAGCCGCGACCCCCGAGCCAACGCGACCGAAATCGTGGATTCAGTTGTCAGTGGTGCGCATCCGCCAGCGAAGACCAACATGGAGTTCGACGAGATCGATCGACTCAAGAAGCACTTCGCGCCCGAGATTACCGTCAACGGGAATCTCAGGCGTCCCAGGACCGAGCACTCTTACCTCGACACGAACCTTGCTGGGAGCTTTACATACCTAGAGGACAACAAGTTTCTCGGCGCTTCTTATGGCTATGACGCTCGGAACCGCCCTACGACCATGACACATGGTGGAGCTTGGGCAGTTTCCTCAACCCAGGAGCAAGTCCTAGACGACGCCGGAAACGTCCGGAAGGTCCTGGGTCACGACTTCCGGCCACCGGGGAATTCGACGGTCAGAGCACGCCCAGAAGCCAGTGTCGAACTTGACGGGATCGGCAGACCGACTGTCTCGAGTGTGGAGGGCAAGGAGACAGGCAGAGTTCGCCGAGACCCTGCGAGCCGAGTGTTGGAGGTATTCGCCCGTGACTCGAACGAGCAGGAGAAGCTCGTAGTCAGGCGGACCTTCGACACCAAGGGGCGGCTGGAGACGGTTACAAATGCCTATGGCAACACTGTTACGATCAGCTATGACGGCAAGGGAAGACTCCAGAAAATGGTCGACCCTGAGGGAAGGACGACTGAGATCGTTTACGACGACCTCAGTCGGCGAAAGGCCGTTAAGAACTCGGGTCCAGATCAGGCTCGGACCGAGGAGCGCTTTACCTACACCGACTACAGCGAGGTCAAGACGCGAACCCAGGTTGTGCAGCCACGGTCCCCTGTTGGGGCTCCTGAACAGACTTGGACGACCACCTACACATATGACGGGGAAGGCCGCACGAAGACGATTACCGATCCGCTTGGTCACGAGAGCGAGTTCCGCTACGACGACTGGGGGCGCGTCAAGACTGTCCACACTCCGAAATTCCCCTTTCCTGCCTATGCGCGAGAGTTTGAATACGACACCCACCATCGCGTGACGCGTATGCTCGCCCCCTCGAGCATCGCCGGAGTTGGCTCCGAGGCTTCTGAAAACACGATCAGCTACAACTATGACGGAGCTGGAAAGGTCCTTTCGGAGGAGAACCCCGGATACAGACGCGAGTATGCCTACGACGAGAAGGAGCGGCTTGTCACCGTCAAGTTGATCAACAAGACCAACAGCACGGCGCATCCTCCAAGGACTTTCACCCTTGCCTATGAAGACGACAAGTTTGGGTCCCTGAAGACAATGACCGACCCCGAGGGGCTAGTCACGCACTACACGTACGTCAGAGGAGAGCGACTAGAGACGATCTCCCACTCGGGTCTGGGGGCTCCCGCAGGAGCTGCCGCCCAGTTCGCCTATGACCACACAGGCAGGATCAAGAGTTGGAAGGCCGGTCCGGCTACGCTGGCGCAGGTACGAGACGCGACAGGGCGACTCGAAACGCAAGTTGGCAGCGGCCTTGTCGGGGCGTCGGCCTCACAGAACCAAGACGTGGTGGTGACCCGCGACAACTTGGGACGGCGGGTCAAGACCGAGTATCGGCACCTCAGGACGCTTAGCCCGACTTCAACCGGAGTCTCCCGTGAGGCCAGATACGACAGCGTCGGTCGCCTATCTCAGGAGATCGTCAGGGAAGACGGCGCGCCCACGCACGTCGAGATCTCCAAGTTTGACGACGCAGGCAACCGCGTAGAGCACCGCGTCAACGGAGTTGTCAACACCTACAGAGTCAACGAGTTCAACCAGATCGTTTCGCACAAGAAGACGACTGCGGTGAAGGTCAATGGGCTGACCGCGCCCCGCGCGGACTCGGTCTTCTTGGGCTCACCCATGGATTATGGGCCCGCGCTCGCGGCCGACGGCACGGTAGACCCCGGCAGCACTGCCCCTGGGAGGTCCTTCGTCAGCGGGTCGGGAACAGGGGAGCATTGGATCGAGTTTGACGTGGGCTCGGAGATCCCGATTGTCCAGGTCGACGTCAACCTTCCGGTCGATCACGGCCTCCCTAGCGATCTCCGCCTGGAGTATCTGGAGGACGACGGGTTCTTCGGAGTCTGGAAGGAGGCAGAGCTGTGCGCAGCCCTCGGCGCGGACATTCGGGGAGGCAACGACGCCAACGGCACGACACCCGCGATCCCTTGGTCCTTCAAGCCCGTCTCCACGAAGGTGACTCTCTACACCGCGGAGTTCAGGGCGAAGGTGTTCCGAATTCGCCAGCCTGCTGGTGGGGCTCCTGTTCCCGCTTTGCCGCAGCACGGCGGGGCCCTCGCAGTCAGCGAGGTCGAGGCATACACGGTTGGCGCAGCCACGTTCAAACAGATGGCCTACGACGACAATGGCAATCTAATCCGCGTGGGACCCGACATGGGGCCGAGTCGTCGCTACAGGTATGACTCGCAGGATCGCCTAGTTGGTGTGACAGACGACACCGACTCGGCGAACCCCGTCAGCATGGTCATGAGTTATGGGCCCAGAGGTCAGTTGCTCAAGACGGTGGACCTGGCTGCACCTGGAATGCCTGAGCGGCATCGGTTGCTGTGGGGTGGCCAAATCTACGCTGAATACAGCACGTCCGGGGTGTTGCTGCAGAAGTACATCTTAGGGCCTTCGATCGACGCCAAGATCGGCCAGATTCCTGGAGGCAACTTCAGCGACGTTCAGTTCACACTGCCCGACGCGCACGGGAGTGTGCACCAGTCGGTTGACAGCTTAGGGGCCGTTGAGGAGACCAAGTTCTACAGCGCTTGGGGTGTGTCGCTCAATGTGGTTGGGACAGCCCTCGCCACGAACGCTGTGGCGTCGCGATTCGGCTACAACGGGCGCCCTGATCTAGGGAATAGCGGGCTGCTGGACTTCCGTGCGCGGTTCTATGACCCGGACCTGGGTCGGTTCTTGAATGCCGATCCCTCGGGGACTTCCGACGGAATGAACCGCTACGCATTCGTTCACGGCGACCCCATGAATCGCGTGGACCGCAACGGCCTGAACGACGAGATCGCCAATTCGGGCAAGGCTAAACCAGGGCCGCAACCTCGAGCGGCGGGGCCTCAGCCAGCGCAACCTCGGCCCGCTCCGCCTCCCCGCCTGGGTCTTGGCCCTGGAGGGTTGACTGAGGGCGGTCCTACTGTCAGACCCAACACGGCAGCGCGCGAAGACCACCTACGCCTTCTCGGGCGACGGGACTATCAGGCAAGACTGCGCCAATACGCGACGGTAGGCCACCCAGATCACGAAGCGCTTCCGAAGCATATTCGTGGCTGGTTCAGAAGAGAATTGGCTAACGTCAACTCGGGGAGACGAAGATGGCTTAGACTTCCCTACTCTGGGAGGAATGGACTGAGCGGATTTCAGCTGCAACACCCGCGTGGACTGGAGGCTAGGAAGGGTCACAGCTACCTGCACGCGGTCCTAAACAACATTGCAGACCATAGGACTCAGCACAGGCACGACGACTGGGGCCGCGCAAACGCCGAGCGGTTACTCCCTGGTGCGAGGCCGAACACTTTTCAAGGCCGGCTCACTGCGCTAGGCAGGATTAGCAGTCACATTCGAGCTACGCTTTCCTCCACACAAGGGCGAGTTGGAATAGGGGTTACTATCTTCCTATCCTCTACCCAATTGGCCAACGCGTCCTCTGAGGTGAACCTGAAGACAACCGAGGCACTACACACGGGAAACAGTGTGGAGGACACAGTGGATAACTGGATGCGGGGCCACGTACGCAAGCATGCACTGGAAATGGTCTTGGAAGTGGAGGCTGCGGGTAGCCCAATCAACAAGTTCAACCGCTTCATAATTGACCTTCCGCGTGAGATAAGGCCTGACCTCTTTGGGCCACCGAGGAGGGTGATATTGGATCAAATGGCTAATGAAGCTCTCCCGGACGTGAAGGTCCGACGGATTTTCACTCCAAAAGACATGACGCCTCGCCCTGAAGATGACTAGCCCTAAGGATCCCGCTCGCTTAGTCCTGCTTCCCAAGCCTTGGCGAAGACTGGAACCCCTTCGGCCCGACTGTCTCCTGAGCTTTCAGCTGGGCAAGAAGCGGGGAACAACGATCAGTGTGCTTGACTCGCCTCTGGAAACGTCAGATCAGCTATTGAGAAGGCGTGCCCTCAGCCTCGCTCTTCCCGGGCCCGAGGTCGTACGCTCGTTGGCAACGGAAGTTGGGATCTCCGTCACCGAGTGGCTGGAGGACGAGGAGCTGAATCATGCGCAAATCCCTCTTGACCGCTGGGAGGAACTGGACAACAGCTTCGCCCAAGTGGGTGGGGTCATGTGGGGGTGGAACGAGAGGATGTTCCTGGAGTGCCATCTACGCACGACGAGCTTGAGGGAGGAAGCACTCCGGGGAGCTCGGCTTCTCCTTGGCTCCTGATGGATGAAAAGCTTCGCTCTGCGAAGGGCTGGACTAGGGTAGCGGCAGAACTTCGAGCAGGGGAGGTCCCCTCCTCTGCCCTTCTGTGGAGTTTGCTTTCTGACGAAGGCCTAGTGTTGGGTGACCTAGAGCAAGTCGTCGCAGACGCTGACCTCTTCTATGTAGTTCACCGAGTGGCTTGTGAAGCTCGTCAGGGGACGAATCGCTCATTCATGGCATGCCTTGAAGAGCTGGTTCCAGCCCAAGTGGCACTCTTTATGCGTTCGCTTGATTTGCTGCGGAGTAGATCTCCTTGGCTTGAGGAGACCCTGCCATCCTCTTCCTCCAGCCCCAATGCCTGGGCCTGGGTCCTTCGCGCTTCTGAACGTTGTTTCCTCGAGCATGGGCGCACTGGTATGGCAAGAGCCCTTCTTGAGGGGCTCAGGAGCGAACTGGCCCTCCCGGAGGGTTCCAAAAGTCATCCAACGAGATTCACAGATTCTGAGGCATGAGATGAGGCGTGCTCGACCACGAGGGCTCGCCCGAGCGCCTCGCCGGCCTCTGCGAGCCGTTGACACTGACGCTGGGTATAGCGCGGCTTGCAGGTCCCCGAGCTGCTCGCGAAGGGTCTCCTTCTCGGCCTGAAGGTAGGTGATCACAGCCTGCTGCTCCCGAGAGACCCAGCCGACTGCCAGGAGGACGAAGTACTGAACGGCGTGAAGCATGCCTCGGGATAGCAGGGTGCAGCCTCTCGGGCCTAACCGAGAGGATTGACCCCGCTTTGCTATGGGCATTAACCTCACTAGGCAGCGGTCGCAATGATTCAACCCGGCCCGACGACCTCACGCTCCCGCCAAGTCTGCCCCGCTGACGGCGCCTCAGACGGGGCTACTCCGTTCAGGCTCCGTCACACGACAGACCTCGGGCCTGAGCGGAAGGCGTGCACGGGAGGGAGTTGCGATCCGACCGGCGTTCATGGGTCCCAGAGGTCTTCTACGGAGGGACTCGGGTCAACCTCTTCGCGTGCAAGCGTCCCGAACAGACAGCTTGGACAGGCTTCGTCCGGGGCTTCGCTGGCCTCCTGCTCACTTGGCTCTGGCGCCTCCAAGCGCTCACCGTCGAGCAGTTCTCGGGCAGCTCGCAGGCGAGCCGTGTGGGCAGACGCGAAGAGGCCGAAGTGCCGGACCCGCACGAAGCCCTTGGGCGCGACGTGCTGAAGGAAGCGCCGCAAGAACTCTTGCGGGGCGAAAGACGCCGTCCCGGCTCGGGTGCGGATCGTGACGCTGCGGTCGTCCACGAGGAGCAGGCGCTCGTTGGAGAGGCCGACGCGGTGCGTGTAGCGGCCCAGGTAGCGATAGAGCTGGGAGACGCCTGGAAAGGGTCGCTTGGCGTAGACGACCCAGTCCTTGGCATGGAGGTCGCGCTTGAAGTCGGCGAAGCCCTGGTCGTCAGCCAGCTCGGCGACATTCTCGCCGGTGAGGTCGAGCTTGCCTTGGGTACGAGCACGAACGAGCGCGCGGACGAAGGAGCTGCGGAAGGCTCGCGAGAGGACGCGAACCGGGAACAGGTAGCGCTCGCCCCAGCGGTTTTTGATCCAGCGCAGCCCGTCCTCGCTGAGCCCACCAGCCGTCACGACCAGGTGGACGTGGGGGTGGTAGTGGAGGCTCTGGGTCCAGGTGTGAAGGACAGCCGTGATCCCGACCTGAGCGCCCAGGTGGCGCGGGTCCTTGGCGAGACGCTGGACCGCTCGAGAGGCCGCAGCGAAGAGGATCCGATAGACCTCACGCGGGTTGGCACGGGCCACGGGCCGCAGCTCGGCGGGCAGCGTGAACACAAGGTGGCTGTAAGCAACGGGGAGGGCACGGTCGACCTGCTTGGCGATCCACTCCTGCTGGCGCTGTCCTTGGCACTTGGGGCAGGCTCGGTTGCGACAGGAGTTGTACGCAGGCCGGACGAAGTCGCAGGCGTCGCAGCGGTCCAAGTGCCCGCCCAGCGCAGCCGTTCGGCAGTGAACCATGGCCCAGACCGCGCGCCGCTGCTCCTCCGTCATGACGCACCGGGCACGGTAGTCGGCGGCATGGTCACGCAGGATCTGGGCGACCTCGAAGCGCGGCCGAGTCTGAGGCAACGATCCCACGCTCACCTCGCTGCCGAAGGCTTAGTCCAAGGCGAGCTGTCGGCTCCGCCGACAGCTACGCAGGGGTCGCGCGCGTGGATCCAAAGGATCCACGCGGGAAGCGGCCGTCGAGTTTCGACACTTTGGCGAGCTGTCGGCTCCGCCGACAGCTACGCAGGCCTTGAGCGTGCCATTTGCGGGGATTCTACGGAAGTGATTACAAAGATCGCCTAAGCCCTGACGTCCCAGTGAAACTGCCCCATATCGTGGGATTCTGGAGGCCCGTTTTGGTCCAGCATTGGACTTATGCGTTCGTTTCACGACCGGATTTGATAACAGGCCAGAGGCATTGCACTTAGCCGGGAGTGTCCTCGGAAGACGTTCGGGACGGCGCGACTTACGCGGAGCGTGACCTCCCCCTTGAAACGAAACCGCCCCCCCTGAGGAGGTTTCTTGGGATTCAAACCCTCCGTTTTGGGATTCGCCGTCGTGGCCCGCGACCTGGCGCAGCAGGACGCCCGGAAGCTGACGCCCAAAACGCGCTGAGGCCTGGCTCCCGCGCGCCTCCCTCGCGCCCCCGCTGACCCAGCCAGCGAGCACCAGGTCCGCGTCCCACTTTCAAACTGGGACGCAGTGGGACGCGCCTCTAACGAGCTGCTCCGCAGGTGCTTAGGGAATATTCCGAGGTGGGACGCAGGCAAAACCTGCCCGTAACCCCTGCGATCTCGGTTGCCCCGTCCCACTGCGTCCCACTGCGTCCCAGTTTGGAGTGGGACGCAGAAGCCGACTTCATTGGGCTTAGAGCTAATCCGTGGGACGCGCTGGGACGCGCTGGGACGCAGTGGGACGCCAACCACGCGTTGAAAGGACTTGCGCCCGCCAGAAGCACTGCGTCCCAGGCGCGTCCCGTGGGACGCGCTTTCTTGGCTTGCGGCAGCAGCAGTTAGGGGAAATCTCGCGACTGGGACGCCAGGGAATAGGAGGACGACGAAGTGCCCCACGACGACGCCACCCATGGCACCCACCCCGGCTCATCAAGCCTCGACCACGAACGCGCTCTCAGCGTGTCGAGCGTGTCCTCCGTGTCCTCAGCGTGTCCTCTCCAGATTCCTAACCCGCTCTCACCGCATGGCTTAGGCGGGCACGTCGCGCAGGACACGCCACCTACTGAAGCCAATGCCCCCCGGAGGACGCCATGACCAGCCCGACCCAACTGACCGTGTTCAAGATCCCAAGCGCGACCCGCGAGCGGATCCGAAAGGCGATCCGGGCCCTTGAGGACGCTGGCACCAAGCTCACGCTGCGAGCAGTGACTGAGGAGGCCAAGGTCGACCGCCGCTCGGCCAACCTCCTCGTGAGGCTCTACCGCGACGGCGTCTTGAGCCGCGACGCCGGTTGGGACGGCTCGCTGACGCCCGAGCTGGTCAGCCAACGGATCGACGAGGCGACCACCGACACCCTCCGCGCCCAGCTCTGCAACGACCTCGCCAAGGCCATGCACCAAGGCCAAATCGAGCCTGGGATCGGAAGGGCCATGGCAACCCTGATCGCCGAAGCCCGCCACTGCGACCGCGCAGCGCGCGAGAGCGCGCAGGTCGAGACGGAGGCCAAGCCGATCTACCTCCTCAGCCACGAGGGAATCGTGGTTGGGCGGGCCTTGGACTTCCTCGTCTCCGACGAGCTGCGCGCCGAAGCGATCGCGTTCATGGAGGACTTGGCTCGCCGCGACCTAGAGCTGTTCCCCAACCCGACCACCGCCGAAATCGAGGCGCTGCGCGCCGAGGGAGCCAGCAATGACCAGTAGGCGAAGCGAGGGCCTCGAAGACCTCCTCGACGACCACTGGGGTCGGCTGACTGGGCGCTTCCTGGCTGCCCCCGTGCTCCGAAGCGACTTTGACCCCTGGTGGGGCCAACGCCTCGCGCTGCGCTCTGCCGCGACCTGGCGAGTCCTCGTGGCCGCGCGCCAGGTCGGCAAGAGCTACCTCGCCGTCCACCTCGCCGTGCAGGTTGCGCTGGAGCGACCTGGCTCGCTGAGCGTGCTCCTCGTGCCGACCTTGCGTCACGCGAGGCAGCCGATCGCGCTCCTGCGCGCGCGCTGTCGAGAGCTGGCGGGCTGCCAGTGGAACGCCAGCGACCGCCGCATGATCTTCCCCAACGCCTCGACCTGGGAGGTCTACTCCAGCGAGCGCGAGGGCTCGACGCGCGGGCTCACGATCACGGGCTTGCTCTGGGCCGACGAGGCAGCCCTGATCCCGCTCCGAGCCTGGAACGAGATCCTGCCTGCCGCAGGCAACGCCCTCAAGCTCCTGACCACCACACCCGCTGGCAAGAATTGGGTCTACGACGAGTTCGTGTCGCAAGACGACGCCCACGAGTCGTTTCGCTTCCGCTCCGGCGACTCGCCCCACGTCAACCACACGGAGGTCGCGCGCTGCCGGGAGTCCATGACGCCCGAGTTCGCGGCTCAGGAGTTCGACGCCGAGTTCGTAGACGGGTTGATTCTGGCCTTCCCCGACGTGGGGGATCTCTTCGTGGGCTCTCTCCCCGAGCGATCGTCTGCCGAGGCGCCAGTCGGCCTCGGGATCGACCTCGGCAAGGAGCAGGACTGGACGGTCGTGACCAAGATCAACAGCCTCGGCGAGGCCGAGATCCTGGGGCGCTGGCAACACACGGACTACCCGACCACGACTCAGCGGATCCTCGACCTGATCGAGGCCCACGCCGTGTCTGTGGTCTGCGTCGACAAGGCGCAGGCGGGCAGCTACCTGGCCGACGAGCTGAAGCGAGTCCAGCGCGAGCGCAAGACGCTCCCGCTCCGCGAAGTGATCGCCTACGAGACCTTCTCAGTCACCAAGAAGGCGACCCTGATCGAGACCACGCGCGGTGACGTCCAGCACCAGCGGATCCAGGTCCTGCGAAACGACCTCGCGTCTCAGCTTCGCTACGAGCTGTGTCGCTTCCAGGGGATCAAGCGTGTCTCCCAGGGACGCGAGATCGTCTCCTACGCCTGCCCGCAGTCGGCGGGCGAGCACGACGACTGCGTGATCTCGCTTTGCCTGGCCAACTGGGCTCGCCACCGGCTCTTGGAACTGCCCAAGAAGAAGCCGATTCGAATCGACTGGGCGCGCTTCGAGCGGCTCAACGAAGCTCTTCGCAAGTCCGAGCTGCCGATCACTGGCGGCATGAACCTGACTGGGCTCCACGATCCCTACCGGGGGGTGCCCCGTGTCTGAGTGGCAACGCGGCGTCGCCCTGGTCAAAGACCTCCCGCACGTCATGCGGATCACAGCGGCGACCCACCTCACCAACTTGGAGAACGGCAAAGGGAAGCTGGACCTCAAGGAGGTCCTGGTCTCAGCGTCTGACGCGATCTTCGATCGCGTGATCGCTGAAGGCGTTTCGCCTCGGGAGGTCAACGCCCAGCTCTACGAGCGAGCTGTGGCGTTTCAGTTCCTCGCCCTCCTTGCCGCCCAGAACTACCTGACGGCAGGCAACTCCTCGACCGAAGCGCTGGAGCGCTACCTGAGCCTCAGCGATCGCTTCTACCGCGACGTCCACGTGCGCCGCCCCGAAAACGCGCCCGGCGCCTTGCGGCGCGGAAACCCTCCCTGCATTGCCAACCCCCCTCACCCCTGGAGGTCCTCGTGAAGACTCCGACCGGCTCAAGTTTCGTCCGCCCCCGCGCCCTCCCAGGCTTGGGCGGCTTTCGCGCGTCGAGCTTCCTGCGGCGCCACGCCGTGACGCAGCTCAAGCACGCAGACCCCGCGTCCGTGCCGCTGCGCGTGCTCCAGGGCATGGACCAGCACCCCATGGTCTACCTGGCCGAGCGCACGGTCACGGGTGTCCTCCGACGACCAGATCTCTACTACGTCCGCCACGCCGACGCTGGGATCAAGGCCGAGGTCGAGGAGTGGCTCTGGCCTCTCCTCCCGCAGCTTCTGGGCTCGATCGCACGGGCCTACGCCTACGGGGCGATCCCGGTCGTCTTCAACTGGACCCAGGAGGACCTCTGGGCGGGAACCCGGAGGATCCCCGATCACGTCCACTACGGTTCAGCACACGAGCTGTGGCCGGGTGACGTCGAGATCGACACCCGAAACGACGCGCTAACAGC
>Ga0316204_10009056_pt1 | contig 13489 bp, 6 predicted proteins | sample 6monrhotite_MG_2_FD_205661 | JGI IMG/M metagenome (GOLD analysis project Ga0316204, IMG submission 205661) | Microbial mat bacterial communities from mineral coupon in-situ incubated in ocean water Damariscotta River, Maine, United States -... | ecosystem: Environmental > Aquatic > Marine >... | reverse complement strand
CCCTCGACCACGATGGCGCCGGCGACGCCGCTGGCCACCTGCGCGGCGGTGGAGCCGTGGATGTGGGGGTGGTACCAGTGCAGGCCCGGGTCGTGGACGTGGTCCTCGTCGATGTCGTAGCGGTACTGTGCGCTGGTGCCCTGTGGCACCTCGATCAGCACATTGTCCGCGTAGTAGTCGTCGTACAGTCCGTCGCCGTCCGCGGGGTTGGCGCCGCAGCCGTCGCCCTCGCAGACCTCGCCGCCCACCGCGTAGTCCGGGCGCACGTGGGAGCCGTGGAAGTGCAGGTTGGTGAGGTTGAAGTCGTAGCAGTGCTCCATGCCGTAGCCTTCGTCGCCCACCACCACGCGCTCGTCCATGCCCTCCAGGTCATTGTGCAGGTTGACCCGCAGGCTGCGGTCGTCACCGGCGGGCACGCGGATGGTGGGGCCGGGGATGGCGCCGTTGTAGCTGCGCAGGCAGTAGCGCTCCCCGTCGATGGCGACCTCGGTCGTCGTGAGGTGGAGATCATAGGCGCCGTCGGTGCCCGGTTCGGCCGTCGGCGCCTCGACGTAGGGGCCGAAGGCGCTGTTGTCGTCTGCGTCCGCGTCTGCGTCCGCGTCTGCGTCGGCGTCCGTGTCGGCGTCTGTATCGGAGTCGGCGTCTGTATCGGAGTCTGTATCTGTGTCTGTGTCTGTCTCGGTCTCGGGAGCGGAGTCACTGCCTCCGTCATCCTTGCCTGAGCAGCCCAGCGCGGCCAGGGCCAGGGCCAACATCGTCGCGGTCATTGCTCGCTCCCAGAGTCTCGGGTGGTGGCTGAGAACGTAGGAGAGACGAGGACTCATCGCTGTCGAACGGCGAGCAGGAACTTTGTCGAATATCGACGACAGGCCGGCGCGTGTGTCGTCGCCATTCGACAAGGAATCCGCGGTCCGTTCTACAGGCGGGAGATCCGGCACGTCCTACAGTTGTGGAGGAAACCAATCCACCACAACCCCTGGAAATTCCATGATGACTCGCCGACTCCTGACCGGGCTGACCCTCTTCTGCGCTGCAGTGACCACTGGGTGCAGCCCCTCCTACGACACCTTCGTGGAGGAGTTCCCGGTCGCTGCCTGCACCTGGGGCGGAGACTGCGCGGAGGGCGCGGCGCCCGGCGACCAGCCGGACGTCTACGACTGTGAGGGGGAGCTGGCCGAAGCGGTCGAGAGCCTGAACAGCGACGAGGCCTGCGAGTACGACAAGAAGACCGCCGCCGAGTGTCTGGATCTGCTGGAGAACGGCGAGTGCAGCGAGGAGGGGGACATCTACGGGAGCTGCGAGCGGGTCTTCACCGGTGATGACTGTGAGCTGGACATGGCCGTGCTGCTCTGATCACGCTTCGCCGCTGAGCAGGCGCTCCAGCAGCGCCTCCACGCCGCGGTCGTCATACGCCGCGGTCAACTCCTCGAGCCGGTCCGCGAACGGCGCCAGCTCAGGGGACTCGACTCGAAGCGCCGCCGCGCGCTCACTGATGGCGCGGAGGTTGCCGGCCAGCGCCAGCTGGTGGAGAGTCTCCAGCTCGTCGCGGTCGGGCCGCGCGGCCAGAGGGGGCATGGTCGCGGGCGCGGACTGCCGAACGCCGTCGGCGTCACACTCCTCGAACGGCATGGTCAGCCTGAAGGCGCTGCCCGAAGGCTGGGCGGTGTCGCTGGACACCCGGATCTCACCGCTCATCATGCCCGCGATCTGCTGTGAGATGGGCAGGCCCAGGCCGGTGCCCGCTGCTCTCTGCGCCGCGTCTCCGGCCTGCTCAAAGGGGTGGAAGATGGCCTCCAGCGCGTCGGCTGGGATCCCGGGCCCCGTGTCCAGGACCTCGATCCGCAGGTACTCCGTGGACTCGGTGGGGACGCGGCTCGCGCGGACCTCCACGCCGCCGATGGCTGTAAACTTCACGGCGTTGCCGATCAGGTTGAGCAGGATCTGCCGCAGCCGCCGCTCATCTGTGCGGATGCAGCAGGGCATGTCCTCACCGAGGCTCGCCCGCAGGGAGATGCCCTTCTCAGCGGCGCTCACCCGGAAGATGTCGACCACCCCATCGATCAGCGGCGCCAGCTGCACCGGGGTCACCACCAGCTCAAAGCGCCCGGCCTCGATGCGGCTCATGTCCAGCACGTCGTTGATGAGCCCCAGCAGGTGCTCGCCGCTGCGCTGGATGGTGGCCAGCCCGTCTCGCTGTCGCCGATCCAGATCCGGGCCGCGCCGCAGCAGCTGGCTGTAGCCCAGGATGGCGTTCAGCGGGGTGCGAAGCTCGTGGCTCATGTTGGCCAGGAAGACGCTCTTGGCCTCGCTGGACACCTCCGCTCGGCGCCGGGCCACCTCCAGCTGCTGGGTGCGCCGCGCCACCTTGGCCTCCAGGCTGTCCACCAGCTGGGCGTTCTCCAGGGAGATGGACGCCTGGGCCGTGAGCAGCCGCACGATCTCCAGCCGATCGTCGGTGAAGCAGCCGGTCACCAGCGCGTTCTCCAGATAGACCGCGCCTCGGATGGCGCTGGCGTCGCCGCGCCCCAGCGGCAGGCAGAGCACCGAGCGGGGCTGGCTGGCGCGCACATAGGGCGACCACTGGAAGGCGCCCTCCCGGGTGGCGTCCGCCAGCGTGACCGTCTCGCCGGTCCGCATCACGAACTGGATGAGCGCCGTCGGGCCGAGCCCTGAGCCCTCGAGCGGGCAGGGGAGGTCGAGCTCGGGGGCCTGGGCCACCGAGACCAGGGCCTCGACGGTGTCGCCGTCGGCGGTGGACAGCGCCACCAGCCCCCGGGTGGCGCCGGCGTTCTCCAGCAGCGTGGACATGATGCGAACCAGCAGCCGCCGGTACACCACCTCCTCGGACAGGGCCTGGCTCGCCTTCATCACCGAGCGCAGATCCAGGTCGTAGGCGCCGTCGCTGGAGCGCGAGGTGGATACGCTGATCGAGGAGGCCGCGGCGTCGGGGGTGGCCGCCTCCAGCTCGCTCACCTTGATGGTCGCCCCCCAGCTGCGGTAGTCGCCCAGCGCCTCGCGGGTGAAGCTCCGCGCGACGCCGGCCATGCCGTGGGCCGCGCAGAGCTCGGCGGTGTGCTCGGCGATCAGCGCCGCGTCCTGGTGAAGCCTCATGGCCCGGGCGCCGGCCAGCGCCTGCTCGTAGCGGCGCAGCGCCGGGAAGACGCGCCCCTGGTGGTGCAGCTGGGCCGCCTGAATCCAGGCGACGCGGTAGCCGCGGGAGGGCATGTGCTTCGACCACTTGCGGGCGTCTCGCAGCGCGCGCCGAACGATGGGGCGCGCCCGACCTGGCGAGAGCTCACCGTGTCGCAGCGACACCAGCGCGAGGATGCCGGCGCACGTCCAGAGGTGGAAGTGGATGAAGACCTGGACAGGGGGTGAGCAGATGGGGTCGGACAGCCTCTCCCAGTCGACCTTCGAGCGCTCGTCGACCAGGTACATGGCCCTCAGGATGCTCAGGCCGATCTCGCCGACGGGGTCGACCTCGCCGGCCTCGCCGGCCTCGGCGGCGACCAGCTGACACTGCTCGCCGCGCAGGCTCCGCGCGAACGTCTCCAGCGGCTGGCGCAGGGTCTGAAGATCCTCGATCCGGTGCCGGGCCGCCAGCCGGGAGGTCTCGTTGAGCGCGGCCTCGAGCTGCTCCAGGGGGAGGCCCGCGTAGCACAGCATGTGGTTGCGGGTCTCGGCCGCGGTGAGCGCCGTCACGGGATCGCCGACGGCGAGGGCGCGCTCGGTGACCTCCTGGAGCGGCGCCAGCAGATCCCGGTACGGCGTGGTCCACGGAAGGATCGCCAGGCAGTGCACGAAGGCCACGTGAGGCCAGATGTCCGGGCGCTGGAGCCGGGTGACCTGCTTCAGGGAGAGCTCGCTGAAGCGGGTGCCCAGCTCGACCCGGCCCAGCCCGACGATCTGCAGCATGGCGTAGCCGGTCCAGCACTTGGCGCCGAGCGCGGTGACCCCATCGCGCAGCACCGCGCGCGTGTCTCGGAGCACCGCCAGGGGGATGATCTGGGGGGTGTGGATGAACTGAGCTGGGGCGACCAGCATCTGGATACGCTGGGTGGCGATGGCGATGGGGTCGTCGGCTTCGGGCAGCTCCAGCAGGGACTCCGGGCTCTGGCCGCGCATCATCCAGGCGGTGCGCAGCAGGCTCCAGGCCAGCGACAGCGGGTTCATGCGCCGGGGCTGGCGGTCGCCCACCCGCCGCAGAAACTCGTCGGAGACGTCGATGGCCTCAGCCAGTCGGCGCTCGGCCATGAGCGCGGTCACCCGGGTCAGCCAGGCCACGGTCTGGTCCCCCAGGCCTCGCGCCCGGGTGAGGATGGCGTCGATGTAGGCGTCGCGGCTGGCGTCGCGACCCGAGACCTGGGCGGCCTGGCAGGCGCCGGTGGCCAGGGCCAGGGCCAGGGGGTACTCCGACTCCCAGCCGCCGTCGCCCAGCGCCCGACTGCCAGCGTCGTGGAAGGTGTGGGCGCTGTCGAAGGCCGCGGCGCTCCAGGCCCGTCGCCCCGCCTCCAGCGCCAGCCTCGCGAGCTGCAGCCGCTCGCCTGCGCCCAGCAGCGCCCCGGCGCGGTCCAGGTGACCGACGACATCGAACAGCGCCTCGGAGCCCGAGAGCGCCTCGCCAGACGCCTCGGCCTCTCGCTGAAGCGCCAGCCCGATGGCGCAGTGCAGCTCGCGCCGCGTCGTGGCCGAGAGGCGCGACACCGCGGCCTCTCTCACCCGGTCCAGCCCAAAGCGGTACCAGAGGTCGTCACCCTCCGCCGCCTCCTCGGCGGTGATGAGCCAGAGATTCAGCGCGGGCTGGAGCTGCTCGATGACCGCGGCCGTCGTCCAGGCCAGCGCGGCGCCCAGCACCCGCGCGCTGAAGCGCCGACCCATCAGCGCGGCGGCGAGCAGCGCCTCCAGGCTGTCTTCATCGAGCTGCTCCAGCGCCGCCACCAGGCGGTCGGCGCCGACCGCCGCGGGGTCGATGGCTTCGATCGCCGAGAGGTTCCAGCGCGAGCCGGGCGCCGCCAGCAGCCCCTCCCGGTGTAGCCGCTCCAGCAGCGCGCGGGTCAGGAAGGGGTTGCCGGCGGTCTTGCTGCGCAGGACCGCGGCGAGCGGCGCGGCCTCCTCGGTCTCGCGGTGGCAGCAGGCGGCCACCAGCGCGGTGATCTCCCGCAGGTTGAGCGGCGCCAGCCGAAGCACCTCCGCCCACGGCAGCGCCGCCGCCGCGCCGTCGTCCTCCCGGCAGGTGCCGAGCAGCAGCAGCCCTGGCACGCCGTCGCCCACCGCCGTGAGCAGCGCCAGGGAGGCGCTGTCGGCCCAGTGGCAGTCCTCCAGCACCAGCGTCGTCGGCCGATCGGGATGACAGAGGGCGGTCAGCAGGCCGATCAGCGCTGCCTGAACGCGGGCTCTCGCGGCCTGGGGTTCGAGCTTCAGCGCGGAACCTCCTGGCGCGTCCAGCAGGTGCCGCAGCTCGGGCAGCGCGTCAGCCCAGAGGTGCAGCGCCGCGCCGCCCTCGGCGACCGCCGCCAGCCGGCGTCGGTGCCGCGCCAGCTCCACCTCGGACCCGGCCAGCTGCCGCCTGAGCAGGTGCCGCAGCGCGCTGACCCAGCCGTGGTAGGGCACGTCGCCGCGCTGGGGATCAAAGGCCCCGACGGCGAAGGCGCCGACTGTGGGCAGCCCCGACAGCTCGCGCACCAGCGCGGTCTTGCCGACGCCCGCGGGGCCGGTCACCAGCAGCGGCGTCCAGCGGCCTCGCCGGGTCTCCTCCAGCGCCGCCTCCAGCCGCTCCCGCTCCCGCTCCCGGCCAATCAGCCCGGCGGGGAAGGTGAGGCCCGCGGACGGATCCGCGGCCCCCAGCTCGAAGTGCTCCCCAGGGCCGACCTGCTCGCAGCGCCGGAGGTCCACCAGCAGCCCGCTGGCGCTCTGGTACCGGTCGTCGGGATCCTTCTCCAGCAGCTTCATCAACACGGCCGAGAGGCTGACCGGCACCTCGGGGCGGGCCTCGCGCGGCGGGCACGGACGCTGGGCCAGGTGGGCGTGGATGAGCGCCATGGGATCGTCCGCGCGAAACGGCGGGCGGCCCACCAGCACGGTCCAGAAGGTCGCCCCCAGGCTGTAGAGGTCCGAGCGGGCGTCCACGGCGCGCCGAAGCCTCCCGGTCTGCTCGGGGGCCATGTAGTTCAGCGTGCCCACCGGGCGGGCGTCCCGCTCGGGCACCAGCCCCGTCGCGGCGCTGAGCCCGAAGTCGATGATCTGCAGCGTCCCCGCCCCGGCGCTCCACACCAGGTTGCCGGGGCTCAGATCCCGATGGACCAGCCCCGCCGCATGCACGTCCACCAGCGCCGTGGTCACCTGTATCAGCAGCTCGAGCGCCGCCGGGACCGCGAGCGCGCCGCCCGCGCACAGAGAGCCCAGCGACAGCCCGCCGATGTCCTCGAGCAGCAGCAGCGGCCGCCCCGCCACCTCCTCCAGCCCCCGAACCCGAACCACCCCCGGGCCGCTGAGCCGGGCCAGCGCTTCCTGCTCGCGGCGGTAGCGCCTCAGCTCGCTGGCCGCCGGCAGCTCGTCGGTCGTCGTCTTGAGCACCAGGGCCTCGCCCCGCTCCCCGCGACAGCGCGCCACCAGCGTGCGCTCGCTCTGGTAGATCAGCGCCGTGGGGGCCAGCGCCTCCGGCAGGCGCGCCTCCCAGGTCCGGGCGCTCATTTAGGACTGGGGCTCGTGCTGGAGCAGGATGCGGATCAGGGAGGGCAGGTCGTCGACCTCCAGCTTCTCCATGATGCGGGTGCGGTAGGTGTTCACCGTGCTGGGCGCCACCTGGAGCATGAAGGCGATGGCCTTGTTGGGCTTGCCCTCGGCCATGAGCTGCAGCACCTCGTACTCCCGGGTGCTCAGCCCCAGCAGCGCGCTCTCCGCCCGGGCCCGCTTGGGCGGGGGGCCCGTCAGGCTGCCCTGGATGTCCAGCGTGCCTCGCAGCACCGGCGACATCAGGGCCAGGGCCGTCTCCAGGTGCTCGCGGCAGGCCGCCGGATCGGACCAGCGCCCGCGATCATCCGGCAGCAGATCCTGGATCTGGGTGAGGTGGAGGGTCACCATCTCCAGCCGGGTCGTGATGTGCTGCTGCAGAGTGTCCGCCAGATCCTTGTCCCTGGCCCGCTGACCCTCCATCCAGCGCCGGGTCAGCGCGCGCAGCTCCTCGCCCTGGCTGCGCACCAGCTCCAGCAGGTGCGCGCGCTGCTGCTCCTGGGACGCGCGAACCTCCAGCTCCCGGCGCAGGACTTCGGTCTGCTGGGCGACCTGGCTCTCCAGGGACGCGTTGCTCTCGGAGAGCGCTCGCTGGAGGCTGCGCAGCTTCAGGTGGGTGCGCACCCGGGCCATCAGCTCGCTGGCCTCGAAGGGCTTGGTGACGTAGTCGACCCCGCCGACCTCGAAGGCCTGCACCTTGTCTCGGATGTCCGAGCGGGCGGTCATGAAGATCACCGGGATGTCCGCCAGCTTTGGATCGGCCTTGAGGCGACGACAGGTCTCGTAGCCGTCCATTCCCGGCATCTGCACGTCCAGCAGGATGAGATCCGGGGTGCCGTTGCGGGCGCGGCGCATGCCGGCCTCCCCATCTCTGGCCGTGCGGACCTCGAAGCTGTACGCGGCGAGGTGCTCGACGGCGACCCGGAGGTTGTCCGGGTTGTCGTCGATGATCAGGATGGTCTGGCGGTACGGAGCGGACTGCATGAGTTGATCATAGGCTGGGCGGCGGGTGACGCCTGTAGTCCGCGGAGTGCCCGCTTGTCGTAGATTTTCGACAAGCTCGTACTACAGTATTCCCAAGCGGCGGATCCTATCTCTGGGGACAGACACCCTCCCCGGAGCTTCCATGTCCCTCCCGATCCAACGCGGCGCCGTCCTCCTCGCCCCCGTCCTCTTCGCGGCGGCGCTGCCCGCCGCCGCCCAGGCGGCCTGCCCGACCAGCGTACCGGAGACGATCTACAGGAGCTGCGTCGCCGGTGAGCTCGAAGGCATCTACAGCCTGCTCGTCGAGAACCAGATCACCATCGCCGATCAGTCCGCCGCCATCGCCGATCTGGAGGCGTACATCACTGATCTGGAGAGCTACCTGAGCGTGGACACCGGCAGCGACAACGTGGTGTTCAGCGGCGCCAACGTCTATGTGCAGAGCGGATCGGGATCCACCAACGACGGCGGCACCCTGACGGGGCTGGGCAACCTGATCATCGGATACGACGGCTCCAGCGGCGACACCAAGTCGGGCAGTCACAACCTGGTGGTCGGCGACAACCACAGCTACACCAGCTACGCCGGCGCGGTGTTGGGCTTCGACAACACAATCTCCGCCGACTACGCCACGGTCACCGGCGGCCGCGCGAACGTCGCCAGCGGGTACAGCGCCTCCGTGTCTGGGGGCCGCACCAATGAGGCGCAGGACGACTACGACTCCGTGGTGGGTGGTGAGTACAATGTGGCCATGGGGCGCTACTCGGTGGTCTCCGGCGGCACGCTGAACACCGCCAGCGGGCAGTACTCCTCCGTGTTGGGTGGGGACTCCAACACCGCCAGCTACTGGCGCGCCTCCATCTCTGGCGGCAAGGAGAACACCGCCCATGGCGATGGCAGCAGCATCTCGGGCGGGTACCAGAACGAGGCCAGCGGTCAGTTCAGCAGCGTGACCGGCGGGTACCAGAACGACGCCAGCGGCCCCACCGGCAGCGTCACCGGGGGTGAGAACAATGACGCCGCGCACGACAGCGCCACGGTCACCGGTGGGTACAACAGCACCACCAGCGCTGACCTGGAGGTGCTGCCCTGAGTGTGAGGGCGCCCGCCCACCCGGCTCAGCCGCCGGCCATCCAGGCGTAGCGGACGACCAACAAGACAGCGAGGGCGAACATCAGCGGGTGTACGCGCTCGCGTCGCCCGCTGAGCAGGTTGAGCAGCACCCAGGTGAGGATGCCCGCGCTGATGCCGTTGGCGATGGAGTAGGTCAGCGGCATCACGATGGCCGCGAGCCCGGCGCTCACCGCCGCGGCCCGGTCGTCCCAGTCCACCCGCCCCAGGCTGCCCAGCATCGAGAGGCCCACCAGCACCAGCACCGGCGCCGTCGCCGCGCCGGGCACGGCGGCGAACAGCGGCCAGATCAGCAGGCTGGCGAGGAAGAGCAGCCCCACGAACACCGCCGTGAGGCCCGTCCGTCCTCCAGCCTCCACCCCGGCGGCGCTCTCGATGTACGACGTGGTCGTCGAGGTGCCGACGATCGCGCCGAAGGCGGTGGCGATGGCGTCCGCCGAGAACGCTCCACGCGCCCGCGTCAGCTGGCCCTCTTCATCGAGGGCGCCGGTCCGTCGGGCGAGCCCCAGCAGGGTGCCGGTGGTGTCGAAGAAGTCCACGAACAGGAAGACGAACACCACATCCAGCAGCCCCAGCGACAGGGCCCCGCTCAGATCCAGCGCCCCGATCAGGTGCGTGGGCCACGCGGGGGCCTGAATCCAGCCCCCCGCCGGCGCGCTCAGCGCCGCTCCCTGCCACACGGGCTGCCCGGTCACGATCGCCACCGCCGTCACGACGCCCATGCCCGCCAGCAGCGCCCAGGACACCCCCCGGGCCTGGAGCGGGACGGCCACCGCGAGCCCGAGCAGCAGGAGCCAGACCCCCGGCGCGGTCACGTCGCCGAGCGCCACCAGGGTCGCCGGGTTGTCCACCACCACTCCGGCAGCTTGGAGGCCCAGGTGGAGGAGGAAGAGGCCGATGCCCGCGACGACCCCGTGCTGGAGCGCCTCGGGGATGGCGCGCGCGACCAGACCGCGGACGCCGGTCACGCTCAGGATGAGGAAGAGGCAGCCTGAGAGGAAGACCGCGCCGAGGGCTGTCTGCCAGGGGATCCCGCGCGCGCCGACGATCTCGAAGGCGAAGTAGGCGTTCAGGCCCATGCCCGGGGCCAGGGCGAAGGGGTGTCGGCCCAGCACGCCCATCAGGATGGAGCCGGCCGCGGCGGCGAGGGCGGTGGCCGCCAGCAGCTCGCCGAAGAGATCGACGCCTTCGATCTGGATGGCCCCGCCCAGCAGGGTCGGGTTGACCACCAGGATGTAGGCCATGGTGAGGAAGGTGGTGAGCGCGGCGCGGGCCTCCGCGCTCACTGACACGCGCTCCATGGGCACCTCAGATCACCGTGTGGATGTGCTGTGGTTTGACCAGTGTAATCCACACGATTTTAGATGGTTGGATATTTGTAGAGTTGTTCATGGGGCAGATGTGGGACTTTGCTGAAGTTGAAGCACAGCGCGAGCGTTGCGTGGGGGGATCAGTACCACGGCCGCCGCCATGGGCTCCCACAAGGCCCGTTCGAGCTGGACATAGCGCTTCGACGTCACCCCCTCGGGGTGTGCTCACAGCCCGTTGGTTGGGCAGCCCTACCGCGAGTCCGTACCGCTGCGGATCCTGTGGTCGCGCCCCTGAGCCCGCACCTTCCGTCAGCACGCGCCGCACGGCGCGCGCCAACTGCGGATGCGTACCTTTGAGGCGACGTCCCAGCGCCTCACGCTAGAGGGTCCAGCGAAGACAGGCGGGAAAAACGGTGTCCGCAGGACGCCCCCGCCATGAGCTGCGACCCGGCAGGTTCTGGAAAATCCCTACCGCATTGAGGTCTGGACTCCCTCGAAGGCTAGCCTCCGTCGAGAGGCCACATCGCCACACCGAACCTTCAGATTATCCAGGTTCTGACGAACCTATGCAAACCCAAGTGGGCTTGCCAGACGACCCGAGAGTCACTGCACAGGGGTCCTCCTCCGGAGCGGCTCCGACCGGGTGGAAGGGCGACGACGAGGAACGAGGAGAACTTGCCCGAGAGGGGAAGCGCAGGTTCCCCTTTAGAGACAACGCTGGTTGGTAGCCGCGAATCCGTCAAAGTGGCTGAAGACTCAGCACTAACCGTCACGATCCATGCGGCAGCCGCGCTCACGCTGAGCCTCACGAGCCATGCGGCAGCCCAAACCCACCCGAGTCCACCTGAGCCCAACCCAACCCAGCCGGGCCGGGGGCAGCCAAGCCGGGTTCAGTCGGGCCCAACTCGCCAGGGCTCACCCATTGGGCGGAACGCTCGTGTCTTCGAGACCGCTCATCTCTGCGGGGCTGTTGAGGGACGGGACGGGGCTGCCGCATGGATCGTGAAAGTCAGTGGTTGTGCGGCTGCCGCATGGATCGTGGTCGTTAGCGCGGGTTATCGGCCACTTTGACGGATTCGCCGCTTCCAACCAGCGTTGTCTCTGGAGGGGAACCTGCGCTTCCCCTCCCGCGCAAGTCACCTCGTTCCTCGTCGTCGCGCTCCCACCCCTGTGCTCTGACTCTCGGGTCGTGTGGCATGCCCACCTGGGTTTGCATCCATTGCGAAACCTGGCCGGTTTTACTGGATTGGTCCGGATGAACAACACCTGGGCTCCGTCGAAAACCGTCCACGTGTTCGCAAGGTCTTGCCTCCTGATGTCGCCTTGCGGCGAGGCATCTGACGTCGCAACACCCTCTCGCCTGAGACGCTGGGACGTCGCGTTCCTCAACGGAGCCTCTTCGCAGTTGGCGCGCGCCATCCGGCGCGTTCTGACGGAAAGTGGGGGCTCAGGGGCGCGACGATAGGACTCGTGGAGGTACGAACTCGCGGTAGGGCTGCCAGCCAATGGGGGGCGAGCACAACCTCTCCAAGAGGGCCCTTATCTCCAGAGAGAATTACTCAGGTTCAGGCGCAATTTCCCTGACCCGGACTCCGATCTGAACCCCTCCATGAGGAAGATAAAAATGAATAGATTCCATAGATATCTCATGGTTGTCCTTGTAGTAGTTTTGCCATCCGGATGTGATAGGGACGGTGATGGTTTTGTTGGTCGTGATGACTGCGACGACAGCAATCCGGACATTGGTGATGGCACTTACGTGGGGGACTTGGACAGCGACTGGAGTTCTCTTTGTTCGATTGGTTGTGAGCGTTTAATTACAGGAAGTCTTGTCCTGAATACAGCGTCAAAGTCAGATATTGCTTCTCTCACATGTCTTGTCGAAGTTCACAGGGATGTGATCGTTGAAAGCAATGATGACATCAACAATTTTAGTGGTCTTGATAGCCTGAAACATATCGGTGGAGATCTTGTCATCGACCGCAGTGACTTTTTGACTTCTCTTAAAGGTCTTGAAAAGTTAGCAAAAATTGATGGGAATATAGAAGTCTCTTACAATGATAACCTGAGAACCCTTCAGTCCATTGGGGATGTCACATCCATCGGGTTTCTTACTATTTATGGAAACTACTCGCTGAGTGATCTTAGTGGACTGGAGGGGCTCGTCGAGATCCGAGGCTCATTGGATTTACTTGGAAATCTCTCTTTGTCGGATGTGTGGTCACTACACAATGTAACGAGAGTTGGGGGGTACTTCGTCCTGTCAGGAAATCCGTCATTGTGTGAGTCGGATGCATACAAGCTTTTAGAAACGATTGGAGAAGAGAACATTGGGGTTTCATATGGGATAATCGACCTCAAGGACTGCTGATTCAGGGGCACCGGTCAATCCAGCCCCTCCCAGCTTTACACTTCGCGCTCTGGCAAAACGGGCGATTTGTCCGCCAGAGCGACCTTTGTTCCTCGGCTTCTTTGACCCATTGGGGGCCGCTGGGGAGGCCCGAAGTGTAAAGCCGGACTGACCGGTGCCGATTCAGGTATCTTCGGGGGCGACTCACGGGCTTTGAGTGGTGCCCCTGCCGTACGTCTGCGCGCTGGGACGCTGCTCTTGCTTGAGTTCTACGTGGCGCCCGCCTGGTGGACTGGATCTGGTCGTGGCTGTGATCTGGGTCGCGCCCTACCCCCGATGCGGAGGGCTCGCCGTCTTCCGCGAGACGCCCAGTGGTGTCGTCGGTGCGTGCTGCGCCAGCGGTTGCTGGTGGGCCGATGACGATGAGCGACCGCCGGCTCGCCTCCAGACGTCCCCAAGACTTCACCGCCCCTCGTCAACGCGGCTAGCTATGAAGAGCGGGCCTCAGCGGTGAACACTGCCCACGTTCCCCGTTCCCCCCGGGCGGGGTGTGCTCGCAGCCCGTTGGCTGGGCTTCCCCACCGTGAATCCGTACCTCTACGCATCCATACCTTTGAGGGTCGGGGCGTTGCTCCTCTCTTCTCCTCTCCTCTTTCTGAGCGACTGCTTCACAGCGACTCCAGCGGCTTCAGAGCGGCTGCTTCACAGCGACTCCAGCGGCTTGCAAGCGCCGAATGGCACGCGCCAACTGCGGATGCGTACCCGGGTCATGGCGTCGCGCCCCTGAGCCCTCACCTTTCACCCAACCGCGCCGTATGGCGCGCGCCAACTGCGGATACGTACCTCTGAGGAACGTGCCGTCCCAGCGTCACACGGTAGAGGGTGTTGCGACGTCAGATGCCTCGCCGCAAGGCGACATCAGGAGGCAAGACCTTGCGAACACGTGGACGGTTTTCGACGGAGCCCAGGTGTTGTTGTTCCGGAC
>Ga0316204_10009055_pt1 | contig 13493 bp, 12 predicted proteins | sample 6monrhotite_MG_2_FD_205661 | JGI IMG/M metagenome (GOLD analysis project Ga0316204, IMG submission 205661) | Microbial mat bacterial communities from mineral coupon in-situ incubated in ocean water Damariscotta River, Maine, United States -... | ecosystem: Environmental > Aquatic > Marine >... | reverse complement strand
GAATCATTCGGTACTGGTCATCGGAGTCGAGGATTTGGAATTGCTGTGGTAGATCGGCCTCTTTCCAGTGAGCACGCAGTAAACGGTGCGCAATACCGTGAAAGGTGCCTACCCACATACCGTGTGGAGAGCTGCCCTGTAGTTGCTCAACCCGGCCGCGCATTTCTTTTGAGGCCTTATTCGTAAAGGTTACTGCCATTAGGCTAAAGGGAGAAACACCCTCTACTTCTATCATCCAGGCCATGCGATGTACGAGTACGCGAGTTTTTCCACTACCCGCACCCGCCAGTACAAGCATGGGTCCAGGTGCAGCTGTTACGGCTTCGCGCTGCGCATTATTTAAGCCATCGAGTATATGAGAAACATCCATGCGCGGCATTTTAACGTATAAGCTGTAAATAGGTGAGCATGTTATAGTTTGACATTGAAAATTATTTACACATTCAGTGCACAGTTCGAAATATGACACGATTTTTTAAATGGGTATTCATCGGTTTTTTTGTAACAGGTATGTTGCTGGGTATGCTGGTGGGAAATAGTCTGGATGAATATTCAAATGTATCTCAGCCCTCCCCGTTAACAAATGATCAACTGAAATGGGTTAAGCAGTTCATCAAACGCAATAATCCTGCAAGGTTACAATCGGGCGTGGTGGCAAATACGCAGATCAGTCAGCAGGATTTAAATCATTTGCTCAATTATCTATCAAATAAGGCACCGCAGATGTTGAATAATCGACTTCATGCAAAGGCCATATTTGACAATCAGCAAGCTCTCTTGCAAATGAGCATGCAGTTACCGAGTAATCCTGTTGGCAGCTATATTAATGTGAGTGCAACACTGCACAGTACAAATTTGGAGAATAAGTCACTTATAGAAATACAGTCATTGGAAGTGGGTGGTAACAGATTGCCAGATTTCATCACTGCAATGTTGGTAAAGTATCTACATCAGCAACTGATTTTAAAAGCACCAGAATACAGCTTATTGGTACAGTCTATACAAAAGGTAGAATTTAAAAAGCAGAGGCTATCGTTGGAGTATGTATGGGACAAACAAGCACTAGAAAAAATAAAAGGACAATTAAGCTCGCGAGTTATATCAGAAGAATTTAAAGAGGCGCTTATAGCGCACGCTAATCATCTGGCAAAAACAAGTCACAAGTTATCGGACAGGCCAGGGCTCAATGATCTATTACAGCCGATGTTTTCCTATGCGTTGTTACGAAGTGAACAACATGATCCTATTATAGAAAATAGGGCTATATTGATTGCACTAGGGGCCTATGTATTAAATAAAAATATCCCCAGATTATTGGGTGAAACGCCAGAAAGCATTGCGCGAAATAAGGCAATATATCTGAAACAAAGACACGACCTGAGTAAACACTTCATCTTGTCAGCCGCAATTACCAGTATTGCAGACTCTGAATTGGCGAGTTCTGTTGGGCTGAACAAAGAAATGAAGGATTCACAGGGTGGATCAGGGTTTAGCTTTGCAGATTTAGCGGCTGATCATGCCGGTATTGCGCTGGCGGAAAAAGCAATCGCTTCAGAAGAACAAGCAAGGGAAATGCAAAGGCGACTGTCTAGCGTAAGTTCGCAGTCCGAATATATGCCAGATATAGATAACTTACCAGAAGGCCTGGGGAAATCTGATTTTGAATATCAGTATACCGATACGAGTAGTGCGGCGTATAAAAACATAGAACAGTTAATCGCGTATAGAATTAAAAACCTGGCAGTGTACAGATAGAAATAATGATGCGAATAATAATATTACTTAGCTTATATTTAGGCATGGTGACGGTAGAGGCGGCGGAAATTCGTGTGGCAAGCGCAGCAAATTTTTACCCGACGCTGAGTAAAATTAAGCATTTGTTTGAAAAGACGAGTGATCATCGCGTAACTATTATTCGTGGATCTACAGGTAAGTTATATGCACAGATAATTAATGGTGCTCCCTACGATATATTTTTGTCAGCCGACAGTGAGCGTGCTGAAAAACTGGTTGCTCTGGGTAAGGCAGATAATGATGAAGCAATGGTTTATGCCATTGGACAACTCTCTGTGTGGAATCCGAAGGCGGAAAATGCACAACAAATTAGAGAACAGTTGATTAATAATAATGTTAAAAAGCTGGCCGTTGCTAATCCAAAAACAGCGCCATATGGTAAAGCGGCAATTGAGACGCTTAAAAATATGGGCTTGTATGAAAAGCTAAAAAGCAGATTGGTATATGGAGAAAATATCTCGCAGACCTTGCAGTTTGTACAGTCAGGTGCAGCTGATATGGGGTTTGTTGCACGCTCACATATGAAAAATAAAATAGATAAATCACAATACTGGAATATTGTAGAAGATCAGCATCAGCCCATTAAGCAAAAAATGCTCTTACTAAAAAAATCTAAGACAATAAATGCTTCACGATCATTTGTAAATTTCATGCAGACAACTAATATAAAAAAACTGATTCAAGATGATGGGTATCAATTGTAATGGAATTAGCCCCTATATTGGTCACACTTAAGTTAGCAAGTATCACGACAGCAATATTGTTAATACTTGGTACACCCTTGGCGTGGTGGTTATCACAAACCCGAAATAGATTTAAAACGGTATTAGAATCGGTGGTGGCCCTGCCGCTAGTATTGCCACCCACCGTATTAGGCTTTTATTTATTAATGGCTCTCAGTCCAAATGGTTTTGTAGGCGGCATGTGGTCTTATATTAGCGATAGCCCGCTAAGTTTTAGTTTCACCGGGCTGGTTATCGGCTCTGTTATCTATTCGATGCCCTTTGTTGTGCAGCCCTTGCAGGCCAGTTTCGAGATGGTGGGTAAGCCAATACAACAGGCAGCCTATTCCTTGGGCGCTAATAGACTTGATACTTTTAAAAACGTGGTGCTGCCCTTATCTATGCGGGGTTTTTTAGTTGCGATCACTCTGGGCTTTGCACATACGGTAGGTGAATTTGGTGTTGTGTTAATGATCGGTGGCAACATTCCAGAAGTCACACAGGTATTGTCGATCGTAATTTATGACCATGTGGAAGTGCTGGAATATCAGCAGGCACATGCCTACTCTGCCGGCTTATTGGTGTTCTCATTTGTTGTGCTGTTTATTACCTATTCGTTAAATAAAAAATTAATGGTTAGGTTATAACAAATGAAAGAGATAAAAATAGCCTATAAAACATCGCTGAATAATTTTCATCTAGATGTAGAGTTTGAAATTCCCAATCACGGTATCACAGTATTATTTGGTCCATCCGGTTCCGGTAAATCCAGTGTGCTTAACCATATTGCTGGTATAGATGACCAGTCAGATAATAAGTATTCAAAGCTTGTATTAAACAATACAGTTTATGATGACTCAACAAAGAAGATAAAGTTAAACCCCTGGCAACGAAAAATAGCCTACGTGTTTCAGGATAATCGTTTATTCTCAAATATGACGGTGCAAAAAAATATTCATTTTGGACATAAAAGAAGAAAAAGCACATTAGATGTAAATGAAGTTATAGAAAAGTTTAGAATAAAAGATTTATTGCAGCATTACCCAGAGCAATTATCAGGTGGACAAAAACAGCGCGTCTCTATGGTAAGGGCTTTGTTGTCCAATCCAGAACTATTAATTATGGATGAACCTCTGGCGGCACTGGATTATCAATCACGTGAAGAGTTATTGCCGTATATTGAGTGCATACATAAAGAGCTAACAATTCCCGTTATATATGTTAGTCATGATATAAAAGAAGTATTGCGCCTGGCAGATTACATTGTGGTGATGAGTCAGGGAAAGGTTATCGATAAAGGAGAGTTAGCAAGCCTATGCATAAGTCAGCCATTACTCACGCAGGCAGAAGGTGCGAGCTTTATATTGCAGGGTAAAGTTGAGAAAATATTTTCTGACGAAAAATTAATGCAGATTAGCTGCGAGAATCAGTCGTTATTTATCACGGGGGAAGATATAAAGTCAGGTGATGACCTACGCATTTTAATTCATGCAAAAGATGTAAGCCTCTGTTTAACGCCACCAGAAGATAGCAGTATTTTAAATTGTATACCGGTTATTGTAGATAGCATAAAAGATAAAACAAACGGTAAATATGAAGTAACGGCTAAATTAGGCGAGCAGTTGATTGTTGCGATGATTAGTTATCGATCGGCTAAAGCTTTAGGGCTGGAAGAAGGCAAGTCGGTATTCGCACAATTCAAAGCAACTGCAATGATCAAATGAAAATCATACCCGTTAGTCTTTGGGTTTTTCTATTGCTTGTGTATCAACAAGAACTAATTGCGCAAGTAAACCAGCAATGGCAACAGGTAAGTGATGATAATGGTATACAGGTATACACCATTGACTTACCCAATACAAATATAGTTAAAGCAAAGGCCATTGTACAAATTAAATCATCCTTAATAAGAATCAGGCAGGAACTGGATGATATAGATAGTCGTCACGAATGGGTTCCATTTCTTAAACACTCAAAGCTAATTATTGTAAAGTCATCAACGCAACGACTGGAATATAGTTTGTTCTCTGCACCCTGGCCTGCGTCAAATCGTGACTTTGTTTATAGTCTGGAGCTCGTAAATGAGTCAGCTGATCAATTAATATATGAGATGCGTTCGGTAAAAACAGAGGCTATGCCAGAGAATGAAAATTATATTCGTGGTGAAATATTTGAGAGCGTCTACACATTAACAAAAATTAATGAAAACCTGACACAGGTAGAGCTGAGTTATCATGCCGACCCCAAGGGCTGGCTACCTAGCTGGTTAGTGAATATTATTCAGCGTGTATTGCCATATAAAATACTTAAAAATTTACGGTGGCGGCTAGAGCAGTCAATGGAATAATTCTTAAGGTAAAATCTGAGCCTGAATAAGATGACCTATTAACTCATTCGGTGATACCCATACCACTATGTCATTAAAAGGCATTGTTGAATTTCGATCTGAGTAACCCATTTTAGTAAAGGTGGTGTCATTCCCTAAATTATCTTGTTCAGTTATTGAGTTAGTGCTACTTGGCTTACCAGTGGAAATAACAATACCAGAAATTTGTGTAGCGGCGGGTATGGCAGCTCCAGCACTTAGGTCATAATCGTTAACTGTAATATCTCCATCGATGGCAGAACACATAGCAATGGATGAATTTGCATTTGTAGTGCCACATGCTGTACCTGCTCCACCTGCTGCAATTGTATCTGCAAAATTTGTTGTGACTCGATAAATAAATGGCTGACCCCATGCGTCCTGACGATGTGGAATATTTAATGTCACATGGGGGATGCTACCCAATGGATTAGAGCATATACCACCAGGATTATTTTCTAGCCCATCTCGATTCGTGCCAGTAGTTGTGTCTGGGCAAGGCATACGTCCATTGGCAATGGTGAAATTAATAATGGCTGCTTTAACTTCAGAAATTTGTTGCTTAGTATCATTAATCGCCTTTTGTTCAAGGCTGGTTCCCAGTGGGATCATGATACTGCCCAGCGTAAAAGCGATTATTAGCAATACGATAGAAACTTCTATAAGTGTAAAACCGCGTTGTATCTTCATAATACTGCTCTATTGGAATATGAGTTGATCATTAGAAATTTGTGGGTCCGGAGTTTCAAAAACTTGGTCATCTACGGAATTGGCTGCACCTTCAATGTAGTCAATTCTATTTGCTGTCGATGGTAATGCATGAAATCCCGATGACATTAATATCATGTCCTTATTTTCAACCCCATCTAATGTAAGTCCGGCGAATTGATTACTACAGTTTGTAGGATTTGCAGCAGTACAATCACTCCTGGGTTCATAAATAATATAAGGCAGCCATGGGATTAAATTGTTGTTTAATGGAATAGTTGCCGGCATAGTGCATGGATTGGGTCCAGTGTTTCTATTCGCGATATAGCCACCACCCGGTGAAAGCGTAGTATCACAATCATAATTTATGTCCCCTAATTGCGCTGGATAAGGGTAAAAACCATTTGCTAGTCGGTAAGTGTTTAACAGCGAGCGAATATCTAACAAAACACGTTTTTGAATTAATGGTAGCAACTCATCGATCGTTACATAAATCAATTTGTCGTTAAAGTCCTCTGATTTAGCGGCTTTTACAAAGGTTAAATCGGTATCGTAGTTATTTATGGTACCAACACCCGCTACAGAATAAGAATCGAGGTAATTACTAATAGCATTGCTGCTTCTATTTTGGCCAGTATGAGCAGTGCCTGCAGACAGAATGACAAAGGCTACACGGTCGGAAATTATGCCATTTTCATCATATATAGTAATCCACTGGTTAGGTGGAATCGGATTCAGCTCTAATATATCCGGGCTAAATGTAGCATTGTCCTGATGTGGGAGCATATGCGGAGCCACCGCATACCAAAGCCGTTCTCCAGCGGAGTCTCGAAGGTCAAAATTGATGGGCAAATTTGGCGCTGGGCATGGAGCTCCAACAGCTAGCCATGGGAAACGACCAATTAAAAGTTGTAGGTTATCGATAGGACCAGATGCAGTTCCGTAGCTTATGCAATCACTTGTACCATCAAGTAGTCCGTCGTCAGATCTATCTGGGTATGGCAGGCGGCCTAATTCTTGAGCAGTATTGGTAGGGGTATAACTTATGCTATATGCAATTAAAGTCTGTTTGGCAGCAGCCAGCGCTTTGTGAGTTGTTGTATCTGACTGAATACTGGAGTTTTTGATGCGCTGTGCTGTTATAAAAAAGCTACCACCCGCCACAGTTAATGCGGTAATGAGAAAAAGTATTAGAGCTAAACCCTGCTGCTTTGTACGTGGTGGTGTAGTCATATCAGCTATAAGAGACCTAATTGGAGCTTTGTATTATATTTTGAGTTTTTTTAATGGTACTTTCACTAGCATTAGTCGCTTGTTTACTTTGCTTTATCCGATAAGAGTCCTCAATCTTTTTACTCGATTCATCCCACTGCTGCCCCGGTCGTAAAGTAACGCCTTGTTGATTAATCATTACAGGAATCTTATAGCCCTGCTTTTTGATTTTATGGTCTCTTACGGTAACGTCATTACTGAGATGATGCGTTTTTAAGGTGTTCTCGTCATTAACAAATACAACGGGTGTTTTTCCTTTGCGAATAACAACACCCTGCATTTTTACTTTTACAGGCTTTCGCAACATAGAGGTGCTGCTTAAATCATTAGAATATTTGCCAGAGGAACGCAATTCATCTAATTGAGTACGAACCTGTTTAGTGGTGAAAAAAGTACGTAAGTTTTCTGGTGATGATACTTCGGCATGTCCATGTATAGAAAACATTAGAAATAAGATAATAAACCTATACATTGGGCTTTCTCCGAGTAGGCAGTGACCTTGTCTTCTTTTGCATGGTGTACCAGTTGAGTACACATATAGAGGCAAAGTTTTTGTCGGAAGATTTTTCTGGCAGAGGAATATTTTGAGTCTGATTTTTGACTATAGTACAGCTCTGTACATCGAATAGTCCTTTAGCATTTTTGTCCAGCTTGTTAATAATCGTATACAAGTCACCCTCATGAAGTAGCTGCATATTGAGGGTCATAGTTGACTTGTAAATGTCAATGTCTGGATAGCGAGAAGCTAAAGTGCCAGATTTAATTTTTATCTGTTTATCAATAGTGTATTTAAGGTGCGGAATTTTCTCATCGGTTGCGATGTCAGAAATTGTGTCCACCCAATTTAAACGATTCTCTGTACTCGCAATACCTGAATTTTGTAATTCAATAAAGCGGGGTTCAAATTTATCTAATAATTCACGTCTCTCAATTGCAGTGTAATATCTCTGCTTAGTATTGATAAGTGTTGTATGTTGAGTATTTTTGTTATTAATGGATTCCTGCAATATAGAATGTGAAATTACAAGAATTGATGTTGCAATAACAATGCTAAGCAGAAAAACCGTGAGCTCTTTTTTCATGGCATTAACGAAATTACTTATCATGATTGTTTACCTAGCATGAGTAGTTCAATTTCAAATTGACCATGTTGGTTATCAGTAGAGTTGTTTTTTTTGTCAGGATTTTGAACTTCCAGATCAATGATAGCTTCTGGTCTCGTATCAACAGGTATACGCTTTATATTCGTTTTTATTATAAGCTCATGATCTTCCAGACGCTTTGCAAGCATATGTACTTTATCAACAGATTTTTTTAAGCCATATTTAGATACGGGTATATAGCCACTAATAATCGCAATCTGATTAATAGGTGACGGTTTTCCATAGTCAATGGTTTGCTTAATAATCTTACGTGGCTTATTTACGGGCAAAGAAAGTGACTGATGTTGTTTCCATGTTAAATCCGTGATTTGTATGTCGTGCAAGCCCGTACGTGAAATCGAACTGCTTATAATGCTCATAAAACTGAGCGGGGAAACTTCGCGGTTTGATTTTATATTCTCGGTCAGTAAGACAGAAGACTGCATACTTTCAGCTAGTTTTAGTCTGGGTTCCATTGAGGCTAACGACTTCTGATAGTTATTGTTAATAACCTCAGCCTGTTTGCGTAGTGTAAGAGCCTCTTCATCCTGTACAATTGATTCGGATACAAAAGAAAAAGCTAGAATAGTAGCGGCTAACAAAAGCATAACGCTGAGAGCGTAGAATGCCTTCGAGCTCAATTGCTCATAATATTTTATGAAGGTGGCCTTATGTCCGTAATTGCCAACTGGAATTAACTGGTTCGCACATACATAGGAATATATCCCATTAGAATACTCGGCAGACTGAATATTGCAGTTAAGCGCGTCTTCTAGTTCTTTTAGCTCGTGATAATAAAAGGCACGCAGATTAGTATCTATGCATTTTGATTTTATTTCATCAATATCGGCCTTTCTACACATGACATGAATTTCAATTTTTTCATCAAAGCCAATGTGACGCTGATTTGATAAAAATCGAACAGTCTGCTCTACTTCTGTAGATATGTACTCACCTATGCTTGCATCCTCTAAATTTACAACGGCAGACCGGCTGCTCTCAAAATTTCCATTTTTAATAAACGTTTGTCGAAGATTGCTAGGTACCTGTTGAGATACTAATAAAACATTGCTTGTCTTAATTTTAAGTTTGTTAAAGAGTTTAGGTGTTAGTAGAGGTAGTGACCATATTCCTGAAATGGCAATGCCAGCATCACCCATAGGTTCCAACCATGGATCGAGTATTTCAGGGTTGCTTAAAACGCTATAGAGAATAATGTCATCTTTACGTCCAGTTTTTTCACGGCCAACTACTTTGAAAGTGGCGAAGTCGGTATTTTTCCTATATTGGCGATCTATTATTCTACTAACAATAGCTTTTCTATCGGATGCGCCTACGTGAGGTATGCTTTCTTTTTTAAAGTCCTCTTCTATCAGATCAACAAGAATTCGCACCGGTGTATTCTCGGTGGCACGTAAATACCTTGTAAATTTTTCCAGGCCTTCATCACCGGGATTAAAGGCATAGGTGGCTATGCACTCATTGTCTTGCCAATGGAAGACGGTGAGTCTGTAACCTGAGTAGTAGAATATGCGTTTCACGATATTATTGTATTTTGCTCAGTGAGTCGTAAATAGGTCCAAGAACGGCAGACATAATCCACAGCATAATGCCGCCGAGTATAATAGTAAGTACCGGAGTCATTGCAGCCTCCATTTTATCTACATTTTCTTTTACTTCACGATTGTAAAAATAACTAATGTTTAAAAGGGCTTCATCCAGGTTACCTGTATTCTCACCCACTTTAAGCATACGAATAACTAAGGGCGGGTACACATTAACGGCATCGAAGCTCTCAGATATTTGGCCACCGTCAGCAATGCGTTCTCTTACGTCACGAATGGATTGTGTTAATACGGCATTGTTAACCAGCATTTCAGATATTTTCAAGCCATCAAGTACGGTGATACCTGATGAATACATCATGGCAAAGTAGTTGGCAAACCGGGCAAGATTTGTTTTTAGTATTAAGGGACCAAAAATATACAACCTGAGTTTTAGCCTGTCGATAAACATCCGTACATTGGGCTTTCTTTTGGCGAGTTGTGTGGCGGATATATATAATAAAACAGGCATGCCAAAGACCAGATACCAGTAATTTCCAAGAAACGAAGAGGTCGCTAATAACGCACGTGTATGTATGGGGATTTCTCCACCAAGATCTTCAATAAAGGGTATTAGCTGTGGAACTAATTCGATCATTAAATATGTAACCACCGCAGCAATGACAACCGTCACAATCGCTGGGTAAATCATAATTTTTTTGGTATGTGCTATAAGTTCATCGTGCCATTTTAACGTCTCTGCCATATCGTGCAGTACTTCTGAAATACGCCCGCTTTCTTCGCCTACCTGAACCAGAGTGATATAAACGCTATCAAATATTTCAGGAAATTCGGCTAAGGCACCAGAAAATGTTTTGCCGCCCTGAATTTCATCAGAAAGACCCATTAACATTTCTTTCATTCTACCTTCGGGAACAGAGTCTTTAAGGTCGGCGAGGCCATCTAAAATGCTTACACCAGATTTAGTTAACTGTTGCATCTGAAATGTAAAATTAATTAAATCTTTGCGACTGATGCCTTTAGATTTAAAGTTGATTAGGCTAGGTTTTTTTTCCTGATAGTTTATTAGGTCCAGTCCCATTCCACTTAGGCGCTTTTCTAAATCTAATAAATTATCAGCCTCAATTCTGTCGTTACGGATTTTTCCGTTACTATCGATGGCTTTGTATTTATATGAAACTGCCATGCGATCTGCCTACAGCCTGTCCGTCAGGTCGATCACACGGCTAACTTCATCGAGTGTTGTAGTACCTTCGATGACGCGCCTGGCGGCATCGTCTGCAAGTGTCTGGAAGCCGCTAGTTTTAAGGTGTTTTTTAATTTTACCGAGAGTGATGTTTTCAGCAATCATTTCATCTAGCTCTGCATCGACGCGTAGTACCTCTAAAATGGCGACACGCCCTTTATAACCAATGTCTTCACAATTTTCACAACCAGTTGCATCATGCAGCTGCAGAGATGTAGCCGGTTGAATGCCTAAAAGCGTCTTTTCGATATCAGAAGCTTCACGGGGTGCCTTGCAGTGGGGGCACAGTTTACGTACCAGACGTTGTCCAATAATGCCGATAATGTTACCGGACATAATGTCTGACTTAACCCCAATATCCATGAGGCGCGGAATAGAGCCAATAGCCGAGTTGGTATGCAGTGTTGAATATACCTGATGCCCCGTCATCGCGGCACGAAAGGCCATTTCTGCCGTATCAGAATCGCGTATTTCACCGACCAGTATAATGTCTGGATCCTGGCGCATTAATGAACGGATACCGTTAGCGAAGTCCATACGTAAAACTTCATTAATAGACGTTTGGCGTATCATATCCATAGGATATTCAACGGGGTCTTCGAGGGTCATGATGTTGACCTGTTCAGAGCGTACATAGCCGAGCATGGAATACAGCGTGGTTGTCTTACCGCTACCGGTGGGCCCAGTCACCAGGACAATGCCCTCTGGGCGGGCCATAATTAGTTTTAACTGAGACAATGCATCGTCGTGCAGGCCCAGGTCATCAATGGGTACAATGCCCTTTGCTCTATCCAGTACACGCAGTACAACATTCTCGCCGTGCGTGGTGGGTTGTGAAGACACACGAAAATCAATTTGATGGCCACGAATATTTAAGCTTATTCGTCCGTCCTGTGGTGCCCGGGTTTCTGCAATATTCATATTCGACATAACTTTGAGTCGAACTACAATGGCTGACCAGTAATCTTTATGTAAGCTGCGCACCTGACGAAGCACGCCATCAATTCTATATCTTAAACGCAGGAAGCCCTGCTCTGGTTCAAAGTGAATGTCTGATGAGCCATGCTTAACAGCATCCGCGAGTATGGCGTCAACTAATCGAACCAGTGGCTGGCTGTAGGCATCGCCTTCGGCATCCAGACTTTCGTAGTCGACCTCACCGGTTTCAATTTCATTTAAAATACCGTCAACAGAGAGCTCATATCCGTAAAATTGATCGATGGCATCTGATATTTGGCTTTCACTAGCGAGTAAGGGTATAAGCTCAATACGATTACCAATAATGGCACGCAGACGGTCGAGAATAAGCAGATTATAAATATCCGTCATAGCAACGGATAAAGTACCCTCTTCTCTATCCAGGCTGATAGGAATAATATTAAAACGAACAGAAAGGTCTTTTGGAATTAAATTTATCGCTTCGTTATCAGGCACAATGCTGGATAGATCAATGCTTTCTCTACCAAGCATGACGCTTAATGCATCGCGTAATACACCTTCTGTAACAAAGCCTAAAGAAACTAATGCCTCACCAAGTGGCTTACCGGTTTTTTTCTGTTCCTTTAAAGCGATGCTGACCTGATCATTTGTCACCAGGCCCTGCGCAATTAGCTCTTCACCTAAGCGCTTTTTTTTGGCCCTTAGTGCAGAGCCTAAATCTGAAATTGTTTCCTGCGAAGCCGAACTCATTCCTTACTCTCTTTTAAAGTACGTATTCTTTGTGAAACATTTTCAGAAGAAAAATTTCCACTTGAGGCCTGTTTTAGTTTAAGACTGAGTTTGTAAAAATTAAGCGCCTGATTTCTTTTGTCTAAATGATCAAGACTAACAGCTAGATTGTATGCATAGTCGGCGTTTTTATTTTCGGTAGACCATGCGCTAAAATATGCAGACTGAGCTTCAGGCCACTTCTTATGTGAAGAATACAAAGTACCTAGTGCAAAATATAAAGGTGCCGAATCTGGTTTTTCTTTCAGCATAAACTTAATCTTGCTTTCATTTAATAGCGAGTCTGCATCGTTTTTAATACTGCTGATACCCGCTATAGCAATACTGTCTTTAGGGTTCAGTCGAAGTAGGTATTGATATTTTTGTCGAGCAAATTCATAACGCTGTTGTTTTATGGCAATAGCCGATAGCCCAAGCAAGGCGTCTCTATTTTTAGGCTCGCGTAGAATCACCTGGTTGTATAGCTTGTTTGCCTGTTCATAGTTTTCGCGTTGAAATTGATTATATGCCTCTATAATAAGTGGGCCAATAGGGTCCTGTTTTTCTGTATGAACAATGTGTATTGGTCTGGTTTTTTTAGGGATAGGCGTTGAGGCTATTTTTTTAGGGGGAATTTCCTGTTTTACCGGTTTTTCAGTTTCAGTAATGATAGGAAGAGTGTCTATGGATTGTGTTTCTAAAACTCTATTTACGGGAGCATGATTATTGCTGGCTATAAAAATATCCTGGCTTGCCGTGTCCATTTTTATATAAAAAAACAGGCCAGTTCCAATGAGTAAAAGAGTAATCAATATTGTGATAGCAATCGTTTTTTTGTAGCGAGCCTGCTTACTATGTTGGTTGCTTTTATTTATAAGGGCTAACAATGCCTGTTCTTTTTCAATATTCTTAGCGGGGTCACTACTTGTAGTAGATATTGGTTTGCTTGTGTGTAATGAATTGTCTTCGGGA